>VMHT01043105.1_pt1 | contig 10076 bp, 4 predicted proteins | sample 4693611 | NCBI WGS metagenome assembly VMHT01 (sample SAMN12280063, study PRJNA550983) | marine metagenome | isolation source: seawater sampled from same location over 5 years 0.02-0.2 micron viral filtrate | place: USA: collected off the coast of southern California halfway between the port... ...
AGTAAGCTGTGAGGCTGCTATGCTTTTGTTTGTCAGCGTTTGCGTTGCCACAGTGCTAACCAGTTCGCCATCACCACCCGGCGGCAGGGTTAGTGTGTTTGTAACAGTTGCTGAGTGTGGTTGCGACTTAACAGTCTGACCGTGGGTATTTGATTCACAGTTAAATACTAAAGTGCCGGGATTAGTGTTGCCTTTCAGAACTGTTTTACCAGTACCATTTGGGTTCAATTCAATATCAGCATTAGATGTGGTCACAATATCCTGACCATTCATATCTAAATCACCGCCCAGTTGCGGTGTTGTATCGCCTACAACATCAGACAAGCCCCCACCAGCACTACCGTCTGAACCGCTGTAACTAAAATCAACGCGGATTCCATCAGAGTTGCTAAAGCTACCATTCGCTGCAAGATGCCCGACTGGAACCTTGGTGTAACCTGATGCGTTTGTGACTGCGCCTGTCACCTTAAACAAAGCAAAGGTTGCTGGCGTACCTTCTTTTTCAATATGAATAATGCCTCTGGCTGTCGAATTGACAGCATCATCAAAGCTCTGAACAAACGTAGATATTGTTGCACCGTTGTCGTCTACATCGTCAAAGTACATCTCTGTGACAGAAGCAATCGTGCCGTTGTTCAATGCCAGTTTGCCAGCACCGGGGTCAGCATCAGATGTGCTATTGTTGAAAGTCATCTGCATACCAGCAGAATTGCCTGTCGCGCCTGTATTGCCAGTGACTAGGCCAAAGGCCAAGGCAAGCGCACCAGAACTGGCTGTGTAGGTTGCAGACGCCGTAGGAGAGCCGCCAGCCGACACTGCTGATACAGATGCAGTAACAGTATCAACCTTGCCCTCAGTAACAGTCAGATCGCCGTCAGCGTCAAAACTCAGTATCTTGTTTGCTCTGGCTGTAGCGTCAGCAGTAAATTCTGATGTTGCAATCACATTTGTTTGAGAAACTTTGAGTGCGCGTCCAACGGTTTCTTCAAGTTCTTGCACAATAAAGGTGAGTTTATCTAAGGCATCTTCGTGCGTAGCCGCTGGGAAAGGATCGTTAGCCACATAGTCTGTAAGCTGTGTTCTGGCTGTTGTGCGGAGCAACACAACTGTCTCACCGCTTACTGGTATGTTGCCAGTGGTAAACACAACATTTCCACCACTGGAACTTCCCACCCCTGATACAGTGTAATGGGTTGTTTTAGTCTTAGTGGTTTCTGCGCCTGTCGAGTCAGTACGAATGATGACTGTGATATCATCATCATCAAAGATCTTAAAGTTATACGAAAACGTATCGTTAGATCCGTCACCGCTGGCACTTCTTTTGGTTGTTGTGCTACTAACTGTCATATCAATCTCCAGTAGATCCGCATGTTATCAGATATATAAACTTTGCGAAAGTCTCTAACACGTTAATCGTATGTGTCATATTTAGGCTGCATCTCAACTAATTTGTTCATAACATTTTTAATACCAATCGCGTTTTGCAAAGGGCCAATAGAATTAAGCGCACGTTGCTGACTACGCGACCATTGATAGTCTGGATTTATTAAAGCCCTACTTGCACCTGTGACTACGTTAAACGCCTTTTGGCTTAAATCTACTGCTGGTATGCCAGTAAACACATTTGTTGCTAGACCTGTTGTTCTTCCATAAGCAAATACAGGATCTTCAGTTACAAAAGCTGCGCCAGTATCTATCATGGCTGGGAACAGTGAAGCCCATGAACTTCTTTGAAAAGAAGCTTTGCCAATCTCAACAACACTAAGTCTTTTATCTAGGTATTCTTCTTTATCTTCTCTGAACTGTGCGTTCAAAGATGTTTGCCCTATGTATGATGTTCCTGCAAAAAACATAGATGTCATCATGGCTGAATAGGCTCTAAAATCATTAGCCTTGATGTTACGCAAAAACTGCTTTGACCACGACACAAGCATAAATGTGCGGAACTGAGTAAGCATTTTACCCATTGTTGTTGTCATGTATTTGTTTAGATTGCCAATATCATTCTGTTGAATTGATTGTCTTGTCCATCTTGATACAGCAACAATAAAAGCATCTCTTGCTTGCACATCATCCCAGACTTCTAAATTGATTGCTCTAACTTTTCTGTTTCTAAATAGTGCAGATGGGTTTGTTACAGCATTTCGTCTTATTTGTTGCAAGACACGCTCTGTCATTTCGTCATTCAATCCCAAACCAGCAAGACGCTTGGCAGACAATCTTCTTGCAGTAAACGCCATGTCCACGATTGTTTGTACAGCCATACGACCAGCCGCACGTTCTAATGCTAGTGTAACTGGTGCCATGCCTGATATATCTGCAACTATGCGCTTTACTGGTTGTATTGCTGCTGTCGCCGTATCAATAAAATCGCCACGCCCTGTAAGCAATAAATCTTGTGGATCATACTTGTTCATACTTTGATGAATCAAACGATCTGACCCAATCCCAGCAAAAGCCTCTAAATCTCTTGCAACACCGTCTTCTATCTGACCATCTCTACCGCGCTTTAGCATCATTCGCATTTCTGGCATAGCTTGCAAAAGACCACGGAAACCACCTATAGACAATGCGTTGCCTAATTCAGCTATTTGTGCAAACCCAACTTGGTTCATAAGTCTAACGAAATTGTAATCACCTACAACTCTTGCAAGTCTAGCCGCTGTTCCATCTGGTTTTCCAACAAGCGGTGAAGATCTGCCTAGTATGAGGCTATATAAAACATCCATATTTTCTATATCAGACTCAAGCTTACTAGCTGCGTTTACATCACCTTCAGCAGCCGCTTGTGCGCGTATGCGGTCTATCATTCTGTTGTAGTCTGTATCTGATGCTATGCCTTTCTTAGCCAAAGCAATACGCCCCTGCATTTGGCTTTGATAGGAACTAAACACTTGTTCAGCGTCACGACTCATCAGATCTTTGACACGCAAAATACTTCCATCTTGAAGACTTATTTCACTGTTAATATCAATCTTCATGCGGCGTTTCGCTCTTGATGGCAAACCTTCTCTTGGTTTATCAAACAGAGCAATTAAACTATTGGCATCTTTAAGAGATAGTATTTCCTCTTCAACAAGTATGTCTCGCAAAGTGTCTTTGTCTGTTGTGGTGAAAACTCTGGAAAGACCGCTTTCCATGCCAGCATGTGCTTTCCCAAGTTTTGTAATCATGTTCCCGGCAAATTTATCTGCCAACGCCTCATCCATATCAGGCGTTCCACGCAACAAAGCTGTTTTCATTAGTCTTTGGACTTCTAAAGCACCCACACCAGATTTTGTGGTCTGTACTCTAAATTTGTATGGATCCCATAAATGCGTGAAATAAGTTAAATCTTCGGGTATGTCATCAAAGCCCTTTACCCCAGCTTCTTTTGCTTGGCGTAAGGTATCTCTAAACAATTCAGCTTGACGTTGTGCAGCTTTTACAACATCCGGGTTGTGTAAAGCATTGGGGCTTTCTATAGCGTCTGCCACTAATTCACCAAATTGAGTGCGGGAACTCCCCCATGTCGAGCGAAAATATCCAATCCCTTGAGACTTCGCCCAATCCTTATATGCTGTATCGTATATCTGGTAATACTTTGCCAGTGCCGCTTTCATTCCGTTTGTTTTCAACAAGTCAGCGGTATCTTCCATAACCTCACCACCCCGGTTGAAACCAACTGAATCCTCACCAAGTATGCTTCCCATTTTACGAACTAATGAGAATGGAGATGATTTTAGTGCGCCTGTTATGTCGAACCGCACCTTACCCCACGTTGCATATGGAACCTCACCAACCTCATCAATTAAATCTTCAAGGTCAACGCGCAAATCTGGTATTTGTATAGGCGCAGACATGGGATTTATGGCGGCTCCAACGCCTGTGTCAGCGTGACTAAATGCTATGCTTGGTATAGCTGTCTGATCACCAGCCGCGCCGCCGCCACCAAACTTATTTTGAAGAGATTGCAGAACATCAGCTTCTTGTGCAGCTTTTGTATCTTTGTCCATCTTAACTAAAGCTTTGTGAAACAACTCATCGCTGCTTTTTCCCAAAGCAAAGCCAATACCACCACCCAATATCAAGCCGCCAGTAAACCCATAAAGTATGTCATATGGATCTTTTACATCGTTCTGAGACACTAAGTACGCTTCAATAGCTGAATTTGTTACAGCACCCCCTGCTGCGCCTCTGACAGCCCTAGCAAGCCTTGTGGCTTTGTTCCCCCATATCAAAGGGGCTGCATAGCCTTCTGTTAGAACGGTGGCTCCTATAGCCGCTGGATCAAGTATTGATGCCATAACGCGCAAACCAACGCCTGACCATCCGTATTGAGCCAAGGTTTTTTCATGTTCTAATGATTGAAGCACACGCTCACGCAAAGCCTCTGCATGTTTTAGACTAACAGAGTCTTCAACAAAATCGTGAAACTCAGGCGGGATGTCCTTAGTTAGAGTTTTAAACTGCTCTTCATCTAACCTAAAATCATAGTCAGGCTCATAATCTGGCATGTCATTAAATATGTAAGACATCATGTTATCTTCTTTGAAAGCAGCACTAGCTGCCTCTCCAAAGGTAACTTGTGGTTCATACAACGCTTCTATTTCAGCAGCGCGAGTTTGTTCTCTTGGAATGGGCTGAAAAGGCGTTCTAGCTGGTTGTATAGGCGCAGGGTCTAAACGCATGGTAGGCGGCTTTTGAAAGTCGCTTTGACGCTCACCAAGTATGTTAAAATCTTCTTGTTGCGCTTCTTCAGCCATTATCTAGCACCACCGCCAAACATACGCGCTTCTTCTGATTGCATCCTAAACATGCTGCTTTGCTGAACAATATCTGGAACCTCATCAAAATCATTTGCCGTTGTTTGCAATGCCGCATCCAACCATTGATTTAAGGTCAAACCATCATTGATACCTTTGCCATCTTGTATCAACTGCATATCATCTGGTGTGGCAAAGCCCTCATAGCCAAGCATCGCGTTCTGCCTGTTTTGCATTGCTTGATTTTGATTTGCTATTATTTGTTGACTTTTCATTGTCGCATCAGCATCCATCAGCGTATTTAACTGTTCTGAAGTGTAAAGTATCACACGCGCATTTTTATCTTCTATCGGTTGCCCACCATTGGATACCAAGGCAAATGTGTTTGGATCTCCATATTGAATGATGCTCAATTCATCTTTTTCAATGCCTTCTTCTTTTAGATAAGGGTGGTTTTTCAAAGCATCATTTACAGCCATGTCTGCCACCGCACCAAAGTCTGCTGGCATACTTTGATCCATCTTAACAAACAATCCATGAACAAAGGCATGGGTTCTTTGCATGTCCTCAACTGCTGATGTCAAAGCATCTGTTGGGGTTGAACCTAAAGCAATTCTCTGTTCTGTGCGTTTTTTTAATTCAGCCGTTACATACGCGCCATTCATCACCTTTGTTGGCTTGTCTGTAAACAAACCTGTGAACCAAGATGCGTCTGAAGCAGATCCTTCAATTTTATCAACCTGTTCAGATACTTGCTTCATCTTTGGCTTAACATCAATTTTCATTCTTTTAGCAGCAGCAACATTATTGATTGCTGTTTCCAAACTTTCGTAGCCTAGTCTGTCATTAACGGCATCATAAAATGCTCTGTCATCTACTGTCGTGTGATTAGTCAGAACTCTTGGGTATCTTTTCATTGCTTGATATAATTGAAAGTTCTTTGCAACGGTATCAAACCCCTCAGTCTGCTCAGTTGCATCACCCTTCACTTGGTCTGGTACGTTTATGTCTTTTGTCTTAAAACCACCAGCCAAACCAATGGAAGCACCTTGTCCTAATGACTGTTCATACATCTTAAATGTAGCATTGTTGGCTTCAAGCAAATCAAGTTGATGACCCATAGGATATGGATTACCTGTTTGTGGATCTGTCAAGCCAGCCCTTATGACTGCTTGCATTTTTGGGCTACTAACTCCACTCTGATCCATGCTTGGCAAAACTTTGGCTCTAAAGCCATCAGTCAATGTTCCAAGTTTAGCCGCGCCATTTACCTGTTTTTTAATTTCGTTTTCATACTTAACAATCTTATCAAGCAATGTTGACGCATTGTTGCCAACTACACCCTCTCTTCCAGACAATGCTCCGTAAGGACTAATGTCGCTCTCCAACATTTTTTTGTTTTCAGCTAATGCCGCCATCATATCTGCTGGGTTAAATTTACCGCTGTCTATCTTTCTTGCGGTGTCATCTACAAATGAATCCACAGATTGCAGAATAGCTTTCTCAGCCTCTTCATTGCTTACGCTGTTTGCCCCTTGATATTCTGGCGTAAACAAAGCTTGTGAAGCAGCAAAACGATCTTCTGAATCATTGACATCATCCATCATGTTTTGCGTTTTAAGGTCTGCCATGTCTTTGAATTTTGGGTTTACATAAGCAGATATAAGCTGTTCGCGTTGTGTGTTTTTAAGTGACGATGTGTTAACAACAACTTGTTCGCCTTTGCTATTGACCCCTACAAGAGGCTCTCCGTTTCTTACTTTTTGTACTAATTCGTCTTGATCACCGGGGTTCACCTCTAAAGAAGACAAACCGCCAACACTGTCATCATATGCAAGATTTCTTAATTCTTTTTTTCTTCCTATGATGTTCTTTTTAATTTGTTGTTTGGTGGTGAATTGCAATCTTGAGTTTGGCAAATCTGCTTCTATCTGGTCTAACTCAGTAGGGTTTGCAGCAGACATAATCTTCTTTTCGTAGTCAATCGCTTCAAAACCTTGCGCGATAGATGTGCTGTCATATCCAGTTCTGATGCCATCAACGACATTGTTCTTTAACTCAAGATCTATCTCTGCTTCTAACCGCCTTCTGTCAGGATGCGTTTCTGGCACGTTAGACGCTTGACGTATCATCTCACCTATCTTGGCCTTTGAAGCATCTGTTCGTATGGCTTGCCCTCTGCCAAACGCTTTGTTTTCACCTTGAAACTGAAATGACAAAGCTGTTGATGAAAGCGATTGCTTCACTTTATCTTTTTGTGATTGTGTTAAATCTGTTCTGGTTTCAATAGCATTTATCTTTTTATCTCTAAACGCTTTGAAATTTTTCTGATAAACTTCAGTATCCGTATCTTTGTTTTTTCTATTAAAATCGTCAGCCTCTTGGCTAAACTCTGTGAACTGTTCATCTTGTACACGCTTTGTTTCAGCCGCTTTTTGTCTTTCTAAAAAGTCATAAGTTACTTGATCGACCTTTGCCCCAAACCCAGCTAGTGCTTTGCCGGGTGCTTCAAATGCACCGCTGGCTCTTGGCCCAAGACCACCAGCGGCTACTTCTACCTGTTGTTCATATTTTTTAATTTGTACCATTTTATTAACTCGCGTAACTTGCTGCTTTTTCTGCGCCTTCTAGTAAAGATTGATATGAAGCTGTTTTGTAAGCTGTTGCCCTTGCTCTGCCCTCTGCCCTTGCAAGCGCAGCCTCACTAGCCTTTGCTGTCTGCTCAATGTCAGCCGCGTATTGAATATTTAACGCATCCATTTGTGTGTTCATATATGAGTCCTTTAAGGCTTCAAGCGCACTACCAGACATCTCTATGCCAGATACCGCTGTAGAAACACGCTGAGTAGCAATGGTTCGTTCAGACGCTTTTCTTAAAGAAGCCTCTTCAGAAGTCTTCTTGCGCTGTAAGACAATCGCTTCATTCTCAGCCACTTGCGCGTTAAACTCAGCAGTTTGCTGTGCTGCTTTTGCTGCCGCTTGATTCCCCTTGTATCCTAAAAATGCGCCAATCATTACAACACCATTGACATCCTATAATAGTTTGAGCCATCTGGCCCATACTTGGGCATCATGCCTTCATCTTTGAACCCCAGCCATTTAGCAAATCTGATGGCCTCTGGGTCTAATTCATTGATGCTTGCCTGTACTCTGTGCAAGTCATTGTTTGCTATTATACCGTCAAACATTGTTTTTGCATATCGTGCAACTGATGTTTGCCATCTGCCAGCATGTTTTGATAGCATACAAAAGCCTTCTCCAACGCCTTCCCACAACACATGAATACCGCCAATAGCTACCACTGTGTCACCCTGCATGACAGTAAACGCATCAACTGTATCATCTGACTTGAACGCGTCTTTGAATGACTTTGGCAAATCAAAGTTTGTTTCTATCGTAGCGATATGATTCGTGTTGAATTTAACTACCTCAAGCATCGAATGTGTTTGACCTTCTCATAATTGCTAACACCGTCATAGGCAATGGTTGAGATTGTCTCACCACCACCCTAGCATCGTTCTCATACCCAGCCGGGAAACTAATCTCTTTGTCACCATTAAACAACGGTACAGCCTCATCCATAGCCATGCTACTATCACGGAATGGCAACCTATCTAGGTTATCTGTATTCGGCCCCATCTCTGCGCCAACCGTATTGAAAAATCTGACAGTGATACCATGTATCCGCTTAATCTTGCCTTGCGCTATACCATCCTCTGCGCCAGCTTCCAGACGCAACGTCTCTACGGTTGATCTAAACCCAAAACCAACATGCACCTTTGATGCGCTTCTATCTAAAGTTATTGAACCACCTGACACTGTTTTGTCAGCATGTGTTGAACCATCTGCTAACACTGAAACAACCTCGCCCTCAAGGTGGTTTAATCCTGTAATACTGCTTGTTGCTGTGCTGTCATATGTCAGACCACTGTCTAAGAAAAAAGCATTTGTTACATCTGTTCCAAACTCTATCGGCTTTAAAAACTCTATATGTCGGACTGTGCTACCATTTATTTCACGCCTCACAGATACATAGACCTGATCTTCAGCCCCAGACGGTATTGATGTGACGCTTTCAACAATAGCCGCCGCTTGATTGGTTGTTGTCAATCTAGTTGTGTCAGAACTCTTGATGCTCAACAAACCGCCAGCCGTAGGTGATGTTTCTTTTACGGTGACAACTGCCGCTGCTGGGTTTGCCACAGTAAAATCAGTGTGAGCATTGATTGCAGTAAATATATTATCAGCAGTTGTGTTATTGTTAGTGTTTGGTCTAAAGCCAAGTGATGACGATGGTGATGAACTGCCCACTGCCTCTGATGTAAATGTTACAGTTGTGCCATCACTCTTTGTTAATACCAGTGTGGTTCCCACCACTATGTTTGCAAAATCACTGACGGTTATTGTTGCATGTGCGCTTGTGCCGCCAATCGTGTGATCGTGCCATCCTATAGCCGCGTTTGCTCTGTCGTATGTAAGACCCACCAACCGCCCATCACTATGAACAAACCACAAAATTAACTCTGGCTCTTGTTGCCATACCATATCTGTCAGACCGCCACGCGGTATGTGATCAGCTAGTATTGTCAAGTCGATGCCAAGCAAGCCATCTGTATCTAAATCAAACGTGATTTCTTTTACCTTCTCCTGCCCCTTTTGGATAAGTATTGTACTGTTTCCTGCCCTTACAGGACGGACATCTGATGAGCCAAATGTTGTTTCGCGTAATACGTTTACGTTTGTTGGCGTTACTGGTGTAGATCCTGTGCCACCTGATAAGGTAAACTCTGAACTTGTGGTCAACACCTGTAGAAAACGTGCTGGCAATAGATGCTTGATTACATTCACTCTATCTGAAGCAATAGTAAAGTTAACTGCTGAGTCATCGTTTGTGCCGGGTGTCATGTTCTCAAAATCAGCCGATACTGAGCCAAATATGGTCTGTGGCTGGCCTGTGGTGCCAGCAAAGTACAAACGCTGCTCATAGAACGCAACGGCCTTGGGGAAACCTTCTGAGCCGCCAAACGCCCCTAGCGACCATTTTGTTGTCGGGTTTCCTGATCCGACTACACTGGCTGGCAAAACACCATCTGCATTTTTAAATGTTGCAGTTACGTTTTGCGCGTCTGTAAATCCTGTAATTTTTACAAAGCCAGATCCACTATGCTGATATTCCCAATTTATGTTGCTGTATGTTTCTGTGCCAGATAGATGCACAGGCGGCGTTGTGCCACTTGCATCTGTTCCTGAGTCAGTTTTTTTATAAACATTGTCGCCAAATCTAACTAGGTCATTCTGAGAATAGTTTGTAGATGCAGCCCAAATGTCATG
>VMHT01073107.1_pt1 | contig 10076 bp, 11 predicted proteins | sample 4693611 | NCBI WGS metagenome assembly VMHT01 (sample SAMN12280063, study PRJNA550983) | marine metagenome | isolation source: seawater sampled from same location over 5 years 0.02-0.2 micron viral filtrate | place: USA: collected off the coast of southern California halfway between the port... ...
AAGTACTCAACAAAAATTTTCACTTTTAACATTGGTATTTTTATCAATTTTTATTATCTTATTATCAAGTTTAGATTTTAGAATAATTAGAATTTTAAAAATAGGTATTAATGAAGTAGTATATAGATCTTCATTTGTTGTTTCTATCCCTGAAAATTTACTGAAAAATACATTTATTGAAATAGCAGACTACTCAACTTTTTTTAATGATTATAAAAAAAATAAAGATGAATTGAGTGAATTGAGATCAAATGTTGTTTCAAATGAAATTATACAAAATGAGAACAAAGAACTTAAAGAGCTGATTAATGATTATGTTTCTAGCTCAGATAAGTTATTAGCAAAAATTATAGTTGATCATAACAGCCCATTTTTAAAAAGCATAATCATTAACAAAGGAAGCAAAGATAACATCAAGATTGGAACGAATATTTATGATCAATCTTACTTGGTTGGAAGAGTGATTGAAGTAAATTATAAAACTTCAAGAGTATTATTATTATCTGATTTAAATTCAAATGTACCAGTCACTATCGCGCCAGAAAACATTCAAGCAATTATAACGGGGTCAGGAGAAAATCATGGACAAATAAAATATATTAAAGATGGATTATCCAATAATTTTACAGAAAAAAGTATTATTTATACATCTGGAACTGGTGCATTATTTAAAAGTGGTATTCCAATAGGAAAATTAAAAACATTGCAAGACAATGATAAAATTGAATATAAGGTCGAATTTTATTCTGATTTTTCTCAATTGAAATATGTTTTTGCTGAAATAATCACCAAAACTGAAATTAAAAAATTAACTGACACAAGCTCAGAAAATATCAATCCTATTGATGCAAAATTAAAAATTCTTGAAGATGAAATAGAAATTATTGAGGATAGTAATTTAAAATTTCAAGAGGAAAATGATTTTCTAAAAATAAAGATTAATGAGCTAAATAGTCAGATTTTAAATTTAAATAACAAAATTTCCAACCAACAAATGTCAATTGATCAATACGATAATGATAAAGATGAATTAGAGTTTTTAAGATTAAATCTTATTTATAGTCACAAATGTCAAATTAGAAAATTATTCAATACTGGTTTCAAAGTTGGAACCCCAGAATATAAAGATTGTATTTTAAGAAAAGGAAGAAAAATTAATGAGTAATTTAAGTAAAAGAGGATCGTTTTTTAAATTTTATTCATGGTTACCATTGGTAGTATTATATGTTTCTGTATTGAATGAATTTGATTTCAATTATCTAAATTTAGATTATTTTTCATTTAATTTTCCATTTATTTTAATTTTCTTTTTTACATTAAAAGAATTTAAGAATTTAGATTACCTATTAGTATTTCTTGCTGGATTAATAAATGACACGGTTGTTGGTTTACCTCTGGGTATAAGCAGTTTATCTTATATACTGCTCTGTATTTCTACCTCTTATTTTAGAAATATAACAATTAGACCAAATCCAATTAAAGACTGGTTTTATTTCTTGTTTATTATCAGTTTAATCAATTCGATTAGTTATTCAACTTTAACGTTATTTTTTTCTTTTAATCTAATTTTAATGGATTACTTGGTTAATACATTTTTTACATTTTTGTTTTATATAATTTTTGTATCAATATTTAAATTTTATTTGAAAACCTTAAATGATTAATTCATCTAGTGACAACGTAACAAAGTTAAATTCAATAAACAGAAGAATGTTTATTACAGGTTCATTAAAGTTTTTAATAATGATTGGTTTAGTAAGTAGATTGTTTTTTTTACAAGTAAAAGAGAACAAAAAGTATCTTACCATGTCTGACAAAAATAGAATTAGAGAATGGAAGTTGGCCCCAGTAAGAGGTGAATTTCATGATTACTTTGGAAATGTAATAGCTGGAAATTTTGAGGCATACCAACTTCATCTAATTCCAGAAGAAGTTGAAGATTTTAAATATGTGGTTTATAGATTGAAAGATCTATTAGAATTATCTGACAGAGAATTTAAGAAAGTTTTAAAGAAAAAAAAAGAAATTAAACCTTGGGAAACCTTAATTGTTTCTGATAATTTAAGCTGGAAAAAATTTTCAAAAATTAACAATCATCTTTATGATTTAAATGGAGTTAAACCTGTTATATCTATCTCAAGAAATTATCCCTTCAAAGATAATTTTACACATGTTCTTGGTTATGTAAGTCAAGCCAATGAAAAAGATATTGAAAATACAGAAGCAATTAAGAAAAATTTTGTTCCAGGTCTTAAAGTTGGAAAAGTAGGTTTAGAAAAATCTTTAGAGGAAAAATTAATAGGAACAAATGATATTGAGAGATACGAAGTGAATGCTTATGGAAGAAGAATTAGTCAATTAGAATTTCAAAAAGGTGAAAAAGGAAAAACACTTCAATTAACAATAGACACAAAAGTTCAACAATTAGCAAATAAATTACTCAAAGATAAAGCTGGATCTATATGCGTAATGGATATCTATTCTGGTTCAATAGTTGCTATGCATTCATCTCCATCATTTGATCCTAATTTATTTGTATTTGGTATAAGTCAAGATGAATGGCAATTAATACGTAATAATCCAATGAAACCCCTAGTAAATAAAACATTGCAAGGAAATTATTCTCCAGGCTCAACAATAAAACCTATTGTAGCTTTATCAGCTCTAGAAAACGGAATTATAAAAACAAATTTTACAGTAAAGTGCACGGGCAAAACAGAAATGTATGGACAAACATATCACTGTTGGAAAAAAAAAGGACATGGATTCGTTAGTTTAAGAAATGCAATGAAGCAGTCATGTGATACTTATTTTTATGAAATAGCACGTAGACTAGGAGTGGATAAACTTAGTGAAACTGCAAAAAAATTTGGTTTAGGGGATAAAGTTTTCGGTGATTTATTTGATATTGAAAAAAAGGGACTTATTCCTAACACCACTTGGAAAAAAAATGCTTTGGGAAAAGGATGGTTATTGGGAGAAACAATTATTACTGGTATTGGCCAAGGTTATATTCAAACAACTCCTATTCAGCTTTGTTTAATGACAGCTCAAATAGCTAATGGTGGTTATAAAATTTATCCTAATATTGTCATTGATAAAAATACTGATCAACCAAGTGATAAATATTCTAAATTATATCAAAACTCAAAAAATATAAAGATAGTTCAAGATGCCATGTTCGGTTCAACAAATGAAGTAATGGGAACTTCTTATCGCTCAAGAATTAATGATCCAAAATATCAATTTGCAGGTAAAACCGGAACTGCTCAGGTAAAAAAAATCACAGAAAAAGATAGAGAACTAGATTTAAAAACTTTTGAAATACCATACGAAGAAAGAGATCATGCTTTATATGTTGCATTTGGACCCTATAAAAATCCCAGGTATGCCTTGAGCATAATAGTTGAGCATGGTGGAAATGGAAGTACCACAGCTGCACCTATGGCTAAAGAATTATTTAAATTAATAATTGATAGACATGAAGAGAGAGAGTCAATGAATGACAAAAAATATATGGATATATAATGTATATACATAATAGACTTAACCAAAGTAATTTTAACTTTTTTCAAAAATTCAAAAATTTTGATTATATTTTACTAGCCTGTATTTTGTTTTTAGGATTTATTAGTCTTGCAACAATGTACTCTACAGACGGTGGAAAAGTTCTTTTTCACACCAAAAGTCATTTTATTAAATTAATTATATTCACTGGAATGATGTTAGTGATATCTTTTATCAATATAAAATTTTGGTTTTCAATTGGCTATCTTTCTTACGTAGCTGTTATTGCTCTGCTATTTTGGACATATTGGTTTGGTATAACTTCATCTGGCTCTCAAAGATGGGTTGACTTATATTTTATTAACCTCCAACCCTCAGAATTAATGAAAATATTTATTATACTATGTCTTGCTAAATATTTTCATAGAATGAAATTACAAAATGTGAATTCTATATATACAATTTTAACTTCATTAATGATTATTTTATTACCAATGGGCTTAGTTATTGTACAACCTGATCTAGGAACCTCACTTCTTATAGCTATAAGTGGTATTGCTGTTTTGTGGTTTGCAGGAATTAACCACAAGTATTTTATTTACACCATGTTAGGTTTTGTGATTTCACTACCTTTTATAATTGCTTTTTTAAAACCCTACCAAAAGTTGAGAGTATTAACTTTTTTAAACCCTGATAGGGACCCATTGGGTGCAGGTTATCAAATTATTCAGTCAAAAATTGCCGTAGGTTCAGGTGGTTTATTTGGAAAAGGTTTTTTAAAAGGAACTCAAAGTTATCTCGAGTTTTTACCTGAGAAACATACAGATTTTATTTTTACTCTCTTTTCAGAGGAGTTTGGGTTTGTAGGATCATTTATTCTACTCTTAATATACGCAGTTATAATTTACCGAATAGTTCGAATTGGTGCTTTATCAAGAAGTTTTTTTGCAAAGATATTTTGCTATAGTTTTGGAGCTGCAATATTTGTATATATTACAATTAATATGAGTATGGTTCTTGGTTTGTTACCGATTGTTGGGTCACCATTACCAATAATGTCTTATGGTGGTTCTTCAATGCTTGCAACGATGATTGGTTTTGGAGTTGTGATGAGTGCAAAAGTTCACAGCCAACAATCAATTGCTTAAGTATAATTTGTCGCTTAAATTAATTTAAAAATTAATTATATACATAGACATGGGAAATAATTTAAAGATTGGAATAGTTGGTGCTGGTATTCAAGGAGTATCAAATGCTTTATTTTTACAAAAAAAAGGTTTTGATGTTACAATTTTTGACAGAGATGAACCTGGTAGCCCAGCTGCATCTTATGGTAATGCTGGTCATTTCTCTCCCTATGCTTCTCTGTCGTTAAATAGAACTGACGTGCTTGCTGATGTTCCAGCAATGTTATTGAGTTCTACTGGGCCACTAGCACTTAAGTGGAATTATGTACCAAAAATGATTCCATGGTTAATAAAATTTATTTTGAACACTTCAAAAAATAAGATGATGCATACAGCCAAAAATATGCATCAAATTTTAGATTTAGCCTTACCAGCATACGACGAATTGTTTGATGAAATTAATTTAGAAGGGTTAGTAGAAAATAAAGGAATTTTATATATATGGAATGATAAAGATTTAAAAAGTCGCGAATTAGAAATTAAAGTAAGAGAAGAATTGGGAGTTAAACAACAACTAGTTAACAAGAATGAAATTCATGATTTAGAACCTAATATTAAACCCTTTTATCATGCTGGTGTTTATTACCCATACGCAAGGCATGCAAGAAATCCAAAAAAAATTTTATTAAAATTTTTTGAATTATTTTTAAAAAAAGGTGGAAAATTTAACAAGATGAATATTAGTGATATTCGATTTAATGAGGAAAAACCAATTTTAATATCTGAAAATGAAAAATATATATTTGATAAAGCTGTTATAGCTTGTGGAGCTTTCTCAAAAAAATTAACCGACAATTTAGATGAAAAAATTCCATTAGACACTGAGAGAGGATACCATATTCACTTTAAAAACTGTGACCATCTTTTAAATAGACCAGTAATATTCTCTAATAGAGGTTTTGGAATTACACCGATGGAGCAAGGCTTAAGAGTAGTTGGAACAGTTGAATTTGGTGGTTTAGATAATCCTTTATCAAAATCAAGAATTAAAAATTTAATTAATAATGCAAAATATATGTTGGGAGATTTACCAGAACATGAAGATGAATGGTTGGGTTTTAGACCAACATTACCAGATTTTTTACCTGTAATGGGACCGTCAAAAAATTATAAAAATATATTTTATTGTTTTGGCCATCATCATTTGGGATGGACTTTAGGTCCAATATCTGGAAAGATTATTTCTGGAATGATAGCAAAAGAAAATACTAATTTAAATTTAGATCCATATAGCTCAACAAGATTTGGTTAATATATGCAAAATACTAAAGCATATATTATGTTGGTCTGTGCAACATTGTTTTGGGCAGGTAATTTTATTGTAGGAAAATTTGCTTTTCTAACAAATATTCCTCCTATGTCTTTAGTTTTTTATAGATGGTCTTTAGTATGGTTAATATTATTGCCCTTTACTTTTAAAGAAATAATAAAATCTAGAGAGATTATCATTAAAAATTTACCATTATTACTTTTCCTTGCCTTAACAAGTGTTGGTTTGTTCAATTCATTTACCTATTTATCATTAGTCCATACACAGGTAATTAATGCTTCTTTATTTAATACCGCTATTCCGGCAATTATTATTTTATTGTGCTTCCTTTTTAAGATTGAAAAAACAAATAAATATCAAATTTTAGGACTTATAATTTCTGTATTAGGAATTTTATCTATTATAACCAGACTTAACTTAGAAGTTATTTTATCCTTAAATTTTAATAAAGGTGACTTAATCATGATTGGGGGAGTAATCACATGGGGATTATATTCCTCTTTTTTAAAAAGGAAAACATTTACTCTGCCACTTCTTACTTTAGTTCATGTTTTATGCTCACTCGGATTAATCTTTATTTTTCCACAATTTATTTTTGAATTTTCGCAAGGACAGAAAATAGATTTTGATATAAATTTATTTTATATCCTCATATTTCTTGCCTTATTTCCAAGTATTGGATCATATTATTGCTGGGCCGGTGCTGTTTCTATTATTGGTGCAAATAGAGCGGGTATTTTTTTATCTTTAATCCCTTTATTTAGCACAATAATGGCAATATTTTTTTATAATGAGCAATTCCAATTTTTTCACTTGATTGGATCGATTTTGATTATATTAGGTTTATTTTTATCTAATAAGGAAATTAAAAATGCTTAAAGTTGCAATTTTAGATGATTATCAAAATGTTTCTGAACAATTTGTAGATTTAGAAAAATTGTCAGGAAAATATGAGTTTAAAATTTTTAGTGAACCATTTGTTGATGAAGCTGACGCTATTGAGCAATTAGCAGATTTTGAAGCTCTTATGATAATGAGAGAAAGAACACCAATGACTAAAAAATTAATTGAAAATCTTAGTAAATTAAAATTTATAATTACTAGTGGAACTAGAAATAAATCTATTGATTTAGAGGCAACTAAAAAAAGAAAAATTATAGTTTGTGGAACAGAAATAAATATAAACCCAACACCAGAACTTACTTGGGCTTTAATATTAGGTCTTGCAAGAAATTTTAAGGAAGAAATAGACAATATGTACCAAGGTTATTGGCAAACAACAGTTGGTGTTGAGCTGAAAGGTAAAATTTTAGGCCTAATTGGCCTTGGAAGAGTAGGTTCGCAAGTTGCAAAAATTGGAAAAGCTTTTGGAATGCAAGTTATGGCCTGGAGTGAAAATCTCAATTTGGATATATGTAAAGAGCTGGATGTTCTTCCGTGCAGCAAAGAAGATTTAATTAAATCATCTGATTTTTTATCAATTCATGTTCAAGGAGGAGAAAGATACAAAAACTGCATCACATTAAAAGAAATGGATAAAATGAAAAAAACTGCTTTTTTAATCAATACTTCAAGAGGTCCAATAATTAATGAAGATGATTTAATAATTGCATTATCTACAAATGAAATTGCTGGAGCAGGACTTGATGTTTATGAAAAAGAGCCTTTACCCGAAAATAATAAATTAAGGTTTTTACCAAATGCATTACTTACACCTCACATTGGATATGTGACTGCTGAAAATTATAATATGTTTTATAATCAAATGATTGAGGCACTTGAAGCATGTGTTGATGGTAACCCAATTCGTGTCATTGAGTGATAATGGAATTATCTGTAGTAAATCACGAAGATTATTTAGCAAAAATTGGTGATGACCACAAATTCCCAATTAATAAATTTGGAGAACTTGCAAAGTATTTAATTAAAGAAAAAATAGTCAAAAATTTTCATAAACCTTACCCATGCTCTGTGGAAACTCTAAAAAAAGCTCATTCTGAAAAATATATAAATCAAATAAAAAATAAATCATTGGATACAACTGAAATTAAGAAAATAGGATTTCCTTTAGTTGATAGTGTTATTAAAAGATCATTTGTAGCAACAGGTGGAACAGTTTTAGCATCAAAACTAGCAATTAATAATGGTCTAGCTTGCAATACAGCCGGTGGCAGCCATCATGCTAATTTTGATGGAGGTGCTGGTTACTGTGTATTTAATGATGTTGCAGTTGCAGCTCATTATTTACTTGATAGAGGTTTAGCAGGTAGAATATTAGTTGTTGACTTAGATGTACATCAAGGAAATGGAAATGCTGATATTTTTAAAGATAATAAAAATGTATTTACTTTCAGCATGCATTCAAAGACTAATTATCCTGCTAAGAAATCAGTCAGTGATTTAGATGTTGAACTAGATGATAATATGGAAGATAAGGAATATATCAGAATACTTAAATTTTATTTAAATGAATTAAATCAAGAAAATTTTGATTACGTTTTTTATATAGCTGGTGTTGATATTCATTTTAACGATCGTTTAGGCAAATTAAAAATTTCAGATGATGGAATTAAAGAGAGAGATGAGATAGTTACTGAAAATTTTTTCTTAAAAGGCATCCCTCTTTGTGGGGTTTTAGGTGGTGGGTACAACAAAGATTTTAATAAACTTGTTGAACTACACGCCTCTTTACATAAATCTTGTGCTAAATTACTATAAGCCAATGATAAAAAAAAATTCAGATCTTACCGCAGAACAAAAATTAGTAATGTTTGAAGATGGAACTGAACCGCCTGGGACCAGTGAATTAAATAATGAAAAGAGAGAGGGAAGTTATCATTGTGCTAATTGTGGAATTAAACTATTTGACTCTTCTACTAAATATGAAAGTGGTTCAGGATGGCCATCTTTTTTTGAGTCTTTACCTGAAGTTTTCGAGACAAAAACTGATCATTTACTAGGTTACGCTCGTACAGAATATCATTGTAAAAATTGTAATGCTCATCACGGTCATATATTTGACGATGGACCACAACCAACTGGGAAAAGATACTGTAATAATGGTGTGTGTTTAGTCTTTAAAGAAAAATAATGATTATTACATATACTAGTTTTTTAATTGGAATTATCTGGTCTTATTCAATAATAAAAACACAATCTGTTTTTAGTAAAAAGAGTGGAATTATATTTAAAATTTTTATTACAAAAGTTTCTTGGATAACTTTTTTAACAGCCTGCTACTTTGGCTATAAAAATTTTTCAATTAAATATACTGTTATTGGTATTATTATCTCAGTTTTTTTAGTAAATATTAGTTTTAATCTGATAAAAAGATACACCCATCAAAAATTTAATGAAAAACAAATTATATTTATTAAAAGTTTTTTTGAATACACTTTGATTTTTTGGGTTATTTATTATGTTTTATTTTAAAAGATCTTGTAATTTATTTTCTTTTTCTAATGCTCTTACTTCATCATAACCACCAATATGCTGATCGTCAAAAAATATTTGTGGTATTGTTCTTTTTCCATTTGCTTTACTAATCATTTCATCCATTGCACCATCAACAGTTGCAATGTTGATTTCATTGTAAGAAGCATTATTTCTAGTTAATAATCTTTTTGCCGCATCACAATAATTACAAAGTGGGCCCGTATAGATAGTAATTTTTTTCATAGATTATAGATAATCATTTTTTTTAATTTTACTAGATACTTGTTTTCGAGAATATTCAAATTTTTTTCTATGTTTAATACTTTTTTCATGAACTCTTTTTCTCCATAATCTGAACGATGATGGTTTTAGGGATCTTCTCATTATCTTAATGACATCAGATTCTTGATAACCAGTTTTTTTTTTAATTTCCTCAAAAGTGATCCTATCAGCCCAGGCTGCCCAGATGACCCAATCTGGATCATCAACTTTTGGCTCTGGATTTTTGACCTTGGTGACTGGCCTGTGACCTTTTTTTTTCATAATTCCTTTATATTCGAAAAAAATGAATAATGCATTTTTTTTGAGATCTGTTATATTGATTTAGATAGTCCTTCTTAGCCATCTTTAGCTCCCGGTTTTTAAGGACTATCTTTTTTTTTATATGCTCATTATAA
>VMHT01077359.1_pt1 | contig 10076 bp, 18 predicted proteins | sample 4693611 | NCBI WGS metagenome assembly VMHT01 (sample SAMN12280063, study PRJNA550983) | marine metagenome | isolation source: seawater sampled from same location over 5 years 0.02-0.2 micron viral filtrate | place: USA: collected off the coast of southern California halfway between the port... ...
CAATCCATGTGCTGGAGTGAGTGCTAATAAAAGCACGAATATATAATTGATCATTCGTCTCGGGGAAAGGTCTTTGTCCAAAGTTCGAAAGCAAACTTTGCTTGTTCTTTGGTCATTGGGAAATTCTCTTGAAGGATTCTAGGAGCTGCAAACATATTAACTAGACCCGACTCTCTTACATCATCTAAAAAAGAAAACACTGTCTCCAGCATTTCATCTTTTTTAATAGGTTCGATCATCGTATCCAGCATTTGTAACCTGTGCAATCTTCTACTTCTTCACCACAGTGAATGCAGTAACCTTCATCATAAGCTTCTTGTGCTTCTTCTTCCATTTGATAAGCACCATGTGCTGCAGCCTCATGCACACTTGCATGAGATTCTAATTCTTTTACCTGTGGTAAAACTACATCTTTAATATAATCTATTGCCATCAATATTCTCCCCAGTCTTTAAAATGACCGTCTGCTTCATTAGCGTTAAAACCTTCCATGTAGATTGCTTTTTCTTGTTCCGTTAAATTCACTATTCGTTTCCCATGGTAAGTTCCATCAGGATAGTAATGTGGATATGCTGGACGCCTGTAATAAGAATCTGCGGTGCCTCTGTCATAAAGTCCACCGTGAGTGTTTTTATCTACTTCTGCAACGTTCATAATCTCATCCTATATTTAAAAAATCTTTAAGCAGCGTGGTTCGGAAAATGTTTTGCTCTAGCCTTTTTTAACCAAGCACTGTATTTGGGAGTGTCAACGATATAATCGTTTTCTTCTTTATCCCAATGGTGGTCAATTTTGTTAGCCTCTTTATGAGTAATCCAACCGTGACCTTTAATGTGCTTCAAATCTTCGACTGAAACTTTGTATCGAGAACCAAATGCGTCCTCAACATAAATCGTTTTAGTCATCGGGCCAGTAGCATAATTTGATTCACCGTAATTCACTTTACCAACTTTGGCAACGATTGGAACCGCTGGTTTTACCCAGTAGTTACTTTCGAATTGAGGTGCCTCAATGCATTTTTCGAGACCTTGTTTGATCTCTATTCCGAGATAATCACAATATTTTCCATTCATATTATATCTCCATTAATTTTGAAACTGGTGGAATTCAGTCCTAAGTCGAGAGGGGCACTGCTGCCCTTCGAACCTAGAACTGCTATCAAACCAACTTTGTCTGCCTCACCCATCACTAATGGGTTTTCGGTTCCACTTCCAAGAGGGAGAGTCAGTGAGACTCCGACTTTGTTGGTTAATTCCGTGATAAATTTAAATACTTTTTTCATTCTACATACATAGTATACTAAAAAGCGGGGGGCACTGTCAAGGCCCTAATCCCTATTTTTATTCTTTTTCATTGCCTCAACTTCCTTTGTAGTATAGTAAGCAAAGGCCATTGCAAGCACTAAGAAAATAAATCCGACAATAGTATTGTAAGGTTCTTTCATAATTCTCCTATAAACATGGATGAATGATAGGCGGATGAGGAGCAACCCCAACTCTTATACTAGATTCGCGTAGCCTATCAAACACCGTAAAAACTGGTGGGATGGAAAACAGTTTACACTCACGTCGTGTAAAAAATTGTGGACTTGGTGTTGTTTCGTTTTCCTGTCCCATACCCGAGCAATCGCCCCTATTAAAATAAGTAATCAGCTCCTGTCCAGCTGATACGATAATTATTGAAGATGTTACCACGAGCTTTATTTAAGGCTGGAGATTTCCAACCCTTACTCATAAGAACATCCCCAAATTCAAAATTTGAGTTCTTTAAGTTAATGAAAGAGTGGACTGTTGTCTGTCCCTCATCAGAGTAATTAATCACTCTAAGATACTTGGGGCCTTTGGTATACCTGATACCATTGGCATAGCGAGAACGCGTCTCTCCCTTTGTTCCTTCATTGAATCTTGTTGTAAAGCGATTGTAACTCGCAATCATTGTATTCTCATAATCGAACAATGCATCTTTCAATTCGGTGCTGACATTTAAATCAGCTAGTTTGACATACTTCATAACTGTCTCCTAATAAACTTTTTCGACGAAATTCGAGGTCTCGTTTCCGATACCTAAATCCCAAGTGCGAATCCATGAACCTCTAGAGCTTTCAAACTTAGTAGTTTTTTTCCAAACTCCATCGACCTTTTCAAGCCTTGGTTCAAAGTGAATGCCGTATTCGGAAGGGTCTTCCTTTTGAGCTTTCTCATACCAAGATTCATAATCATCCGCTTCCATAGAAACGCCAAGAGCATACTCTTCCGAGTATTCGTTTCTGTATTCTATGAAAGGAAGAATTTCTTTGACTATCGAAGCATCATTTGAGTCTACTGAGACGATGTATTCAGAACCACCTTTGGGTTTCCAATGTGGGTTGATTTCATCACCGTAGTTCTCGTGATACTGTGTGCTAATAACTAATTTCATACTAGCATTATATGATAAAGCTGCCCCTGCTGTCAAGGCCCTAATGCTGAAAAAATTGGAAGTGGAAGGTGGGAATTCCTATTGTGGTGAGAGGATGTTAACCGCCCCAAATGCAAGTCACTTTACCTTTATGCAATTCAAGTGTGCAACCCTTCCATCCTCTGCTTAAGTATTTATATATACATGGCGGTTCCTATGGGAATCGAACCCATAATACCACCGTGACAGGGTGGCGTGATACTCCTCTTTCACTAAGGAACCGTTCTACGTCTTCTGTTCTATAAAGCTTTCAATCAAGAACTTCTGAGCACTCTCAAGATATTGTTCCTCTGATGAATATGGTTTCTGCATATAAGATTCTCTCTCATCACAGTTAGCATAATACATACGTGAAACAAATGCTAGGAACTCAGGAGTTTTCTTTATTTGCTTGATGTCTTCTTTGCTTATTATCATAATACTCTTTTTTCGTTAGATATCTATATAGAGCTTTCGTCTCTTTTTCATTAAGATCATCTAAACTTTTAAATCGAGACCATGTCATCCCAACTGTCACTAACTTATTTCCAGCAGTAACTGCTGCGTTCCACATTAAGTCATTCTTTGCATACAGAAGATTCTCTTCACAAAGTGTGACTAGATTTCTTCCAATTTCTACAATTTTTCTGACCTGTGAACTATCTTCATACACTGGTTTCATAACAAATCCTTTTTATCGATTAATTGCTACTATTATACGATAAAAGTGAAGGCACTGACAAGGCCTTTTTAAATATTCTTTTGTATTTGATCTAACTCTGCGAGTTTCTTATTGATGATATCTACTCGGTTTGGCCAGTAGATATATTCCTTATCGGAATCCTTTGCAAGATTCTCTAATAAAGGTCTGACAAAGTCGTCCAGTCTTTGGATTACTTCGGTTGCCGTTGTTGTTTTTTCTATTATCTTGGTGTCTACAGTTGCAAGTTCTTCTGCGTCCATAGCAGTGAAACCAAAATCGTTGTATTCTATATCAGCCATAGTATTATTTATAAATTCTTAATGGTATATTCTTTAACTTGTTCTAACGTATACCATAGACTACTATAAAGTGTTGAATGACCATCAGCGAATTCTACGATCCATCTTTTGTATCCAAAAGGACGATCTTGATATATGGTTGCGTCACCATATGTTACTACCATTAATCTCATGTTTTATGTTTCCATCTATCTTTGTGAATTGTTTTAAGCTTCTGAACTTCTCTATAATTTGCTGGGTTCGATAAAGTAATATCGTTGACAAGAATATTGCCACCCTTCATTACATTGTTTACCCATAATGCTATATCTCTATATGATATACTGGGTAAATCCGATTCCAACAATCCTAAGTTCATGGTTGTTATTCTACAACAGGTGTCTGAGTTATAAATTAAATTATTTGCAAGATGATTGAGTGCTGCTTTTTGAGCAGAATACAAATATCCTTTAGAGATATTCGGCTGTGCAGCTCGACTAGATATGTTAATAATCTTTTTTGACGGGTCATCTTTCCAAGCTTCATATGCTCTATACAAAAGATGTGTTTGTTCAAACCCTACATGAGCACAGTTAATAAAGATATCGTATAAGTCCCATTGAATAGAGTCCTCTACTCTAATTGGATAAACGATATATCCTTCTTCAACATTCGTAGCGATTGCTTGAGCAAGCTTACTTTCTCCTGTAATAACAATTCTACCCATCGTAGTATTCCTGTATGAGATCGAATGACGGTTTACCAAATAGACTTCCATCGACACTACACTTGTTACAAGGTGATTGACTTCTGTCACCTTTCATTAATCTCTTTCTAATTTTATTCATAGGTTTGCTGAACCATACGTCACGTAGTGACTGTTGCATTAAATTACCTATGACGTGTTCTCTACCCCAATCGTTTGAACAGAATAATACATCCCCATTCCAGTCTACAAACATTTTATAAAATGGATAATGACACGGCTTACCTTTTAAAGATTCGATGTCTGACTCTTCAACACCAATCCAATCTATAACACCTGATCTGTTATTTAAGATTAAACCATGCTTCTCAAAATCTCCCCAATGCATTCTAAACTTATATTTTGTAGGATCAATATCCTTTAACATTTCCTCAAACTCATCCATCTGTTCTATACCGTCATATAGATTAATGTAAAGTAAATCTAATCCACGTTCATATAACTTATGTGCATATTCTGTTGTTAACTTATCACCATTAGTATTACACTCTATGGTTGCTTGAGGAAGATACATTCTAAATCGAAATATGATTTGAGGGAACTCAGGATTAAGTAAGTTTTCTCCAAACCCACTAAAGGATATTTTACCAGTGTAATGTTCTGCGCCTAAAGCCTTGGCAATAGTCTCTGCACCTTTAGGTGTCATATGAAGATTACGATTAGGGAATACTTTAGGATCAGACCGTGGACAGAATATACAAGTTCGATTACAGAGCTCTGTAGTATTTACCTCAACAGTTAAGATACTATCTAATTCTGTTATTGTCCTTCCTACCTTCTTGTCCCAATGTGTTTGTTCTTGATGTTTTCTATGCTCAAGAAAATCATGTTGATCAACAGCTATCGATGGTATTATTTTATCCGCTACCATGATCATATAGAATTAATCTGTTTTGCTATTTTCTCTAGGTCAGCTGCTAATCTTTGATCAGACATTAAGTCTTTTGCAAACTGTTTTTCATTGTCTAATTTTGTAAGAGTAAAGATGTTATGTTTCACACTCCACTCAAATCCGTTTTGTTTAGCCCAGTCTATAAACAGGTCAGGGCTAGGATAATCTTCTCTACTAAACAATTTATAATCATCTATAAAGATATGAACGCTATCAAGTTGTCCCAAATACTCTGCAATGATATCGAGTTCTGATAAGACAGGTGGATCGTTTACGTCCTTATATGTTTTGTTATATAAGTCATCCTGCTTTAATCCTTTGAATCCAATTATAGAATGTGAGTCTAGCCAAAAGTTTACATCACCTTCTAGTAATTCTAAAAACATATGTAAACTGTTTATGCTTAAATCGTTGTCAATAATAACATTGTCACATCCCTTTAAAGTCTCTACTGCATACTCATAACATTCCTTACTAGGTTCACAAGTATAGACTTTAGGATAATTGGCTGCAAACCATTTTGCTCGTTCTCCCTTAAAGGTTCCAGTTTCTATCCACGGTGCATCAGGAATAGCTAATCCTTTTAAGATATTGTTTTTGGTATTACTAAGTTCTCCAACACGAATGTGTCGTTCTTCATCTTCGGTTTCATGCACATAGGTATAGGTTATCTTATCACCTACATTAAAGGGAGCCCAATCTTTGTTTATTACATAATAGATATCATCTGAGTTTATATCTATTTCAGCTGATTGAGGATCACCACCTTTTTTGCTAATGAGTCCTTTAACTTCCATATACTCAGAATCTAGTTTTAAAGGAAGACAGGAGATAAACAATTCATCATCATTTCTATAGACATAGACTTTCTCAGCTTCGAAACGCATTCCAAGCTTATATGAATATTGAAAAGGAATATCAAAACGTAGGTGACCGTAGTATGGCCCTACTACCTCAGGGTCATAATACCTACTGTGTTCTTTTTGTTTGAATTCTCTAACTATAGAATCGTTAGAAGTAACCACCGTCTCGTGTGTCATCGTCGTCATCATCATCACCGCTCTCTGTTGCTGATACAAACTCTCCACTGTCTTGAAGATCAGTAATGAATTGTTGAGTTTGTGTTTCAAAACTATCAATCATCTGATTTTTAGTATCACTTGTATTAACATCAAAACCTAACTTGTCTGCTTCATCACGTATTTTTGCTTTGGTAAGTCTTTCTAATTCGGGTCGATTAGGTATTTCTATCTGATCGATTTCTTCTTCCTCAACAGGGTCAGGAATTAACTTAACTTTACCAAGAGAAATTTTATCTTTGATTGGTGCGGTGATGTTATCACCGTCAACGACTGGCCCACCTTCACTCTCCATAGCCTTAGCCATTTCTAAGTCATCAGACTCATCAAACTCAGTTGATGGAAGTTGTTGGTTAGATACTACTGGTGCGGATGTAACGCTTCCTAAGGTTGTAGGAGGAAGTTCTTCTATTTGTGATTGTGCTTCAGTTTCGATTTTATCTACTTCTTCATAAAACAATTCTGTTTGAGTAGCTTCTTCTTCCTGATCGTTTAAGACTTCTTGTATATCAAAGTCTAATGTTTCTTCTGATTGTGATACTGATGCTGGTTGTTCGTCAACTGACCACTCAACTAGATCATCTTCGGTAAGATCAGGGTAAGCTTGTTTCTCAGGGATAGGTTCTAATTCATCCTGTAGAACTTCTGATACACTTGGTTCTTGTTCGATTAAGTCTACGCCGTAGTCTGGCTTTGCTGGTTCAACTGCTGTTCCTTCGGGATTCATTGCACGTGCTAGTGCAAATGCCTTAGAAGGTTTTTTAGGTTCAGTTTTCTTTTCCTCTTCTTGTGCAATCTCTTCCAAGGTATCTTTACTGTCAAAATCCTCTTGGGATAAATCTAAGTATTCATGGATACCATGACTTGCTAGAATTGCTTCTAATCTTGCACAACGATCTTCAACGGATTTCCTTCGTTGGCGTTCATCGCCTAGTTTTAACTTCTGTGCTTCATCACGAGCTGATGTAGCTGCTGCTTTCTCAGCAATGTCTTCTTCGGATAATTGTTGAATACGTCTCTGTGCATTTTGGACTTGTGTTTGATACTCGCCCATTCCTTCTACAATCTCATTGCGTATTTGTATAACAGCATCTAATTCTGTTAGTTTGAATAGCCCATTCTTTAATTGAGATTCCAACATTGCGTTGGTAATCTGTAATGAATTTGGAGTTAATCCGATTTTATAATCTTGGATTCTCTTTGTAATTCGTTCCAATTCAGAAGGTTCGACACCTTCTTGATCAAGGGCAAATTGTGATTTCACTTCGTCTACCATAATTTAATTCTCCATGGAGCCACGTTGACTAGAGAGTTTACGTTTGCTAAGCAGCCTCGAACTTCTGTTCTTATGTATAGTCTTTTGTGACATTAATATTTATCTAAAAAGCCTCGTCGGGAAAAGCAGTTTTTACAACTACATCGTTGATGTTCTTAAATGGGAATTTACCATCCTTGATTAAGTCCATCATTTCAGCTTCTTCTGCTGGAATGCCTTCCAATAATTCTATCCACATAGTCTCTCTACGAGTTTGTGGAACCTCTTCTGTTACAAAATACTTAAACATCTTGTGTTCAAATCTTAATGAAGTTTCTGCTAAGTCCGACTCAGGTGCATCATTCTTATTGAATGGTGTTACACCTTCGGGTAAAGTAGATTGAATGGAGTCTAAGAATACCCATTTCAATACTTTTAACACAGCAGCATTCCTGTCATTAAACACTCTCAATCCATGTGCAGCTTTATCTACATCTTCTTGAGCAACGATGTCTGCCTGACATAATATTTCATATACGTCAGCATCGTTAGTAAGCCGTTTCCTTTCAGTCACTAATTTCATTAGTGGTTTATTAGGTGAACCTTTTGGTCTACCTCTTCCTTTACTTTCAGTCATAATTTAAAATCCTCAATATGTTCTAATAACATATCTAATTTATTACTTCGGAGATAATCAAACACTTTCTCTGCTCTGTGTGTTGGATGTGTAGTATCATATACTCTTAAAATCCTCTCCACTAATTCCTGTGGAATATTAGCAAAATCAATTAGTGTTTGATTTCTCACATAGTTACGATAATATTTATCGTCCTTTTCTATACTGATTCTGAGATACTTCTCTAAGATAGCCCTTCTTAATGGGGTCTGTCTTATACCTTCGTCTAAACAATTATCGTTAGATAGTATGTTTGGAACTCCGTCAGACTTATCTCCTCTCAGTATATGTTCCTTCAAAAACCTTCTTGGGTCATCACATTGAATCATCTTATTCAAATTAGGCGACCACTGGTCTACGTAATTATATTTATGCAGTTGCTGAAAGTCTTTATCTCCACTTACAATCAATGTAGGTGTAGAAGTATTCATTGTCAACACTGCTATTAGGTCATCCCCTTCACATCCTTCTACGTGTAGAACGTGATATGGGAAGTATTCTTCGATCTCATCCTTTACTTTATGTAAGGTATTGAAGATCATTCCCCAATCCTTATCGTCACTATCACGACTTTTCTTTCTATTAGCTTTATACTGTGGAAAGAAATCTCGCCTCCACGGGTTAATTGCATCTGTGCAAAGAATCATTTTCCCATACTCCGCACTATATCTTTTCTGATAATTACGTAAGGTGTTTAGGATCATATGACGGAGAAGCCGTTCATTCATTTCTCCATCCGTTGCTTTTAACTGTGCCATCAGACCAGCAATGATGGTCTGACTAAAATCGATTAGTATCATTTAATCACTTTTAATAATAATGTATTCCTATTCAAGCGTGGAGAAGGTTCAAATGATTTTGAATTAACTTCTTCCATTAGCCTATCACATACTATTTTACCACCATTCATCAATCTTTGCAAGATGGTTTTTGTCTTTGGGCCTAACTTCTTTTCTTCGGATTCATCTACGTATGTGAGGGTAGAACCTTTAACTAAAAGCCCAGCTGAGCGATATACACACAGCTTATTGGATGTAGGGTTGTATGTCCATAACTGTTTCGCTCGTATAATCTCTTGTGGATCAATAGAGACTAACTGTAATTCATCCCATTCTTTTAGATAAGAAACCTTTTTGGTTAGTTCTTGAGCAGTATAAGTCTTCTTCTTTCTAGTGGGTTTATAGTTAATACAGAATTTTTCTATGTCGTTTTCTATTCCTTCGAGGAAATCGATATAGGCTTTTCTTTGCTTAACTGTTAGGAACGAGTATGCTTCTTTCAGCTGAGGACAATCTTCTTCGTTATTAATCTCATCGATTTGACTTTGTTGACTACCTTTCATGTATGCAACTACACGTGAACTATACTGTAATTCTCTGACAAGATACTTATACATATCAAAGTCACTGGTATATCCATTGTCATGAAACCTATCAACCTCTTCTTCAACCCGCGACAAGCCCTCGAATGCTTTTGCCTTCATTCGGTCTTGTATTGATACTTTTGGTTTAGTCGTCGTTTCCGTCGTCATGCTTGTTTGTCAATAGGAACTTACGTGATGGATTAATCATAACGTTTGCTCTTTTCATAAAATCTCTATTGGCTAGGAAAGGTATCTTTCCTCTACTGTCTAGAAATACTTCTTGCTCATATATAGTATTTAAGAAGTTTATCTCAAGCTTAACTACGGGTCGTTTCTCTGCTGGTTTGATTAACTCAGCATAACGAACCACGGGTCTTTTGTATTTCTTACCGTTTGTTTTCCACGTTGCAACCTTGCCTTTAATCTCCATATCCTCGGCGTGTAAGGCACAAGCACTTGTGTTGTTACCTGTGTCCAGCTTGACAGTCATGATGTCTCCTTCGACCTCTATGGTCTCTAGAACGCCACATTCAGTTGCACTCTTTCTCCATGTCTCTCTATCGTAGTAATCTGCAATAACTATTTCGGTTACTTCTTCTTTTAGTATATCGGATATACCTTGAGTGCC
>VMHT01087742.1_pt1 | contig 10076 bp, 12 predicted proteins | sample 4693611 | NCBI WGS metagenome assembly VMHT01 (sample SAMN12280063, study PRJNA550983) | marine metagenome | isolation source: seawater sampled from same location over 5 years 0.02-0.2 micron viral filtrate | place: USA: collected off the coast of southern California halfway between the port... ...
CCCTGGATCCGACAAGATAAGATCAAAGATCTAGATTATGTCAAACGTTATTATGGATATAGTAATGAAAAGGCAAAACAGGCTTTGAAAATTCTAACAAAAGAACAACTTAATTTTATTAAATCAAAATTTGATACTGGAGGAACAAGATGAGTGTTGTTAGAGAATCTGAAGTGAAGTGGACACCAGAACAAATGGTAGAAGTGATTCTGAGTGAACCAGATGACTTTCTAAAAGTTCGTGAGACTTTGACTCGTATCGGAGTTGCGTCTAGAAAGGAAAAGAAAATCTATCAGTCCTGTCACATTCTGCATAAACAAGGAAGATATTACCTTGTGCATTTTAAAGAACTATTTGCCCTTGATGGTAAACATGCAAATCTAACATTGAATGATGTTCAGAGACGTAATCGTATTGCACAACTACTTGCCGACTGGGGTTTGATTGGTATTGTAGATGCCGATAAAATTCAGGACATCGCACCACTCAATCAAATTAAAGTTCTTGCATTTAGAGATAAGCAAGAATGGATCCTTGAGACCAAATACAATATTGGGTCGAAGAAGAAAAGGACAGAGGAAACCGAATAAAAATCTACGGAGTTCAACACTCCGTTTTTTTATGTTATAATATAAATAATGATGGATGCCTTCGGGGTCCACAAAACACAAACTCGCTTTTAAAGGAGCTAAGAATCATGGGAAACCTTGCACGGTATACTGCTGCGGACCTACCTGCGTTGATGGAACGCATAAATAGGAATAGCATAGGAATGGATGAATACTTTGATAGGTTGTTTAATCTCCACGAAACAACGAAGAATTATCCACCATTTAATCTAGTCACGGTCAGCAACGTAGAATCAAGACTAGAACTTGCACTTGCAGGATTTAGAAAAGCAGAAGTAAATGTCTACACACAAGACGGAAAACTCTTTGTCGAAGGACAGAAAGAGGATACCGAATCAGAAACCACTTATGTCCACAGAGGAATGGCTCAACGATCTTTCACCAGATCTTGGACACTGGCAGAGGACACGGAAGTTAGATCAGTTGAATTTGAGGATGGGTTGTTAAGTATTGTTCTGGGAAGAATTGTACCAGAGCATCATCAGAAGAAAGTCTGGTTCTAAATAAAGTATATCGTCGCCGCAGACGGAGGGGAAACTGGCCAAATCCAGTTGTAACCCCTCCTTTTTTATGCTATAATACTCGGAGAGGTAAATTAAAAATGTCGATTAAGATTGCATTATTGAAATCGGGAGAATCAGTAATTGCTGATATTAAAGAACTGATTTCTGATGAAAAGATTTGTGGATATCTGTTCAAGAATCCTTATATTGTAGATCTTGCACCTAATGAAGAAGTTCTTCTTTTGGAAGAAGGACAAACTCCACCAGAAGATAGAAATGTGGAAGTTAATTTTACACCTTGGATTTCTCTTACATCAGATAAGGAAATACCTGTAAGATATGACTGGTTAGTTACTGTTGTGACTCCAGTAAAAGAAATTGAAAACCTTTATGAGGAAATGATTAATGGACAAGACGATCAAAGTGATTCTACTGACGAATAGTGAAAGAATCATCAGTGAAATTGATGAGGTTGGAGCAGAAATTGGAGAACCAGACTGCAAACTGATTAAACCATATGATGTAAAAGATTTAGTTCCTTGGATGGGAGAGTATACAGATCAAAATGAATTTATGATTAGTTCTGATAAAATTATTACTATGTCAGATCCTAAACCAGACTTGCTCAAAAACTACTTGGAAAAAATTAACTGATGAGATTTTACACCAACGTTCAAATGGTCGGTGACCACTTTCTTGTGCGTGGGTATGAGAACGGAAGGCACTTTGCTACAAGAGAAAAGTTTTATCCTACATTATTTGTCCCTTCTAATAAAGAAACAAAATACAAAACTCTTGAGGGAGACTATGTTGAATCAATAGATCCGGGAACTGTTCGTGATTGTAGAGAGTTCATCAAGAAGTATGATGGTGTAGAAAACTTTAAGATCTATGGTAATGACCGATACATCTATCAGTATATTTCTGAGATGTATCCAGAAGAAGAAGTCAAGTTTGATACTACAAAGATTAAAATATCTACAATTGATATTGAGGTGAAGACTGAGAATGGATTCCCTGATGTAGAGTCTGCCGCAGAAGAGGTTCTTCTTATTACTGTGCAGGATTATACTACTAAACAGATTCGCACTTGGGGTCAGGGACCTTTCAATAATAAGCAAGAGAATGTTATCTACAAAAGTTTCCGAACAGAATATGAGTTACTGAATGACTTTATAAACTGGTGGATGATTGAGACTAATACTCCTGAAGTTGTAACTGGATGGAATAGTGAATTGTATGATATGCCTTATTTGGTGAGGCGTATTGGTCGTATTCTTGGTGAGAAGTTAATGAAACGACTTTCACCTTGGGGTTTGGTAACTGAACGTGAGACTATTGTAATGGGTCGTAAACAGATCTCTTATGATGTTGGGGGTATTACACAACTTGATTATCTAAATTTATATAAGAAGTTTACCTATAAGGCACAAGAGTCTTATCGTTTGGATTATATTGCAAGTGTGGAACTCAATCAAAAGAAACTTGATCACTCTGAGTTTGATACCTTTAAAGATTTCTATACTAAAGGGTGGCAGAAATTTGTAGAGTATAATATAATTGACGTGGAACTTGTTGACCGTATGGAAGACAAGATGAAATTGATTGAACTCGCAATCACCATGGCATATGATGCTAAGGTGAATTATAATGATGTGTTTTATCAAGTTCGTATGTGGGATGCGATCATTTACAATTATCTCAAAAAGAGAAACATTGTAATTCCACCCAAAGAACGTTCAGACAAAGATGCCAAGTATGCAGGAGCATATGTTAAGGAACCGATTCCGGGAAAGTATGATTGGGTTGTGTCTTTTGACCTTAACTCTCTCTACCCTCACCTTATTATGCAATACAATATCTCTCCGGAGACACTCCGAGAGACCAGGCACCCATCAGTTACCGTTGATAAGATACTTAACGAAGAACTAACTTTTGAACTGTATAAGGATAGTGCAGTATGTGCTAATGGTGCCATGTATCGTAAAGATGTTCGTGGGTTTCTACCTGAATTGATGGAGAAGATTTATAAGGATCGCACCATCTACAAGAAGAAGATGCTTATTGCAAAACAAGATTATGAAAAAACTCCGACTAAGGCATTGGAAAAGGAGATTGCACGATGCAATAACATTCAGATGGCTCGCAAGATTCAACTCAACTCTGCATATGGTGCTATTGGTAATCAATATTTCCGTTACTACAAACTGGTCAATGCGGAAGCGATTACGCTTTCTGGTCAAGTCTCTATCCGTTGGATTGAGAATAAGATGAACGGATTTCTGAATAAGATTTTAAAAACCGAAGAAGTCGATTATGTCATCGCATCTGACACTGATTCAATCTATCTTAATATGGGACCTCTTGTTGATAAATTTCTTAGTCATAAGTCTGGCGATAAAACAACAGTTGTTCAGTTACTTGATAAGATCTGCGAAGACAAGTTGGAACCGTTCATCGAAAAATCTTATACGGAACTTGCGGATTACGTTTCGGCATATGAACAGAAGATGATTATGAAACGTGAGAATATATCAGAACGTGGTATTTGGACTGCGAAGAAGAGATATATTCTCAACGTATGGAACAGTGAAGGAGTTCAGTATTCGGAACCTAAACTCAAGATGATGGGTATTGAGGCAGTCAAATCATCCACTCCTGCACCGTGTAGAACGATGATTAAGGATGGTCTCAAACTCATGATGAGTGGTACTGAAGAAGAAGTAATTGACTTTATTGATAAATGTCGTAAAGAGTTTAAGTCACTTCCTCCGGAGCAAATCGCATTCCCCCGTTCAGTATCGGATGTTGTGAAGTATAGATCTTATTCTGGTATCTATTCCAAAGGAACACCTATTCATTGTCGTGGAGCACTGTTGTTCAATCATTATATTAAGGAGAAAAAACTTGATAATAAGTATTCTCTTATCAATAACGGTGAGAAAATCAAGTTCATTTATCTGAAGAAACCAAATATTATTCAGGAGAATGTCATCTCATTTATTCAAGACTTTCCACATGAACTTGGTCTTGACAAATACATAGATTATGAATTACAATTTGAAAAGAGTTTTTTAGACCCACTCAAATCTATTCTTGATGCGATTGGGTGGAATGTGGAGAAAACAGTAAACCTTGATTTATTTTTTGTATAATGGATTTTTTAAAAGACATAGTAAAGGAAATCGGAGATGACTTTACCAAACTGGCAGCGGACATCGACGAAACCGAAACTTACGTGGACACAGGTTCGTACATCTTTAACGGACTCGTTTCAGGTAGTATATTTGGTGGCGTATCTGGGAATAAGATTACTGCCATTGCTGGTGAGTCTTCTACTGGCAAGACTTTCTTTTCTCTCGCTGTCGTCAAAAACTTTCTTGATTCTAATCCTGACGGATATTGCCTTTATTTTGACACCGAGGCAGCAGTTAATAAATCTCTTCTCGAAAGCAGAGGAATTGATCTCTCACGTCTTGTCGTGGTCAATGTAGTTACTGTTGAGGAGTTCCGCAGTAAGGCACTCAAGGCAGTGGACATGTATCAAAAATCACCTGAGGAAGATCGCAAACCCTGCATGTTTGTGCTAGACTCTTTAGGAATGCTTTCGACTGAGAAAGAGATTACTGATGCACTCAACGAAAAGCAAGTTCGTGACATGACAAAATCACAACTGATTAAGGGTGCATTCAGAATGTTGACACTCAAGTTGGGACAGGCTAACATTCCAATGATCGTTACCAATCACACTTATGACGTTATCGGCTCTTATGTTCCTACTAAAGAGATGGGAGGTGGTAGTGGCCTTAAGTATGCTGCCTCTACCATTATTCATCTTAGCAAGAAGAAAGAAAAAGATGGAACAGAAGTCATTGGAAATCTTATCAAGGCAAAGACTGCTAAGTCACGTTTAAGCAAGGAGAACAAGGATGTTACGATACGTCTTTATTACGATGAGCGTGGTCTTGATCGATATTATGGTCTTCTTGAGTTGGGTGAACTGGGAGGTCTCTGGAAAAATGTTGCAGGTCGCTATGAGATAGATGGTAAGAAAGTTTATGCCAAGGCAATTCTGAAAGACCCTGATACGTATTTTACCGAAGAAGTAATGCAGCAACTTGATGCTGCCGCGAAGAAGATTTTCTCCTATGGAACGAATTGAAACAACAATTCTTAGAAACTTAATATGTAACGAAAATTATTCTCGCAAAGTCATTCCATTTATAGAACCAACATATTTTGAACAAAGAGGTGAAAAAGTAATCTTTGAGGAGATTACTCAGTTCATTGTGAAGTATGGTTCTGCCATTACAATAGAAGCACTAAATATTGAGGTTGAAAATCGGACAGATCTAAACGAGAGTGAGATTAAAGAAACCAGAGATATCTGCAATTCGTTTACAGATCTTCCAGTAGATAATGAATGGTTAACGGATGCTACTGAAAAGTGGTGTCGTGACCGTGCGATTTATCTTGCACTGATGGAATCGATTCACATTGCAGATGGAAATGATGAGAAGAAGAGTAGGGATGCGATTCCTTCTATTCTTTCTGATGCACTGGCAGTTTCTTTTGACAACAACATTGGACACGACTACTTACAAAACTATGAAGAAAGGTATCAGTACTATCACCGGAAGGAGGAGAAGGTTTCGTTTGATCTCGAATACCTTAACAAGATTACGAGTGGGGGTATATCTAATAAGACTCTTACTATCGCGCTTGCTGGTACAGGTGTCGGCAAGTCTTTATTCATGTGCCATGTTGCTAGCTCCGTGTTGCTCCAAGGGAAAAACGTTCTCTACATTACAATGGAGATGGCAGAAGAGAAAATTGCTGAACGAATTGACGCAAACTTATTAGATGTTGCCATTCAGAACATTGTAGATTTGCCTAAGTCAACGTTTGAGAATAAAGTAACTAAGTTGGCAGCAAAAACACAAGGCACACTTATAATTAAAGAATACCCTACAGCATCTGCACATAGTGGACATTTTAAAGCACTTCTTAGTGAGCTTGCACTTAAGAAGTCATTTAGACCTGATATTATTTTCATTGATTACCTTAATATATGTGCTTCCTCCCGTTATAAGTCGGGGATGTCTGTCAATTCATATAGCTATATTAAGTCTATTGCAGAGGAACTTAGAGGGTTGGCTGGCGAAGCCGAGGTCCCTATCGTATCTGCCACCCAGACCACTCGTAGCGGTTATGGTAGCTCTGACGTTGACCTTACTGACACTTCTGAGTCCTTTGGTCTCCCTGCTACTGCTGATCTTATGTTTGCCCTTATTTCAACTGAGGAACTTGAGCAGATTGGACAGATAATGGTGAAGCAATTGAAGAACAGATACAATGATACTGTAGTCAATAAGAGATTTGTGATTGGAATTGATCGTTCCAAGATGCGTCTTTATGATTGCGAACAATCAGCACAAGATAATATACTTGACTCCGGACAAGAAGAGGAGTATAATAACGAGGATAGACCCAAGAAATCATTTGAGGGATTTAAGTTTTGAGAGGATACTATTCAGTCTTTGATCCAACTGGCAAGAAAATTGCTGATTGTGGTGCTATCAAAGATGCCGTTAATCTTATTGGAACAAGAGGTGATGGGCATTACTATCAATTTAATCCAATCTATGAAACAGTTGAAGTCCAACTCTTGGAAAGACCAAAACTTCCTACTAAAGATATTATAGTTAATATGGATGGTGGGGTTGGTGGTTCTTGGAAAGTAGAAGAACCTGAATACATTGAAGTTCAAGGACAAAAATTACAAATACAACAATCTGAACAACCCAAATTAGACTTATGAGTAAAGTAAATACTGACGCATATCTTGAGTTTGTGAATGCCGTCACATCTCAACCCAGTCAAGATGCCGATGCCTTTGAGTATCGTATTCAAGAACTTCGTGGAGAAGGATTTGAAACACATCGACTTCTCACTGCCTCTGTTGGTATGTGTGCCGAAGCAGGTGAGTTTACCGAAATTGTAAAGAAGATTATCTTTCAGGGTAAACCAGTAAACGAAGAGAATCTGTTTCATCTCAAACGTGAACTTGGAGATATTATGTGGTATGTTGCACAGGCATGTATGGGTCTCAATATTTCTCTTGATGATATCATTGAGATGAATGTTGATAAACTCAAATCACGATATCCTGGTGGTGAGTTTGATGTCCATTATTCTGAAAACCGTGTTGAGGGAGACCTATGAGTCAAGATAAAAAAGTAACATTAGAACTATCTGTCTATCAGGCAGCAGCAGTTCGTCAGGCATTATTTACTGATACAAAAGGATATACTTATGATCCTACATGTTGTCCGCAACGTGTGATTGATATTCGTCAAGCAATTTTAAGTCTTGACGAACAAATCGAAGAGGCACTTAAGGAAGAATAATGTATACAATTCTCAACTATCTTATATCATTCTGGACGGTAGTTGTGATGAATTGTATACAACCTGTGAACTGGAAATATTGTTATCGTGTTGACCAATGGTTAGTTCCAGAACTTCATGAGGGATGGAAACATTATACTGGTGAGATAGTTCCATATCAAAAAGAAAAGGATTATCTCAAGGAGTTTGAGTCTCCTTAACTCCATTTATAAATATCATATAATGGTGTAAGTAAGATAAAGATGAAGTCTTTTGGTAAATTCATTATTGAAGCAAAAAAAACCCGTAGTGGTCCAAAATATAACTATGAAGTTGCTCTAGTCAATCTTTATAATCATCTTATTAAAGGTCTTGATAAAAATAATAATAAAGGTAAAATTCTCAGAGGTCTTGTAAGTAGAAGAGATACTGAAGAACTTACTGATTTTCTTGCTCAGGAATTAAAATCTGCAAAAGATGATGAGAAGCATCCTCTTCATTTTAAGAATGTTGGGGATGAAGGATTCACTGGTGGTAAAAAAACTGATGATCATAAAGATTCATATTACTCTGAACTAGAAGATCAATTTTATACTTTCCTAAATGATAGTCAAAGTAGACTTGGTAGGAGTTTAATATCTCAGGGTTATACTGTTAAAAGACTTGGAGATGATAAGATTCCACTATCAAAGTCTGGAAAGTCTGCTTATGGTAAAGAGTCTGATACATCTAAGGCAGATATAGTTTTTCAGCACCCAACAAAACCAGAAAGAACAAATTATACAAGTCTTAAGAAAGCATCTGGAGCTGTTTCTGCTTCTGCTGGTGCCGATGAAACTGCTGGAAACTATACTGTTGGAATGAAAAATGCTTTGCAACTTGCACTTAAAAGTGAAAGAATAACAAAAGATCAGGCAAAGCAGTTAGAAAAAGAAGGTGATTCTAGAATTGCTTCTCTTAAGGATTCTATGTCTGGAAGTAAGGGTATGAGTAAAGAGCAGCAAAAAGATTTGCTCCCTCAACTGAATAAACTTCGTGGTAATATTGAAGATCTTATTCCTGGAACAGAGAGAGAAACTGCAAAGGCACAACTAAGTGGTGCTGGTAAATATGAGAAAGCAATTGATAGTTTTGTTTCAACTGGAAGAGGTGGTGGAAGAAAGAGAAAACCTGAGGAGGTTTCTGGAACCAATCAGAGAATGAGACTTGGTAAAGGAACTACCAAGACAAAAGATGGTCCAGTTCAAAGACCAGTTACATCTACTGGTGATATTAAATCCCCAAAAACTGGAGATCCTGGATCACTTAAGAGTTTTATGAAAAGACTTGGTGATGCAGAAAGAGAACAGTCAGATGCAAGTGTAGTTAGATTTCCAAATGGAAAACCAGTTCCAAGAAAAAATCAATATTACTTACAGAATAATCCAGATGCCGCGCAGCAACATTCTGCTAGACAGGAAGTAGCAGCACAGGCAGTTGATAATACACAAAAATCTATTGCTGATATTCAAGCAAAGGCAGCACAAGCAAAAGAAAAAATTAAACCACAACCAGAGGTGCAAAAACCTCAACAGCAACCACAAAGAACTGAACCTGTAGATACAAAACCACAACAACCAACTCCACAACCAGAGCAAAAGAAAAAGAAAAAACCAGTAGAGACACCTAATACTCAATTACCACAGGAGTAGTTTTATGGGTAAAAAACAAGCAGACAATAGAAGTGTTTCAAATTTTTTCCAGGGAATTGCTAAATTGGGTGGAGTGTCCGTTTCTGATGCTTATGATAGTGGAGATACTGTAGACATATATTTTGATGGTAAACTTACATCTACAAAACAAAATAAAATTAGTAGTGATGTTTATGCAAAATTAACTGAAAATTTTGATGGAACATATGAATTAAAAAAATTTAAATATGATGATGGTGAAACTTTATTAGGTATAAAAGTATCAAAATCTGGAGTTGCTGGTGCTGTTCCCACCGATATTCAGGAAGAGGGAAGTGCTTTTGTAATGACTAGAGTGTTAAAAACTAATACAAAATTTTCTAAATCCGGTGACATTTTTACTGATAGTGAAACAAGAAAAGGATTGGAAAAAATTTTTGGAAGTACTTACAAAGAAAAAATTCAGGAATGGACTCATAGTTATTTTGAACATCAAAAGGCTTTCTTTGCAAAATTTCAACCATCTCAATGGGATGTTTTTGAGCATGGTGGACAAGATCTCATGTCATTCATACAAAATCAATGCCAAGCAGTAACTACTGATACTGGAGAAAAAGTTGGTAATTATACTACTTGGAATCCTGCGGACATTTGGGTTGTAAAAAATAAATCACAAGTTGTAAAAGATATTGATCAAGCAATACAAAAAAATGGTACTGCAAAATTAGTTGAATTAAATAATGTTTTATTAAAAATGATGAAAGATAATAGATTGATTGGACTTTCCTTGAAAAAGGTAAAAGATAATCAGTCTGCATCATTTAAATATGTCAATATGAGCACTAAAAAAATAGAATTTGCTTCTGTTGAAGAAGTTAAATTTAA
>VMHT01144441.1_pt1 | contig 10076 bp, 8 predicted proteins | sample 4693611 | NCBI WGS metagenome assembly VMHT01 (sample SAMN12280063, study PRJNA550983) | marine metagenome | isolation source: seawater sampled from same location over 5 years 0.02-0.2 micron viral filtrate | place: USA: collected off the coast of southern California halfway between the port... ...
TAGTTTGGATAGAGCAGCTAAGAAAGTTAAAGTAGGTTTAGCTTATACTTCTTTACTTCAAACAATGAGAATAGATGCTGGTTCACAAAATGGAACATCACAAGGTAAGACTAAAAGAATATATGAAATAACTCTAAGACTATTTGAAACTGTTGGTGTAGAGGTAGGACCAGACTTAGATCACATGGAAAGAATACCATTCAGATCATCTGCTAATCCAATGAACGAAGGTATTGCACCATTCACAGGTGATAAAGAAGTTGAATTTAGAGGAAACTACGATACAGATGGTTTTATAGTGATAAGGCAAACTCAACCTTTACCTTTAACTGTTTTATCGGTATACCCAAGGCTAGTAACAAATGATGGATAACATACTAAATATTGTGCCTTATACAGCAGAACATGGACAGTTTATATTATCCTGTCAGATGAATCATAAGGTATTAGAAGCAGATAAAAATTATATTAACATAGAAGGTAATGCTAAAAACTTAGAGCAAGATGATTTAGCATTTACTGGTTTAGTTGGTAAGAAACCTATTTTTGCTGCAGGCATGAAAATGGTATGGGGTCAAGTAGCAGAAGGTTGGGTTATAGCAACTCAAGATGTTTGGGATTATCCATTAAGTGTTGCAAAAGCAATTAGAAAAGATTTTGCAAAAATTGCTAAAGAAAATAATATTGTCAGAGTTCAAACTGCAATCAGAAAAGATTTTGAACAAGGTCAAAGATTTGCAGAGTGGTTAGGTTTGGAGAACGAAGGTTTAATGAGAAAGTTTGGTTTTGATGGAACAGACCAATACAGATATGCGAGGATATTCTAATGTCAGGAGCTATACCATTTATAGGACCAGCAGTATCTTTAATTCAAGCAAAGAACGCTACAGAAATAGGAAAATTTAACCAAAGAGTATTCAATAGAAATGCTGTAGTTGCTGAACAAGAAGCTGAAAGAATAAAACAAAAATTAAATTTTGATATTGCAAGATTTGACGATCAATTTTTACAATTACAAGGTTCAACAAAAACAAGAATATTAAAATCGGGTGCAGAACTTTCTGGTACTGCTTTAAAAATTTTAAGAAGTAATACTGAACAAGCGGAAATTCAAAAAGATGTTATGGAGTATAATGCAAAAGTTGAGGAAAGCAGAAAACTTGAAGAAGCAAACTTTGCTAGAATATCAGGCACTATGGCAAGAAACAGAGCAAGGATGCAAGCATTAGGATATATTGCAAGTGCTGGCTCAAGTTTATTAACTAACTTCGGTAATCCTTATGGTGGATCAAATCAAGGACAGTTTGGTTCTACAACAAACAATTCAACATTTAGTAATTATTCATAATGCCAAAAATACCTACATTTACAGCTACAGCAGAAATGACTAATAGATCATCAGCTATTCAAACTAATTTACAAGCTAGTATGAAAGATTCTCCTCTTACAGCTTTAGAACCTGCTATTGCTCAAACAACAAAATACTATTTAAAACAAAGAGACATAAGAGAAAAAACAGAAGCAAAAAAAAAAGCATTAGAAGTATTTACTGAAGCAGATACTATTGTTGCAGATTTAGAAAACAACTCAAATGAAGAAGAAGCATTATCAATCTTTGGTGAAAAATTTAATACAATATTAAATACTAAACTAGGAACTACAGATAACGCTAGAATAAAAAGTTTATTACAAAATACAGTTGATATTAATTTACCAAAAAGAATTACAAATGTTAAAACTAATTCAAGAAACGCATTAGAAAAAGATTTAGAAATTACACACAACAATACACAAAATGTTCTTTCTAATGAATACCTTGTTGCAACAGATGCTGAAACTAAAACAACAATATTAGATCAGGCAATCAATGAAGAAATAGATTATGGAAATCAAATAGGATTATCAAAAATTCAAACGCAAGAAAATGTAGATAAGGTAAAACAAAGTTATTTAATATCAGATGTAAATAAATTAATAGAAAATAAACAATATGCTGCAGCAGATGCTATTTTAAAAAATACAAAAGATTCTCCTTTTTTAGATGTTGAACAAAGAAAAGATTTATTAGCAAAAGTTGAAGAAGGATTTAAAGAAGATTTAGCACAATCTAATATAAAAAGTTTAATATTAAATAAATCTCTTTCTGAAGCAGTAGGAGCTGAATTAGAAAATGTTGATGGTAATAAGATAACTAAAAAAAAAGGTGCTTCAGTAATTAATGAATTTATTTTTGAAACTAATCAAGATGGTTCACCAAAATATTCTCCAGCAGATATAATTGAATTAGGTATAGGTAATAATGTTGCTGTGCCAAGTTATAAAGAATCATTAGTAGCAGGAGCAGCTAATATGACAGATACTGGAGATCAATCAAAAGTATTACAAGGATTTCAATTATATAAATTATTTAAAGTACAAAACGCAGATGAGGTATTAATGAAAACTTATAACATATCTCAATCAGATATAGAAAGTTATGAAGCATTAGATTATTCAATTAATACATTAGGTGAAACATTTGAAGCAGCATTAAATAGACAAATAAGAACAAGAGCTGGTGATTTTAAAGAAAGAAATATTGATGATAAAAAAATTGATTCAAGAATAAATGAATTAGATTTTCAAGGTAGATCATTATTAGATTTTGGTTCTCCAGATGTAAATAATATTCAAGTTGTTGAAAATATTTTAAAATATACTGCTAATATGTACTATAAAGCTGGAGGTTCTGAAGATACTGCATTAGAAGCAGCAGAAAAATTTTTAGAAAAAAACTTTCGTATAGATAGTTTTGGTCAAGTAGTAAGAATTGATCCTAGAATACCAGAGTATCATGATGAATCTATTAAATCATTTATTAAAACTTTATATGATGAAGGTAAAATTAATAAAGAAAAAAATGAATTAGAAGATATTATTCCTCAATACTATGATTATAGTAAATATAATATTCAAGGTTTTACTTTAATAAATAAACAAACTGGTGAACCATTATACTTACAATCAGAAGATTTTGATGAACAACTTTCTTCTGTTGGAAGATTTACTCAAGCACAAATAGAAGAATTTATTTATAAACCATTTAAATCAAATCAATACGATCAATTTTTAATTGAGTTTAACAAAAGAAAACAAATGAAACTAGAAGCTGAGAATTTTGGTTTAGGAATATATGATATGTAATGTCAAAAGAATCTTTAAATATAAATGCTGATCCATTAAAAGAAGGCTCTGATAAAATAGAGTTTACTGTAGATAAACTTGGTTTAACTAATCCTGCTAGAACTATTCCTACAGATGTAGACTACTTTATAAGAAAACAACAAGGTGATTTAGAAAGTAAATATACATTTCCTCAAGCTGTTAAAAAAGCATTTGAGATAGATAATTTATTTGTATCAGGAATAAATAAATTAAATCAACCACAAGGACCAGATATAGATTTTGATTTTGTTCCAACAGAGGAGATGTTTAATATTATAGAAACATATCCTGATTATATGAAAAATGCTTTCTTTGAAGCAAGAAGTGAATCTCATTTTTATAATATTAAAAGTCAAGTAGATGAAAGAGTAGAGGTAGAAAAAGAAATAGCTAAGTTAGGTTTTGCAGGTTTTGGTGCAAGGATGATTGCTGCTGTGCTTGATCCTGCTGCAATAGGATTATCAATAGCAACAATACCTTTGGGTGGTTTTGGTGCGTATGCAACAGTACCAACAAAGATTATGAGATTAAAAAGAGCATTAAAGTTTGGTGCAATAGTTGGTGCAGAAAACGCTGCTATAGAAGCAGGCTTAGTTGCACTTGATCCTCTTAAAAATCCAAACGATATTAAGTATGCAATGTTAGCTGGATTTACTTTAGGTTCTCCTGCTGGTTGGTTTGGCAGAGTTAATGTTAAAAAAAATAAAGTTCCAAATGATATTGTTAAGTCATATCAAAAAACAGATTATGCAGCTAAGAAGATGCAAAAAAATTTAGAGCTTGAAGATGTACAAAAGTTTGCTGCCGAAAATGATTTTGAATTAAATCCTAATTACATAAAAAATCAAAGAATGAAATTATCAAAAGAAACAAATGTTATGAACGCAAAGATTATTGAAGATCCAAGAAATGCTCCCGAAGTTGGAACATATTGGGAAGAGTTTTTTAAAAATACATTTCTTAGATATGATCTTGCTGGAGATTTGAATAGATCAAAAATTCCAATAGTAAAAAGATTTAGAGAAGTTGCTGTATCTGATCCTGTTGTAGGTAATCCAAGAGGAGATACTGCAGTTGAGTGGGTTCAAAGAACAAGAATAGAAACTATGAACGCTTATAATAATTATAGAGAGATAGCTTTACGATCTTTTAAAAAATTAAACAAAGATGTTTCATTTAAAAATACACATGACATAGAAGAAAAATTTGAATCAATAATGTCAGACTTAAAAGAATATCCAGATATGTATAGATTTTCAAATCAAGTTACAGAAGAAATGAGAAAACTTGCAGGATATGCTACAAAAGCATTTGATGATACTTTAGATATTGTCGGACAAACTGGAAGAGAAGGTTGGCAAGAAATAGCAGGTTATAGACAAAAAAATTATATTCCTCATGTACATTCATCAGAAAAATTAATTAAAGCATTAGATGCTTACGGACCAAAACAAATGAAAGAAGTTTATGCAAATGCTTTAAGAGCAATGAAAGCAGATTTAGGAGATGATCTTTTTAATGAAATGATTGATAAGATGATTAAAAAAATATCAACACCAAGAGTTTTTGGACAAGAAGCAGATATAGCAAGAGTGTTTCAAGGATCAAACATTGTAGTTATTAGAGAGTTTCTTGAAGATATTGGACTAAAAACAGATCAAATAGATAAGATTATTGCTAAAATAGAAAAAGGTTCTGGTAACACTTTAGATAGAAATGCAAATAGAAGATTACCTTTTGATCTTAATGCAAGAATAGATGTTAAAAATTTAAAAACAAATGAGATTCAATCTTTATCTGTAAAAGATTTAACAGATAGAAACCTAACAAGATTATTAAAAATGTATAATCAACAAGTCTTAGGTTCAGCAGCAATGGCTAGATTTTTTAATTTTAAAAATAATAAAGAGTTTAGAGATTTTATGAAACAAGTTGAATCTGAAGGAAGAAATTTAGGATGGGAAAAAACATATAGAGATATAGAGAATATAGAAGTAGTTGTTGCTTCTATCACTGGCAGACAATCACCTTTAGAAAAAGGTGGTGATCCAAATGGATTCATGAGAAGAATGGCAAGATTAGTTCAAGACTACAACTTTCTTAGATTATTTGGTCAAGTTGGTTTTGCTCAAGGTGCTGAATTATATACAGGTATTTCTGAAATAGGTTTGAAAACATTTTTAAAATCTAATCCAGCTTTTTCTGATATATTAAATAAAATTAGAGCAGGTAAAATAGAATTTGATGATCCTATATTAGAAGAATTAAGATCACAAGGATTACCAGTTGGTCTTGATAAATTTATGCACACACCAACAGGTAGATTTGATAATGAATTAGATATATCTTTAGGTGGTACAGGAAGTAGATTAGATAACATTGAGTTATTATCAGGTAAAGCTAAAAGATTTGTTGCTGACATATCATTCTTAAATCCTATGACAATGTATACACAAATTATTTTAGGAAGAGGTATGGCTCTTAAAATATCAGATATAGTAAATGACTATGTAAAAAAATTTGGAACAACAAAAATATATAATAAACTTTCTAAAGGAGATCAAGTAAGATTTAAAACTTTAGGTTGGAGAGAAGATGAATTTAATAGAATAGCAGATCAAATAAAAAAACATTCTGTTTATAAGGATGGTAAATATCAAGCAATAGGATTAGAAGATTGGACACCAGAAGCAAGAGCTAATTACAATGTTGGTATGCAAAGATTTATAGATAGAGTAGTTCAAAGAAATGATGTTGGTGCTATGAGTAGATTTTTTACAACTGATTATACTAGAATACTTACTCAGTTTAGAACATTTACATTAGGTTCATATACAAAACAATTAATGAATAGATTGTATGTTCTTGCAGAAACAAGAGGTAAAGATTATCATACATACGCAGCATTTATTGCATCTATGGCTGGTGCTGTACAGTTCTACGCTGTTCAACAATATATAAATTCTTTTGGTAGAGATGATAGACAGAAGTTTTTAGAAAAAAGATTATCTGTAGAAAATTTAGCAAAAGTAGGATTTATGAGATCATCATGGTCATCACTAATACCGGGAGCAATAGATACAGCTATGTATCCTTTTATGGAAACATCACCTTTTAGTTATGGAAGAAATACTGAACTAGCGTCTCAATTTATTAGTGGTATTCCTACAGTTAATTTATTTAACACAACAGTAGAAACAGTAAGAACTGGTGTTAAGCTAGGATTTACAGATTATCAGGCATCAAAAAGAGATGTACAACAATTTCTTTCTTTGATAGCACTACAAAATGCTTTGATTATAAAAAATGTCAATAATATGATTGTTGATGAATTAGGAGAATAGTATATAGAGGATTTATGACAGTATCTACAACGATAATAAAATCATCACATAATGGTAATGGCTCAACCACAACCTTTGCCTATAATTTTAAAATATTTGCGGACACAGATTTAGTAGTAATTATCAGATCATCCACAGGAACTGAGACAACTAAAACTTTAACAACTCACTATACAGTAGCGGGTGCAGGTGATGCTAGTGGAGGTTCAATAACTTTCACATCTGGCAACATACCAGCATCAGGTGAGACAGTTGTTATAAGAAGGAATGTCCCGCAAACTCAGGCGATAGATTATATCGCTAATGATCCATTCCCTGCGGAGACTAATGAAGAGGGTTTGGATCGTTCAACTATGATTGCACAACAAGTATCTGAAGCAACAGATAGATCAATCAAGTTATCAAGAACAAACACAATGACATCTACAGAGTTTACTGTAGGTGCAACTGATAGAGCAAATAAAATTCTAGCCTTCGATGGTTCTGGTGAAATATCTGTTACACAAGAATTAGGATCATTCAAAGGTAATTGGTCTAGTGGCACAGCTTATGTTGCAAGAGACTTAGTTAAAGATACATCTACTAATAATATATTTATAGTTAATGAAGCACACACTTCATCTGGCTCGCAACCTCTTACATCAAATGCAAACTCTGCAAAATACGATTTAATTGTAGACGCTAGTTCAGCTACAACATCTGCAAGTGCTGCCGCAACTTCAGCAACAAATGCCGCTAATTCTGCAACAGCCGCATCGACTTCAGCTACAAATGCAGCAAACTCTGCTACCGCAGCAGCTAGTTCTGCAACTTCTGCAGCCAATAGCTTTGATGATTTTGATGATAGATACTTAGGAGCAAAAAGTTCTGAACCATCTACAGATAATGATGGTGATGCTTTAATTACAGGTGCATTATTTTTTGACACAACTGCAGGAGCTATGAAAGTCTATACAGGCTCTGCATGGCAAACAGTTACAGTATCTGCTGCTAATCAAGCAAACATAAATACAGTTGCTGGTATCTCAGCTAATGTTACTACAGTAGCTGGTATAGCATCGAATGTAACAACAGTAGCTGGTATATCTAGTGATGTTACTGCGGTTGCAGGTATATCAAGTGATATTCAAGCAGTAGAAAATATTAAAGCTAATGTAACCACAGTTGCAGGTATATCTGCTAATGTAACTACAGTTGCGGGTATATCTTCTAATGTAACAAGTGTGGCTAGTAACGCTAGCAACATTAATACAGTTGCAGGAAACAACTCAAATGTAACTACAGTTGCTACAAATATATCAAGTGTAAATAATTTTGCAGCACAATACAGAGTAGGCTCATCTGATCCAACATCAAGTTTAGATGAGGGTGATTTATTTTATAATACTACCTCGAATGAACTTAAATATTATAATGGTTCAGCTTGGGTAGCTATCGTATCTGATACAGATGTTAAGGTATCTGTAAGTGCAAATGATACAACACCGGGGTTCTTAAATGGTAAATTAGTAGCGGGAACAAATGTATCTCTAACAGAGGGTAGTGATGGGGGTAACGAAACATTAACAATAGCTGCATCAGGTGCATCAGCAGGATTTGCAGTTGCAATGGCTATAGCATTATAGTAAAGGATAAATATGGCACAAGATTTTGAAAGAGTATTAAAAACTAGCATAGGTACATCAGCTACAGAAGTAAGAGCTGCAGCTAATAGTGATGATGCAATCATTGGTATGAGATTTGCTAACAAAGGTACAGTTGCAGTAACAGTTGATGCTACTGTAAAAAATAGTAGTACAAGTTATTATTTAATTAAAGATGCACCTATACCTGTAGGTGGATCGTTAGAGCTAATTGATGGAGGCTCAAAGGTGGTTCTTCAATCTGGTGATTCTGTAGAGGCATTAGCTTCTGTTGGTAGTTCAGTTGATGTTATACTTTCTGTTGTAGACTCCATAAGTACATAGGAGAACAATGGGTTATTTAGGTAATATTCCCGGTGAAAGTTTTATCTCATTTGCAAAACAAGTATTTACTATTGTAAATTCTCAAACTGCATACACACTAGATTTTGCTGTCGTAGATGAAAATGAACTTAGACTTGTAATTAATAATGTTGTTCAAGAACCGGGTAGTGGTAAAGCATATACTGCATCTGGTACAACACTTACACTTTCTGCTGCACTAACAAATGGTACAGATGAAATGTATTGTGTGTTCTTAGGTAAAGCTAGAGAAACAGTAACAGTACCAACAATCACAAAAGATAAACTTAATTTAATATCAACAAGTTCAAGTGCTGGACTAGAAGTAAAAGGTGATGGTACAACAGATGGAACACTACAACTTAACTGTTCACAAAATTCACATGGAATTAAATTAGCATCTCCACCTCACTCTGCAGGACAATCATACACTTTAACTTTTCCACAATCTATTTCTGCTGATACATTTTTAAAAACAGATGGCTCTGGTAATCTTAGCTTTGCTTCTGCTGGTGGAACTAACACTCCAGCTTTTTCAGCTTTTTTAACAAGTGGTCAAACAGTTGCTACTAATACTTGGACAAAACTTTCATTAAGTGACGAAGAATGGGATACTAATAATGCTTACGACCCATCAACAAATTATAGATTTACAGTTCCATCAGGCGAAGGTGGAAAATATTTATTTACCTATGCTGGTGGAACAGAAACTTTATCAAGTTCAACAATTTCACAAGTACAGATTTATAAAAATGGTTCTGCTGTTAATTCTACTATTACCAGAAGTTATCCTAATAGTAGTACTGGTGGTTATCCTCATAAATCAATTGTATTAAATTTATCTGCTTCAGATTATATAGAGTTATATGGACAACATACAAAAGGTTCAGATAGTATTTTTGACCAAAGATATACATTTTTACAAGGACAAAAATTAATAGGAGTTTAATTATGGCAATAGATAAAATACAATCAGAATCAATAAATTTAGCAGATACCTTTGCATTTACAGGAACTGTAACTGGTGCTGGTGGTGTTAATACTCCAGCTTTTCATGCTAAATTATCATCAAATTTTGATATGACACAAAATGTAATTACAAAAGTTCCATTTAACACAGAAGAATTAGATACTGATAGTAAATATGATAATTCAACAAATTATAGATTTACCCCAACAGTTGCTGGTACTTATTACTGTTACTTAGTATTAAGTCACTACAATAATAATAATGCAGCTAGATATGCAGTACCAATGATTTATAAAAATGGAGCAGCTTTTTTTAGTGGATACCATTATGGAAATGACGATTATAAAATGAACTCAATACTTACTTATACTGCTGGTTTAATAACTTTAGACGCAGATGATTACATAGAAGCATTTACGCAATATAGAGTAACAAGTGGAAATTGTAGAATAGAAGCTACAATTGAAAGTGGATCATCAGCTTTTTTTGGAGCTTATAAAATTTTAACATAAAATTAAGGAGGACAAACTATGGCACAATTAAGTAAAAAAATAGAACTCTACTGCGAAGCAA
>VMHT01145248.1_pt1 | contig 10076 bp, 10 predicted proteins | sample 4693611 | NCBI WGS metagenome assembly VMHT01 (sample SAMN12280063, study PRJNA550983) | marine metagenome | isolation source: seawater sampled from same location over 5 years 0.02-0.2 micron viral filtrate | place: USA: collected off the coast of southern California halfway between the port... ...
AGTGCTCCAGCATACTAAAAATGGGTTCCAAGCTTAAGATGACTACAGCCGTTTTTTTCTAAGTGGGCCGCATGAATCTGTGAAAGGGGAGAGCCCCGGCCAGGTGTAGAAGCCTGACCGAAGGGGTAAAGCGCACCGAAGTCTTCGGGTTATTTACCAATACAAAATGAGGAGAAGATCTGTCCTAAAAGGTCATCTGAGGTGAATTCGCCGGTAATTTCGGTCAGAGCCTGATGGGCCAGCCGTAATTCCTCTGCCAGAAGTTCCCCGGCCAGACTGTTATTGAGCTGGTCTTGCCCACTATCAATATGCGCTGCAGCCTGAGCCAACGCATCCAGGTGCCGGCGACGGGCAATAAACTGGCCCTCGGTGGTGGTGTCCAGTCCCATGCTCCCGGCCAGATGATCCCTTAGCTGAGCGACCCCATCTCCGGTTTGTGCTGATAAGCCCACCACTGTGACCGGTCCATGCTCTGTAGTAAGTACTTGCTCACCGATGGTTTCGTTGGATAAGTCCGCTTTGTTGCGGACTACCGTGGTAGGAATATTAGCGGGTAAACGGGCCATAAATTCTGGCCAGATAGTGTAGGGATCTATGACCTGGGTCTGGGTGCTGTCGACCACGAATAAGACACGATCTGCCTGCGCGATAGCCTGCCAGGCCCGCTCAATACCGATTTGCTCCACTTTATCCGGGCTTTCACGTAGTCCGGCGGTATCAATGATATGCACCGGCATGCCATTGATATGAATATGCTCTTTTAGCACATCACGGGTGGTGCCCGCTACTTCGGTAACAATGGCGCTGTCCTTGCCGGCCAGGGCATTGAGCAAGCTGGACTTACCGGCATTAGGACGCCCTGCAATCACCACCTGCATACCTTCACGAAGCAGTGTGCCTTGTTTGGCTTCGGCCTGTACCTTCGCCAGCGAGGTGATGATAGCTTGTAAGTCGCCGGCCACTTTGCCATCGGATAAAAAATCAATTTCTTCATCAGGAAAGTCAATGGCGGCCTCGACATACATACGCAGATGTACTATCTGATCAGACAGCAGGCTAATGGCTTGGGAAAACTCCCCCTGCAATGAACGTAACGCACTACGGGCAGCCTGCTGGGAGCTGGCATCAATCAGGTCGGCTATCGCTTCGGCCTGAGCCAGGTCAAGCTTATCGTTCATAAATGCCTGTTCGCTAAACTCGCCGGGACGGGCAAGGCGCACCCCGGGGGTTCTGAGCACGGCATCAATCAACATATCCATGACTATCTGACCACCATGGCCCTGAAGTTCCAGCACATCCTCACCTGTAAAGGAGTTCGGCCCTTTAAAATAAAGCGCAATCCCCTGGTCGATGATATGACCTTCTGAATCATGAAACGGCGTGTACGTCGCCATACGGGGCGATAGGGTAGTAGGGACGATAGCCTGTGCCACAGTTAACACCTTGGGCCCTGAAACCCGTACGATGCCGACTCCGCCGCGTCCTGGCGCCGTGGCCTGGGCCACGATAGTTTCATTGAAGGAGGTTTGCTGCATAACGACTAGTCGCGAAAGTTAGTAAACTGAAAAGGCTGACCAAAGTCTTCGCCTTTTATCAGGGCAATGGCCTGTTGTAAGTCATCTCGTTTTTTACCGGTGACCCTGAGCTGGTCGCCCTGAATCGAAGCCTGAACTTTCAATTTGGCATCTTTCAAAGCTTTTACCACTTTTTTGGCTACCGGCTGTTCAATGCCTTGCTTAAAGACGATGTGCTGACGGCAGGTGCGGCCATGTTGGTCCATCGGTTTGACTTCCAGGGCAGAAGTATCCAGGTTACGTTTGGCACAGGCCCCACGGAACATGGAGTCCATTTGTTGCAGCTGAAACTCCGCCTGCGCGGTCATTAGCACCGACTCGTCCTTGTATTCAAAGCTGGCATCCACATCCCGAAAATCAAAGCGGGTGGCCAGTTCTTTATTGGCATTGTTGGTGGCGTTACGCACCTCTTCCATATTTATCTCTGATACCACATCAAATGAAGGCATAATTTTGCTCCTTAAGACAAATCAGCCCGCAAACGCGGGCTGATGTTAGTAGTTATTTGGTTTTAAGACCGCGTTTTTCCATCGAGGCGTATATCACTTTTGCCTGAATCAGCGTGATGATATTACTTACCAGCCAGTACAGTACCAGACCGGCCGGGAACCACAGGAAGAACACACTCATGGCTACAGGCATAAACTGCATGATTTTCTGCTGCATGGGGTCGGTTACCGTAGTGGGCTGCAGCTTCTGCAGTAACCACATGCTGGCGCCGGTCAGCACTGGCAGAACAAAGTAGGGGTCTTTAGTAGATAAATCCGTAATCCACAACACAAAGTCAGCATGACGCAATTCCACACTTTCCAGCAGTACCCAGTAAAGGGCCAGGAAGATAGGCATTTGCAGCAGCAACGGTAAGCAACCACCCATGGGGTTTACTTTTTCTTTTTTATACAGCTCCATCATCGCCTGAGACATCTTTTGACGATCATCGCCAAAGCGCTGTTTCAGCTGCTGCATTTTGGGCGCCAGATTACGCAGACGCGCCATCGACTCATACTGCTTTTTCGTCAGCGGATACATGATCCCTTTTACGACCACGGTAATCAGAATAATTGCCACGCCCCAGTTACCCACCAGGCTGTGCAAGAATTTTAGTAAGCTGAACAACGGTTGCGATATCCAGAACAAGATCCCGTAATCGACCGTCAAATCCAGACCTTTGGCCATGTCTGCCAAAATGTCCTGGTCTTTAGGACCCATATACAGATTTGCAGTGATAGTACTACTGCCACCTTCATCAATACTGACGGGTTGGCCTTTAAAACCAACAATTGCAAACTGGTTAGCTGACAGCTTTGAATAAACCTCATTTTTCTGATCCTGCGGCGGTACCCAGGCCGAGACAAAGTAATGCTCCAGCATGCCTACCCAACCTGCCACAGTAGATATGTTCAGGTTGTCATCTTCGATATCATCAAAGGTATACTTTTCATAGCTATCGTTATCGGTACCATAAGCGGCGCCACGATAAGTCGGCATAAACATATTACCGCCATCAGGCACCACGGTGGTTTGTTTTAACTGCCCAAACTGCTGCATACTTACAGCCTTACCGGTATTATTAACGACCTGATAATTGACGCTAACGTCATGAGAGCCCTGCTCGAAAACAAACGTCTTGGTAACGGTTAAACCTTCAGCGCTTTGCCATACCAGGGGGACTTCCAGAGTGTCTCCGGTCAGTTCGTAGGTGGTTTGCTCGGTGGCATACCGGGGACGACCTTTACCATTGCTATCCGGGCCATCGCGGCCAATCAAACCACTTTGAGCGACATACAGACCGTTTTGCGGGCGCAACAGGCTATAGGTTTCTTCAGAGCCCTGAGTTACCGGAAAGTCCTGCAAGTTGGCTGACACAACGTCACCACCCAGAAGATCGATACTAACTTTTAAAGCATCGGTTTGTACCTGTACCAGACGGTTTTGATTCTGCTGGGGGACAGCAGCCATACCGGGCACATCACCGCTGCTATTGGGCATGTCTGCACCATTAGCCTCGATACTGGCAGACGGGATACCATTATCCTGCTGCTGGGCTGATTGTTCAGATTGAACTGGCTGTACGGGTTGAGGCCCATAATCTTTCTGCCATTGTTGCCACAGCAGAAAACTGACCAAAGCCAGGCCAATTAACAAAAAACTACGTTGCGATTCCATAGAGGTCTCTTTATTTTGAGTGTTTAGTGTCGTGTTTTTCAGGTACCGGATCATAACCACCCGGATGCAAAGGGTGGCATTTTATAATGCGTTTACACGATAACCAACCGCCAATTACAAAACCATGTGTTTTTAAGGCATCAATTGCATAAAACGAACAGGTAGGGTGAAATCGGCATCGTTGCCCCAACATTGGGGAAATACACCACTGATAAAATTTGATAAGCGCCAGCGGCAAAAAAATCGCTATTTTGCGCAGCGTTTGGTTAGTTTTTTCCATTGCTTATCAAGCGTGGCGAACACTTCCTCGTTTGAAAGTTTATCTGCACCAGATTTTCCCACAACAATAATGTCAACATTAGGTAACTTGTCTTTACGATGGCGAAAGCTTTCACGAATTAACCGTTTTAAACGATTTCGGTCATGGGCTTTACGTACCCGTTTTTTTGACAACGTTATGCCCAGTCGAGGAGCATCGAGTTGATTAGGTCTGGCAAGAAGCGTAAAGGAAGGGGATACCGCTGGTATTGCGTTTTCAAACACAAATGTAAAGTGGGAGGGAGTTAACAGACGTAACTCCCTGGAAAATTGATTTTCACCCACTTTAGAATTATTTCTTTTATTAAGCAGAAAGGCGAGCGCGGCCTTTTGCACGGCGAGCCGCTAGTACTTTACGACCATTTTTGGTCGCCATACGAGCACGGAAACCGTGTGAACGCTTGCGCTTTAAGTTGCTCGGTTGAAATGTTCTTTTCATGACCAAAGTCTCACTTATTTAGTTAAAACACAGGCGGTATTGAAATAACGAAGACAGCAGACCAAAGTCTTTTACGTCGTTAGGTAACTAACACAGCCCATCCAAAAAGGATGCCGAATTCTAGAGATCTCGGGGCCTGCTGTCAATGTGTAATGATGGAATACTCCACATTATTTGGTTATTTTTTCGCTAGTGGCCAGCAAAGCAAAAGAAAAGCGGCTTATTAATGCCAAACAACGAAGAAAGATTGTGCATAACCAAGCAGAAGCCACAGATTTATCCACAGTTTTTCACTCTCATCAGAGTAACATTGATCTTCCCTGGCAAAGACGATCGCTTTCGTTACCTTCACACTTGATAGGACGTGATGATCAGGCGATCGAGCAGGATCCCGGAAGGGAGCAGATTCGGGATCCATTGCTTTAAGATCGATGGGATCCTGCAAGATCCCCATTTACATTCTGTTAGTAAAATAAGATAATCCACAACGATAAGATCAAAAAACAAATTCATCGCTGATACCCAAATACATGCATCTTTTTTCTTCCAGGTTTCCCGGCATCAGACCAGGATGCCTTCCTTTTGCATGGGTTTGCTTTTCAGGCGTCATTCGGAGCCCTACATTACATGTCTTTATGGAATCATTGTCTTGACCGCTTGCGGCAGGAACTGCCGACTCAGCAGTTCAGTATGTGGATAAGACCGCTTACCGCCGACGAAGACAGCGGCTGCATTACCTTGTTTGCCCCAAACCGTTTTGTCCTTGATTGGGTTCGCGATAAATACCGCAATAAAATTACCGAACTGTTTGCTGAGTTTTGTGGAGTAGATGCCCCCGAGTTGCGTCTTGAAGTGATTCAGCGCACCGCGCCACCCACTCAGGCTGCTCAGGCGCCTGCCCCTGCGCCCAAACCCAGTACGCCTCCGGCTTCGTCAGGCGGATACAAGCCACAAAGTGATAGTGGGCACTATCAGTCAGGGTATCAGCAGGCAACACCTAAACCGTCGGCACCTGCACCCCAGCGCGCCAATGGCGAGAATATTTCAGCCGCGGCCCGGGGAAATCAGGCCGCGGGGCGTTCGCCCAATGTTATTCCCATTCCGGAAGGCATGAAGCACAAAAGTAATATCAACCCCAACTATCAGTTCGATAACTTTGTTGAAGGTAAGTCTAACCAATTGGCCAGGGCGGCGGCCACTCAGGTCGCGAATAATCCTGGCGGGTCGTACAACCCATTGTTTATTTATGGTGGGACCGGTTTGGGTAAAACCCACTTATTGCACGCAGTGGGGAATGGCATTGTTGCGAATCGCAAAGATGCCAAGATTGTGTATATGCATTCAGAACGGTTTGTTCAGGATATGGTAAAGGCGCTGCAAAACAATGCTATTGAAGACTTTAAGAAGTTTTATCGTTCGGTAGATGCGCTGCTAATCGATGATATTCAGTTTTTTGCTAATAAAGAGCGTTCACAGGAAGAGTTTTTCCACACCTTCAATGCTTTGCTTGAAGGCAATCAGCAGATTATTCTGACCTCCGATCGCTACCCCAAAGAAATCGATGGGGTAGAAGACCGGCTGAAGTCACGCTTTGGCTGGGGACTTACCATTGCCATTGAACCGCCCGAGCTTGAAACCCGGGTCGCGATTCTGATGCGAAAGGCCGCCGAGAACCGTATCCACTTACCCAATGAGGTAGCTTTTTTTATAGCTAAACGGTTACGGTCAAATGTTCGCGAGCTGGAAGGTGCACTTAACCGGGTTATCGCCAATGCCAACTTCACCGGCCGGCCCATTACCATTGATTTTGTCCGCGAAGCGTTGAGAGATTTATTGGCGCTGCAGGAAAAGCTGGTCACTGTGGATAATATTCAGAAAACCGTCGCCGATTACTACAAAATTAAAGTCTCGGACATTTTATCCAAGCGCCGTAGCCGCAGTGTAGCGCGTCCCCGTCAGGTCGCCATGGCGCTGGCAAAAGAACTGACCAACCATAGCTTGCCGGAACTGGGCAATGCATTTGGTGGCCGTGACCATACAACGGTGCTGCATGCGTGCCGTAAAATAGAGCAGCTTAGAGAAGAAAGTCATGATATAAAGGAAGACTACAAAAACCTTATCAGAACCTTGTCTTCTTAACCGATTCAAGCACGACGCGAGATAACAAGCCGATGAAATTTACAATCAGCAGAGAACAGTTTTTACAGCCATTACAAATGGTTTCAGGGGCCGTAGAACGCCGTCACACGCTGCCTATCTTATCCAATGTACTCATCAAGGTGAGTGAAGGATCGTTGTGGCTAACTGGTACCGACTTAGAATTAGAGCTGGTTTCCAGTGTTATGTTAGACGGGGATTTTGACGAAGGCCAGATTACCGTTCCTGCCAAAAAACTGTTCGATATTATTCGTGGTTTATCTGAGGGAACTAACATCCAGTTTTCATTAGATGAAAACAAAGCCATTTTGCGGGCCGGGCGAGGGCGGTATACCTTATCCACCTTGTCCGCCAATGATTACCCAAATCTAGAAGACTGGGAAAGCGAAGTTGAGTTTGAATTAAGCTGTAGTGAGCTGAAAAAGCTTATTGATAGCACGCATTTTTCGATGGCTCAGCAGGATGTTCGTTATTACCTTAACGGTTTGTCGCTGGAAACAGAAGAAAATCTGGTCCGCTCTGTGGCCACCGACGGCCATCGACTCGCATTGTGTCGGCTGGCTTATTCTCAGGCTTCTCTACCAGCGCGTCAGGTGATTATCCCGCGTAAGGGCGTATTAGAAATTTCGCGGCTTATCAGTGACGATGATCAGTTGTTACGGGTACAGGTAGGCGAAAATCATATCCGTTTGCAAGGCAGTGGTTTCATCTTTACCAGTAAACTGGTGGATGGACGTTTCCCCGACTATCGCCGTGTCTTACCGCGTGATGGCGACAAGACAATTCTGGCCAGTAAGGCCGTCTTGAAAGAGGCCTTTTCTCGCGCCGCGATTTTATCGAACGAAAAATTTCGTGGAGTCAGATTAAATCTTGCTTCTGGTGAGTTGAAGATTACGGCCAATAACCCTGAACAAGAAGAAGCTGAAGAATTGGTGGATGTTGATTATCAGGGTGAAGAGCTGGAAATTGGTTTTAATGTGGCTTACCTGATTGATGTACTAAACTCATTAGTCGGCGAGCAGGTTAAACTAACCTTATCAGACTCCAATTCCAGTGCATTGATTGAAGATGCCGAAGACGACGCTGCGTTATACGTCATCATGCCGATGCGACTGTGATTGTTCTGGGGCGATAGATACTATCGCCTTATTCTTTTCCTAATTCCTGTTTTTGGTAACTTTTTATTTTATACGGTCAGTTATGAAACTGGACAAAGTCCAGCTCACCCATTTTCGCAATATTTCTTCTGCTACGTTATTACCGTCCCGAAGCCTGACGGTCATTACCGGTAAAAACGGCAGTGGAAAGTCTTCTTTGCTCGAAGCTATTTTTTATCTTGGTTTTGGACGTTCTTTTCGAACCACGAAGCACCGGTCAGTGATACAACATGAACAACAGGCGTTCAGTATTTTTGCCCAGGGAACCAACGATAACCAGGCTATTTTTAAAGTAGGGATGGAGCGGCGCAGCACCGATCAATTTACTTGTTCCATTAACGGTGAGCATTCGCACCGTTTAGCTGACCTGGTCAGCTTGATACCCGTTCAGCTTTTTACTCCCCAAAGTACCGACCTGGTTATCGGGTCACCAGCGGAACGGCGAAAGTTTATGGATTGGGGATTGTTTCACGTGGAACAATCGTTTCATGGACTCCATGCAACGTACACAAAATTACTTAAGCAACGAAATGCTTTATTAAAACAGCAAGCCCCTCTCAAAGCGCCCCAGCACAATTATTGGCAAGAGCAGTTGGTAGTGGTGGGTGAAAAGCTTGATTTGCAGCGTCAGCGTTATATAGAAGCGTTAAAACCTGTATTTAAAGCTATTTCAGATGAATTTTTACCTGAGTTTTCGGTGGAAATTTCGTATTATAAGGGGTGGGAAAAAGAGGCTTCGCTCGCCGAGGCCCTGGACAAGAAATACGAATACGATTTTCGGGTTGGACACACCTCATCAGGTCCACACAAGGCAGATGTTCGGTTCAAAGTGAACGGCATTAATGCTCAGGAAATTCTTTCAAGAGGTCAGCTTAGAATGGCCGTTGCGGCATTACAGCTGGCTCAAACCGCTTTGTTCTCGAAACAGACAAACCGCAAAAGTATTTTTTTACTTGATGACGTCGGGGCAGAACTGGATATCGACAAGAGAGAGCGGTTTATTGATGGGTTGTTGACAATGGATACGCAGATATTTGTTACTGCGATAGAATCTCAGCAGCTCGAATTTGTAGATAAATACAATGATAAAAAGATGTTTCACGTGGAACATGGCCACGTGACAGAGGAGTAAAAGCTAATTATGTCAGAGCAGAATAACTACGACTCGTCCAGCATTAAGGTGTTGAAGGGCCTGGATGCCGTTCGAAAACGTCCGGGTATGTATATCGGTGATACCGATGATGGGACAGGCTTGCACCATATGGTGTTCGAAGTCGTCGACAATTCAATTGATGAAGCATTAGCAGGTTACTGCTCAGAGATTGTGGTACAAATTCATACCGATGGTTCGGTTTCCGTGTCTGATAATGGCCGTGGTATTCCAACCGAACTTCACGAAGAAGAGGGGGTCTCCGCCGCCGAAGTCATTATGACCGTTTTGCATGCCGGGGGTAAATTTGATGATAATTCATATAAAGTCTCTGGTGGCTTACATGGCGTGGGCGTCTCGGTAGTTAATGCTCTGTCTAGCAAGTTAAAGCTTCGTATTCGACGCTCTGGCAAAACTCATGAGCAAGAATACCAACATGGTGTTCCACAATCTCCTCTTGAGGTTATGGGCGAAACCGAAAACTCGGGAACAGCTGTACGTTTTTGGCCAAGCCACGACACCTTTACAAACACTGAATTTCATTATGATATTCTGGCGAAGCGATTACGTGAGTTATCCTTCCTGAATTCAGGAGTGGCCATCCGTCTTAAAGATGAGCGGGATGGAAAAGAAAACTTATTCAAATATGAAGGCGGTATTCGTGCCTTTGTGGAATATTTGAATGAAAAGAAAACACCGATTCACGACAAAGTTTTCCACTTCACTATGGAGCGTGAAGAAGATGGAATCGCGGTTGAAGTTGCTATGCAATGGAATGACAGCTTCCAGGAAAATGTATTTTGCTTCACCAACAATATACCGCAGCGCGATGGGGGAACTCATTTAGCAGGTTTTCGGGGGGCGTTAACCCGGACTCTGAATAACTATATGGAGCAGGAAGGCTTAAATAAAAAAGCCAAAACTTCCGCTACTGGCGATGATGCCCGTGAAGGCTTGACTGCCGTGGTGTCGGTAAAAGTACCGGATCCTAAGTTCTCGTCGCAAACAAAAGAAAAGCTGGTGTCTTCCGAAGTTCGTCACGCGGTGGAATCGACAATGAATGAGAAGTTGTCAGACTTCTTGTTAGAGAACCCCTCGATTAGTAAAACCATAGC
>VMHT01156951.1_pt1 | contig 10074 bp, 3 predicted proteins | sample 4693611 | NCBI WGS metagenome assembly VMHT01 (sample SAMN12280063, study PRJNA550983) | marine metagenome | isolation source: seawater sampled from same location over 5 years 0.02-0.2 micron viral filtrate | place: USA: collected off the coast of southern California halfway between the port... ...
GGCACAGCTTCATATCCACCACCAGACTCTGTGACCGTTATTTCATCTATGGATCCATATGCACTTGTGGATATTGTTGAATACTTAAGAGTCGATGTTGTTGGTGAATAAGAGTTTGATTCAGGTGCATCTGGTAAATCATATTGGAATGTTGTTGACCCTGTTGAAACTATCTTAAATTCGCCACTATATCCACTTATCTTAGTTGTAATGTTATTATTTAAAATAACTTCATCATCAATAACAATCTCTTTATTCTCTGTTAAGTTGTCTGATATATCAACAGGTGATAATTTATAATATAAGTTACTTGGAGTATTTTCGTTAACTTTAAGAGTTACCTTTGCATCACCAGTTACTCCTATTGTTCCAGTTCTTGATACGTCAAATGATTCAGTAACACCACTTGTTTCATATATTTCATTAAACTTTTGATCTTTATAAAAATCAAAGTAGAAAGCTGGATATTTTGTGGAACTTTGTGTATATGATAATGAAGAATCAGTTAAATCAAAGATTGCATTTGAATCTTTATAGAATACAAATGGTGGATTTATTGGAGATATAGTTCCAGATCCTGTTGATGTGATTCCCACAAACTCAGGAAACTTTTGAGATAATTGATATTTTCCATCAACAAATTTTAAAGTATTTGTGTCAACAACATAAACATAATATTCTTTATTATTATCAAGACCAATTGGACTATCAGATGTGTGTATTACCTTTGTTCCTGTTATTAATTTATGATCATCAATATTAATTGAGTTTCTAATACCACCTGTAGCTGCGTTAGTTGTGATTCCTGCTGCCACATAATCTAAAGGATTGAATACTGCTTTACGTCTGATCTTATTATATTTTACGGTAATCGTTGTATTAATACCGGGATTGACATCTACAAAAACAGTATCATTATTTGTTAAACCATGAGTGCCTGTTCCAACAACTGTTACAACATTTCGAGTAATCGATCCGTTTATTTGTTTACCTCTACCTTTTACTCTCAAACTATGAATTGATCCAATACCAACATCTAAGAATTGTATTTCTTCAAAGATAGGAAGTGTCCCTGTTAAACCTAATCCAAATCTAACACCAGTTGATCCAATTCCAACTTTGACTGTTGATAATCCTATGAGATTGTCAGTCTTTCTAATTACAAATAAAGATGTGCCAATACCCACCGTAGTATTAACTGTAGGAGTTGCAGTAAAGAATTTGACTTTAGGTGCAGTTTCTTCACCATTAACTCCATTTAATTCATAATTTACAACGTCTCCAGTTTTTAAACCATGTGTTGGTAAGAAGATCGATCCTCTAGGTATCACTCTAGTGGATGGCCCTGCACCCGGATTGTTAATAGTAATTGTATTACCAATACCAGTTTCATTGTCTGGATCAGAATGAGATGTTCCGATTGAATTTGATGGATTAAAGTATATTTCTTTATCTTCATTAACAGGGAAGCTTGTTTCAATTCCTGAAGAGAAAGTAAATACTCTAGGAATTTCTTCAAGAATAGTTGATTGAGTATGAGATACTCCGATTGCTTCAACAGGTCTTAATACTCTAATTCGAGAAGAAAGAGTATCAACTTCTAATACTTTAACAGTTTCTGTTGAAAGACCAACTTTAAATCTATCATTTGTTCTTATACCTTCTAAATCACCCTCAACATTAAAGAATGTGACTATACCAGTCGCACTGGCAGTCCCTATTCCTTGAGATAGTATGAGTCGTGTAGAACTAATTCCTATTTTGTATGATCCTAATAAACCTAATCTTGTTGTAGAAAGACCACCTACATTCATAGTCACGCCATTTTGTAAATTAAGTGATGTTGATGCGATACCTACAAATGTATCACTGGCATCGTTATAAAACTTTACTCCGGAAATAGTTTCTGTAGATACACTAATACCAGATACAGATCCTCTTAACTTTGTAACTTTACCTCTGGCTTTAAATGAACTATCTACATTTGGATCAAATACAACTTCATCATTTACTTTATAATTAATACCACCAGAAGTTATACCAACAGAATTCACACCACCTTTTGTAACATAATCAATATTTGAGTCTTGATTGACAAATTTATATGATTCTGTTAAATAATCATATCCACTGAAGTCTTTATTTAATGAGAGTGGATATACATTTCTTATTGAATTGGATTTATTGATATCGAAATCAATTTGATTTGAAACTCGACTAAAATTAAATCTATTTGGTCTTGAATTATATTTGTCACCGATCAAGTATGGAAACTTTGGTTTTTTGAAATTTTTAAATATGCCATCTGAAGCTGCTGTAGAATCAAAAGTTGCAAAATATGCATATGTGCCGTTTGGATACTCTGGTGTTACACAGAATCTTCCATTATTTTCATCTAATATAGAATCATCATTTGATATTTTATAAGTAAAATCTTCTACAAAAAATTCTGGAGGGAAAGAACTGGTAGGAGGTCTATTGTCTTTTTTACTTGTCTCATCGACATATCCAGATTTAAGTTGAACTATATCTCCACCATCCCTTCTTGAGTATCCATATGGGCCATATATTGGATTACCATCATATGCCCAACCCAAAATTGGTGAATGTTGATCACTATCACTTTCAACACCAGATACAATTGATAAATCTTTTTTACCAAACAAAGTTTTTCCATCAGCATCATTTGAATATGATATTCTTCTTAGATTTCTAGCAGCATATATGTATGAGCACTGAAGTCCAAATAATCGATTAGTTGGTGAACTTATGAATACATCATCGTCATTTAAATTTGATAAGTTTTTTCTAAATTCATTTACTCTCCACTTTTGAAGATATGGTTGAAATCCAGAACCTTTTCCTGATGCATCAACTCTTACGGTTGTAGTAGTAGCACCATATCCAATACCACCACTCTCTATATTCACAGATGTTATTGTTCCAGACGAGTTTATCTGAGGAACTAATTTTGCATCTGATCCTATTCCTAACACCACTAAATCTGGTGGTGAATTGTAATCAGTACCACCATAACTAACACTTACATCAACTATTCTACCATTTGCAACAACTGGAGTTATTACAGCATCTCTACCTGTATTTAAATTTATTTCCGGAACTCTATTGAAGTTTAATATTTCAGATGCTCCATACCCGACACCGGTGCTTGTTAATTGAAGAGAAGTTATTTCACCTCTAAAGATAGGTTGAACTGAGGCTTCAAATGTATTGCCGGAAATTGATGATACACCAACTCTTCCAATAACTTCAACAGAAATTGATGGATAGTTAAAGGTATGTGTTCCAACTCCAGTATTTCTAAATTCATTAAATTGATTTGTTTTAAGATAAAAATTACTTACAGTTGTTCCAACACCAACCGCAGCTAATTTAAATTGGTCATCATTTACAACAGAAACATAATATTCCTTATCTGTTGACAAACCATCAATTGTTGTTCCATCAACTGAGTACTTTACTATCTCACCTGTTTTATAATCATGACTTGGTATATTGATAATGCTTAAAGCAGTGCTTATGCCAGTTGATTCACATGATCTCTCTTTATTTTCATAACCAGATCCACTATTCAGTATGACAACAGAACTTAAAACTGCCTTTCCATTTAAAGACTTAAATGATTGAACACCACTGCCATAAGATGTGAATGATATTGTATTAACTCCAGTTATTGCCTCATCATAACTTTTGTGTAAAGTAACAGTATACTCTGATACCGATGAAACATAGTAAGTTGCCTGTGTTGCTAATCCTACAATCGGGATGCTCCCCAGAGGGTCATATACGACTCTCTCACCCTGCCTAAAACGATGATAGGTAGTAAATCCTATAGAAGATGTATTTATTCCAGCAGCATCTAATTTAATAGTTCCGAGACCCACACCATCACCATTTATAATTAATTCATGTTGAACGGTATTTAATTTCGCAGCTGCATTTGCATCTCTTCCATTTCCTCCAGTAATTTTTATTATTGGTTCTTCAATGTAATCAAAACCAGAATCTAATATTCTTATCTCTTTTAATGATCCTCTTACAGCAGCTTTTGCAGTTGCTCCACTTCCAACAGAATCATCTATTGCAACTACGGGTGGATTTATAATATCAAAATTTTCCCCTCCCTTCACTACATTTACAGATTCTAATTTTCCGTGATATACAAAGTCTTTTGATTTGTAATTTAAGACTTCAACACCATCAACCAAAATGCCGGTATATCCGGGGTTTGTTGTAACTTTTTGAGATTCATTTATTGGTATTGATACTTCACGTATTAACTTCTGTGGTTGTATTACTTTTCCTTGAAACTGATATTTTTCAATATCATTTGATGCAATCGTAACCGAATCTACTCCCCCATCAGGCGTTACTTTTGTAAATATTCCACCATAAATATCCGATTGACTTTTTGCAAATTTAACAGTGTTAGCATCTATTCTTTTTACATAATAAAGTCCTTCAGCAAACAATCGACTGATAATGTATTCTTGGAAAATAGTATCTCCCGCAGAATCAACGGTATTAACAGATCCTTTTTGAGGTGTATAGTATACAGCGTCTCCAGTAAAATAATTATGATCAACTTGATCGGATATTTTTATTTCTTCATCATTTTTGTTATAAGTGCCACCAAATGTTAGTTTTTGAGTTTTTGGATTTAATTTTGCAACTCCTGTAAAAGGCAAAGATGATGATGCTACATATACTTTGTTTTGTCCATCAATAGGATCTATTGTTTCATGAAAACCGGAAATATGTTTTTCGCCAACCATCATTGTCCCTTTGGTTGGGTGTTCGTGTGATGGCCCATAATATGGAACACCATTTACCAATCCACCATCTGGTTTGATGTAAATATTTTGAATATTAGCAGTAAATTTATTTAAATTACTGTGAATATCAGAATCAACCTTAGAAATTCTTCTGCTGACTTTTGTTACCTTTGTAGGTTCAGATATTCCTGTTCCCGTAATTAAACAAGTATTATTATCAAAAACATCAGTAACAGTGTATAGTTTATTTGATGCTGGTTCAAAAGTTTCTGTAATTTTATCTCCCCACTGAGTTCCTTCTGCTAGAGTTTCGTGTGTTGTAACTTTATCACCTATTCTTAATATGTTTGTATCTTGAGTTACTAATTTGTAAGTGCTGTTTACAGAATCTACAATTTCTAAAGATTTAACAACATAACTTTGAGATGTATTGAATAACCAATTATTTTCTTTTACATTATTTCCAATTTTTCCTAAATTTTTTATTTTTATCTTTGATCCAATTTTTTGATTATTAACATCTGGTGGGATAATTAAATTGTTTAAAACTGCACGAATTTTAACTTGAATACCATCATCAGTTTCACCATCAGAGGCATAAACAAATGTGCTTTGATCAATTGCAGTGTTGTCAGCTATTGATGTTGTAATTCCAGTTGTATTGATTCCTAAAAACTGATTTATTGTTCTATCTGAATATGTGCAAACTCCAGAAGTGCCATTTTCATATAAAAATGATAAAGTTCCTGAATTTGGAAAACCTAAAGTCGAATCAACGTCAATATAAGTTTGAGCAATTCCAACTTGACCAATAATTGTAGTTTTTGAATGAGTTGAGAAGTTACCATATATTAAATTTGTTGATCCATCAGGAATTGATTGACCAGCATCGAGACTTAACTTATAATATGTGTTAGTGTTTATTCCAACTGCTACTTTTTCAACAGATCCAACTGGTGCATACGCTTTTGATATATTTTCAAACTCGTCTTGATATAATGTTCGATTTACAAGATTTTCTGGATCTCCAACATATGGTTCAACTATAAAATCTCTTGTTTTTCGATAATCTGCATTTGATGGTTTTATAACATCATCAATCGGACGAATTATATCAACCTGTTCACCGTATAGAGCTCCAAATAGTATATTAAATGATTCATCAGTACCTCTTGTAGAGTAAAAGTCTTTTGACTGTCTTATAAACTGCGATTTATTAACTTTTTCGTTTAAATCTTTTTGAAAACCGTGTAAAAATTGATTTTTTGTTTTTTTAAGAAATTCATCCAGAAATAATACGCTTAAATTTTCGACTGTTGTATTATTTTCATGTTTTCCAGCTGTGGAAGTTGTAAAAACAAGATTTTCTGGATCGGATGGGTTTCGGAATGAAGTAATTCCGCTAAAACCTCTTTTACAGTTAACAAAACTTATATCAGTTTTACTTTCATATGTTATGACCTCATCATTTATTTTTATAAGTCCATAATTGTCAGGAAATCCTGTTGTGTTTGATACAAAAATAGTTGAAGTTGTAACTCCAGCATAAGCAGTGGTATTTGTAGACTTAATTAAACTACCACACTCACTTAACTTGATATAAGAGTCAATATTTTGAATTAAATCAATTGGCCCACCTTGATATTCTTGACCTTGATAATATTGAGACAAGAAACTACCGACCAAAGGAAAATCCTCTTGGACATAAGAGGGTAGTTGGTTTTTAACTATCTGATTTAACTTAACTCTTTTTTCAGACATCTGTTATCTTATGATGCTTCCGTTTTTGTAACTTGTTGTTACCGTATATGTTGATCCTGATGGATCTTGACCAGAACTAATTTGATCCACAACCATTTCAACAACGCTCCTATCTAATTGTAAATAAAGATCTTGTAATCCAATAATATCGTTTGATTCAGGTGAGGCCGATATTTCCATAATATCAACATTGTCTTTTGTTTTACCTGATACTATATTTATGGGGTCTAGAGTGATGCGTCCTTTCTTATAGTTGATAACTCCTATGTTTCTCCTTTGAATAATTGGAGATGATGATCCTTCATTTAAAGAAAATAAAGAAATCTGCCCTTTTTCACCAGTAGAATCTGGTACATCATATAAGTATACGTCTGTATTGATGTTTAATACACGAAAAGCACTCGAACGAATGTTAAATCCATTCATAGACTTGATATGAAACTCATTTCCAAAGTCAATTGCATACTCTGCTACTTCAGATACAGCTAATCGAAGGTCTCTTCTCATTTCAACTGTAGTTATGTTTGAAGTTACTGACTCATGACTTGAATCAATCACTTTTAGGAAACGACTATACTTAAATCTTGCTCCATACTTGTTTAATTCAGATGATTCTGCATATGAAGTTAAATCTCTTTGAACTTTTGTTGATACAAATGATGCACTCGGTGCTAAATTAGTGTTATAGTAGACTTTACTGCTAGTTTCAACAAACAAATATTTTAAATCAAGTATTTCGGGAACAATTCCAGCTACAGAATATCTTTTTAAGTCTCTTTTTATATTTTGTTTAATAATATTAGGTACAAAATCACCGTTTCTTGGTTTAATGCTTATAAAAACCTTTCCAAATTGAGGAGGAACAAGATCTTCACCACCAAAAACAGAAATTGATTCAGTTTCTGGGTATATTTTATTTGGAATTAATATTTCATAGTCATTTGCACTCAAAGCTCTGTTCTGAGTCGTATAAATTTGAGGTGCAAACTTACGAATTGAGTCAACACTCTCAATACTCTCTCCTCCACTTGATGGTAAAGGTGTTGTGATCAATGAAATACCATTTGTAACAAAGATTTCAACAGAATTTCTTACATAAGACACACTTCCGGAGAAAGTAAAACTGTTAACACCATTTCCATCTGAACCATTAGTCACAATATACGTCATTTCAACAATATTTCCATCTTGAAGTTCTTTTCCAAAGACTCCATCACCAAAAATTACTTCATATTGCTCTCCTTCAACCTCTTGAATAAAATAAATGTTTGAATTACCTGTAATTGTTGATTTTGTAACGGTATCAAAGAGTTGATCTTGCCTTGAATACTTTGTTGAGACAGAAGAATCAACAGAAGGTCGCACAGAAACCACCAAGCTGTCTAAATCTATACCAACATTTGGTAAAATAAACTTTTGAAATGGATTTCGAGTTGAATATACGTAGGTTTGACTTAAATATGACCCTTCATAGACTTCAATATCATCAAAATTTGCCACTCCATCAATCACAGACACTGTTTTATCTTCGGGAATACCAAAAACAAAAGATTGATTACTAAATTGACCTCCAGTTGTTGCAACAGGCCCTGCTTTGAGTGTTAAATTTGCTGGAGTAGGTGAAACTGATGAAATATCAACGAAAAAATTAACTGATGCTCTTGAAGATTTCTTTGATCGAGGCACATAACCAATATTTCTTGCTAATGCAACTACATTTTCACGCAAAGTTGCTGAATCGATGAACACTTCATTCGATATCATGTTTGCGTTATATGAAGTGATGTAAGTATTGTAAGCTAATACGTCTAATATTGTCGATAAGTTAGATCCTTCAAAATCATAGTCCGTAAAGTCTGAACTACTTTGAATGTAATCTTTTAAAGTTGATTTAATCTGGTCAAAATCCAGATTTGTAAAATTTATAAGTGACATTTAACGTGTTGGCAATAGCACAAATTCTAATTGTTGTGGTGGAATATCAATTCCAGTGATCTCGTATTCTATTGTCACGTTCATTTCATTATCATCAGGGTTAGGAACTACGTTTGCGTTCAACAAATTAACCCTTGGCTCAAAATTTATTATCGAACTCCTAATTTCATCCTCAATTGCAAGTGCAGAAACGTCATCTACGTTCTCAAAGAGAGATTCAGAGATTCTTGATCCAAAATCTGGATTGAAAAACTTTTCTCCGGGTGATGTAAATACAATATTTCTTATTGAACGAGCAATTGCGCTAGTATCAGACAAAGAAACAAGGTCATCGTTAAGAGGATTAGTCTCAAATGACATGCTTATGTCTTTAAATTTACGTTTTACCCGCTGTTGAGGCATCTAAGTATAGTTGATCTAACTTATTTATACTAAAAATTCGGGAGTTCTTTCGGTTGTGATTTTTCTTTCGCTGTTTTCCAGAAATAATTGTCATCATTACCAAGGCCATCACGATCATGACCGTTTTCAACCTGATAATATACAGTCGAAACACGGAAGTCGGGGTCTTTTGGTTTCTCTGGAGTTAAACTGTTATCAAAGATGCGGGTTCTGTTGTTCGGATACAAACAAAATTGCCCATTGTCGAGTTCAATGAGGTTATGAGACTTATGTTCTGATGGATTCTCACTGGTTGAGTAATCAATCGCATCAGGGTCTTGGTGATAATTATCAATCGTACATATATAAGTGCCCGTTTGCGTTCCATAGTCTCTTGTATAGACCTCATAGTGCATTGAACCAACGAATTGCTTCTGTACAACCGCCACACCATAGTCCATACAATTCCAAAATTGTAAATTATGCAGTTCCATATCAGGGGATGGCTTCTCAGGATCCGAGACGAACGCGGATATTGGTAATTTATCATACATTGCAGCATACTCTGGTAAGTATGTCTCAAAATAAAAAGCACGTCCGGGAATCGACTTAACCGAAACCCAGACACCTTTCACGAATTCACCATGACCACTTTGGTGATCAGTTAAGTATTCCTTCCGCACCCATACTTCATAGGCAGGAAGGTTAGAAATTAAACAAGCCATAAGTTATTAAACGAGAAGTTGCGGATATTTAACGATGAGGATTATAATATGTGACGAATACTAATACAATAAACAGTATGAGTAGTATCGAGAAGAACGCGACGACCATTAGATCACCCTTGTCTTCTCATGACCAACACGTATACGAGGATCACACCAGATCTCAAAGTTTGCCTTCTGTGCATCTAAACAGAATGATACGTCTTCACCACACATGTCCTGTACTTCACCTGACTCAAAGACTTGCATCTGAGGAGCAAACCAAGGATACTCAAGAGTTTCAAAGACACCATTCTCAATCATTACCCAGCCAAAACCAGTGTAATCAACAGTGAATGGTTTCTTACGTTTACCCATTGTTTCAACAGTTTCATGATTCATGACTCCACCGTTCTTACGGAAGTCATCTTCTTCTAACCAATGAGCAACTGAGGTAGTTTGCCCATCTTCAGTGGCATACCATCCTGCAGTAATTC
>VMHT01111993.1_pt1 | contig 10073 bp, 17 predicted proteins | sample 4693611 | NCBI WGS metagenome assembly VMHT01 (sample SAMN12280063, study PRJNA550983) | marine metagenome | isolation source: seawater sampled from same location over 5 years 0.02-0.2 micron viral filtrate | place: USA: collected off the coast of southern California halfway between the port... ...
AACACCAAGGTCATCGATGATCATGAACTTATGCTGCATCATCTTCTCAAAGTCTTTGGTGTATCCGTTGGTTCTGGCGATTCGAGTACCGCTCCACCAGTAGCGAGTAGCGTAGGAGGGTGTGCCATCCATAGGAACATTCTCATGAAGCCACACTGCGGCCCCTGTAGATTTCCCCGTTCCCTTCCCTCCCGATAGAACAAGGCACCAGGCTTCCTTTGGTTGAAGGGCAAACTGCCTAACCCAGTTGACTGCCTTGGTCTCTTGCAGGGTCCGAAGGTTTTTTAAAATTCTTTCGGGCACTCCCCACATCCGAAGGCATCTTATTTTTTCATCTTCACTTGGGCCGTCCGGGTAAAGCTCTGGCTGCGACTCTTCTCCATTTCTAGCACGTTCGGCCTCAATAGCCTTTTGCCGATCGCGCAACTTGGCGCATACCTCCATCCATTCGTCGTCTATATCTCCACTAAAATCTAGCTGCTTGGTCTCCATCCTCAAAATCCTCGCTCCCTTTATGATGTCCGATTTGTGTTGCTTCGTTGTATTGCTCCGGGTCACTGGCCCGCTCAATAAATGCTTCTATCTTTGTTGCGTTTCGAAATATGAACTCAATCGAATGCCCGGCAGGTACGTTCTGGTGCCAGCTACACATCTTATTCCCATCGATTGCTTTCTTTAGGTCCTCCACTGAGTACCCCTCTTTTACTTTTGCCCTGATTCTTTTCCAGTCTGAAGAACCTGGTTTTATATTCTTGCCGCGAGTGGGGTGTGCTGTCCGATAGTAGGAGACAACTTCTGCAACAGGAGTGTACTTCCCACCAAGAGCCTCAGGCGCCTTGACCGAAGGCAGGTCTTTAGCTCCTGATTGTCTCTTGGGTTTGCCTAAGTTGTATTTGCTCCATCCATGAACAGTTAACACCCCACCGTTGGCGTCTAATAATCTAAGCCCGACCAGGACCTTTATAAATGTCTCATGGTCGCCGCCGTAATCTGCCGCCTCTGATATATCTCGGCCTTCCATGCCTGTCAGATGCCCGTCTTTTCTGTATTCTTTGCAGAAGCACCAAAGGTTGTAGAGTGCTAACACTCCTTCTGCTCCTAGCTTATTCTTAAGTCTTCTTATCTTTGGGTGAATACGCGAAGTAGTGCAAAGCATCAGTCCCGGCATGGCAGCTCCTTGAGTCGGCAAAGATTAAAAGAGGGGAGGGCGGACCCGAAACCGGGAGATAAGGACCGGAGACGGGAGTAGTGAACATGGGAGAACCGCCCTCCCCACCTCTTTCTAGAATGGCATGGCGTCGTCCTTCTCGTCTACCGGATTATCCACTGCTTCTGCTGTATCCACAGAAAGATAGTTGTCGACAGAGAGCCATTTGCTTCCGGCCTTACGAACGAACGCGGCACGTCCCTCTAGACCAAAAAACTCCTTGTGGTCAATGATTTCCCTGTCATAGTCAATACCAAATGCGCTGCAGAACTGTTCGAGCTTCCACTTCATTTTAGGCAGAGAAGTCACAATATTCTCATAAGACTCAAACCCGGTGTCCGTGTTCCAACACTCAAGCTGAACACGCATCCCGGTATTCTTTGTTGAAAAGGTGTAGGGGAATTCTACAAACTTGACGCGGACATTATAGATTCCTTCAGGATATCCCTCTTCTCGTTCTTTTGGGTTGTGGTTTATTGCGACCATTTTAGACTCCTTTGTTTTGGTTGTAAGCTTCCATATAATTTTTATAAGAGAACGTAATTGTTTCTGGCATCTCATATCCCGCACGACTCTTTGCGTCACGGCCTGGTCCACCTTCGAAATAACAAACTCTCTTATTGCTTCCTTTTTGTTTTGCGACTTTATCGCCTTGCTTCATCACGGACACATGATCTTTCGTTACATGTCCTACCTGGTCCGCCCACTCGAGAGCAGTCGGCCAAGTGTATTTGCTCATGGCTCCGCCAATCTTAAGGAAGTCATCGCCCAAGGCATTGCCCTGTTTATGAAGTCCTTCGTGGCAGACCAGTACAACAAACATATTCTTTTTATTGCGGAGGATATCTAAGCCGTTGATGAGCCTGATAAACTCTTGCTGCATAAGTCGGTCGCCTTGCGCCCATGACATATAGCCCTCCTTGCCTCGCTCCGGGAGCATTCTCCCTCCGAACTTAGTGTTGAGAATATAGTCTCTACAGAGCGCCTCTGCTGCATTGAGAGTATCGAGAACGACTGTTTTCTTATCAGTCTCTTCTTTGATGAGGTATCCTACTGCGGCTAAAAGGTCTTCCCACTTTTCAATTCTCCCTGACTTTGGAATCTTAGAGACTCTCGCCTCGCACCCGTCTTCAGTAATAATGAAAACGGGGTTGTCGCAATGAGTTCCAAAGGTTGTCTTCCCCATTCCGGGACCACCAACCAAGACTAGTCTCGGGGGTTTGCGAACCCTGTCATCAATTGACAGATCAAACTCTAATGACATTGCTTAGCTCCTTTTGACAATGACAGATATGGCGAATATACGAAACCTGCTTTGGCTTCTTGCCTTCTAATTCTGGATGCAGGGCTTCGCGTTTTTCAAGATGCAGTGACCCGTCAAGCGTAGCGACTCCAAGACAAACGTCCAGGAAGGCACAACCGCCATAGTTCCCACATGATGTTGAATTTCTTATCTCCAGAAACCCTTTGTTCTCTAATAGACTAGCATACTCTTCTAGCTCAAGCAACCTTTGAACGTGTTGCGCTTTGGTACACATTGGCTCATGTCGTACATACCTTGAAGGACGGTCTTCATCGGCACCGTACTCTTTTGCTATTCGCTCGCTAAACTCCCCTAATGTTTCCAGGTTCGCCTGCTTCCGTGCATCTACCTCTTCGAGGGTTTCGTCCTTTCTCTTGCGTACCGGGTGCCCTCCCTCTTCTTTTGTTTTCTGCCTTGGCACTGATTTAGAAGTTTGGATTACATCATAAACAACTCGAGGCAGAGGAGGGTCCCATTCTGCCCCCGCTCGTTCTTTTAGATGCTCGAGAGCCGCCTGCCTGTATATTGTGAGCTGGATATCAAGAGGGAGTCGTCTGAAATAACTCCCACCCATGTCTACTGCGGAACTGGTTGTCTTGTGTTCAATCACAGTGGCTTCATTGCGTTCATGATTAATGATTAGTACATCCATCTTTCCCTTGTAATTCACTCCATTAAGTTTGAACTGAAATTCTTTTTCCACGAATATAGTTACAGGGAGTTCATCAAAGTCCCATAAAAGGTCCTCCAAAAGGTCCCGGTCTTTATACTTTGCGTAATATCCTCGGACGTAGGCGCAGCACCGGGCATAGGCTATCTGGCCATCGTCTGACTTCCACCAGTCATCCTCCTGCCCGTCCCATTCGCTTCCTTCGGACATGATTCGCATTGCCTCAAGAGCTTCGTCCAGGCTCTTGCCTACCCAATACTCCTCCAGTCCTTTATGCGTTAGAGTCCCTATCTTCATCGGGCCAGTCGCCTTTCCTCGATAGCCATCGACATACTTATACTTGTACAGCTTAGGGCATTGCATCCCTGTGGATATACTGCTTGCGGTGAAGTCCATTACTGCTCCTGCGCCATTAAAATTTTGGCATCCATTCGCCGGTCCTCTTCTATACCCAACTCGGAGTCCGGTAGGGTAATTTCTAATCTCGTTTTCCCACCAGGGTCGGTGACGAAAAACACGTCTAGGTTGTCGGTGTCTTCAATTACAATCCCCTTGGTGTCGAATGAGGAGATCACGGAAACCTCCTCGCCGCTTATATCGTCAAACCGAACTCGCATAATGGGGAACTTAGAACCCCCTGATGAAGGGGTGATCACCTCAGCATTGAGGGTGACTTTTCTAGCTCCGTGCAGGTGAAGTGCTGTTGATGCCATGTTCTTATCTCCTTAGTTAAGGGTTTTCTCCCCTTGGTTAATTTCATTTATCAACTCCTCTATTTCTAAAAGAGTTTCGCTAAAGACCTTTACCCGCTCAAACGACGTGAGTTGCGGATGCATGTCGTCGATTGTAGCCCTCAGAGCGCACTGAAAAAGCTGCTTCATACAGGCACTCTGCGAGAGAAGGATTGGGTTTGTCTTAAATAATCGAATCACCTCTCTTTTTTCTTTAGGAGTCATAGTCTGACAACTCCTCAGGGTTCCTTGACGTCATGAACACGCTTATATCGCACCAATCAGGCGCAACCATTTTAGCCATCAGCAGCATAGCGTGGTGCATCTTTCCCAGTCTTTTGAACTCCATCAGGGTTGAGGACAACTGGCTTTCTAGCAGTTGGAACCCAATCTCTTCTTGCTCTTCTTCACTGTAGTCACCAATCATAGGGAACCCCTTCGCACCGATTCCTGAGGGAATTGTGCTTTAGCTATTTTGTTTTCTTTTTTAGGCATTTTGTTTATCTCCGTTGCTCTCCCAAGCATTCTATTCAGACTTTAAGGCCTCCGGCTTTAGCGCCTTCTCTCCGGCGGATCACCTTTATCAATCGTCCGCCACAAGGCCCTAACAACAAGTATTATGACGATGCCGACGCTAATAAGGCCGGTGTAGTAATCAAATTCCGCCATCACTAATCACCAACCAAAGGATTTCTGCCCAACTCTGCTTAAATTTCCTCTTTCTTCTCTCTTTTAAGCTCATTACATCTTCCCCTTGGACGAGGGCCGTATAGACAAAGACACTTGCTTGCCCGCAGCTACCTTGTTTCGGCTTTCGTGAATCTCGGCATCAATTGCAGACTCGCTCCAAAGAAACTTACAGACCGTTCTGGATTGCTGGTAAGCCTTGCTTTGCCCATTCGGGATAGTCCGGCCCTGGGCCTTAGCGAACATTTCGCAGCTAGCCCCAAGAGGAACCTTCTGGGCGCTTGTAGCGGCACAACCTCCACAAGTAGCCAGAGTTAGCAGGCATGCACCCACCAAGAGACATCTCTTCCTAAAGGACTTAGGGTTTTCCTTGTCCTCAAAGCTCGATGCAATGTTTTGGTGTAAGCTTGCCGCTTGGCCATGAGGCATGCCGACAGCCTCACGAAGTTGATTAACCTCGTCTATATAATGGCCCGCACAAACATAACTACAGAAATTATTCCCGTCGACCGGGTCCCCTTCGTGTTTGAAGGTACTCCCGCAATGATAACACGTTTTTTTCATTTCTTATCTCTTTCTGAGGGATACTAGTATACCTCTTTTTCTTTTTGTCTGGCTGCTTCTCCCGAAAGCAGTGACTTACTATGTCGGCGATTTCAGAGAGGATGTCAAGCATAAGTTCATCAGTATGACTAAGTTGCCTGCCTTTTATCGACATTTGTAGTTCATCTAGCAGTCGATTAAGATCATTCATGGCGGCCCCCTTAGGCAGATGCAGGGTCTTTGTGTTGAGTAGCCCTCTCTTGGGCCTCCTTCATAATCGTCCTGAGGGCATCTGAGCCGAGTTCTTTGGTCAGGAAGGAACTAAGCCTGGACAAGTCCTTACGGTCCTGGAGACGAACCAGGGAATCCCCCAGCGCAATCTCAAAGACGATTGATTGATATTGTTGAATCGCGTCCGATAAATGCATAGTCCCCCCCAGGAATTTATGGCTGCTGTGAATTCTGCAAATTTTTGTTAATGCAACCCATTCATTTTTGCGAGAACTTGCTTTTTGCCCCCGTGTCGACAAACTGAGCAAGTTGCGCAAGTTCCGCCTCTAATTCTGCAAGCCCTTCCAAAAGAGAAACTAATGTTCTTTTCTCAATGGTAACGTGTTCCATTTCTCTTGTGCTTGGGTACTTGTTCGAATGAAGGATTGCTTCCTTGGCGTCGATAACCGCTTTTTGTCGTCTAGTGCCCATTCTCCACAGTCCCCCATAGGAAGCGTAGCGGAAGTGTCGGCAAGTAGCCACTTAAATACCACAGCTCGCGCATTTAATTATTATTAGACGGGCAAACCCCTTGCCGGCCGGGGATGGTCAGGTTCAGGGATTCGCAGGATTCGCAGGATTCGCAGGATTCGCAGGGGGAACCCCCGTGTAACTTGCGCAATTCTTACGTGTCAAAACATGCGCAAGTTGCGCAAGTTGAGCAAGTTCCCTAGGTGCTATCCCCCCGCCACTGTTGCAAGTCTCGTTCGTTGCACTCCCCCGAACAAAACGAGAGTTCTGCTCCTCGGTCGTCGCAATCAACCGATACCGCACTATCCTCAACAGCAACGAGGCCTCCACAGTGGTGACAATCAAACTCCTCGGCTGCTGTTTTAACCGTGTAGCGGGAAGGCAAAGAGAAATACTCCGGGGCGAAGTGTTCCTCGATTTGCCGGTCTAAGATGCGGTCGAAAGCAGTGTTTGCGGTTTTCATTGGCTTAGCTCCTTTTAGGCCTGTTGCAGGATTTTTAGAGTCAGTCTTTTCTTAGATGCACCATGCGCGGGAAAACCGATTGCGTAATCCCTCCCCTTGCGAGCGCAAAGCGGGCCTTGCTTACCACCACAAGTGAAGCATTGGGTCTTGTTGTAGGTAGCAGGACAAGTAACAACCTTGTTCCCCTTGGGGGTTCGGGTTATGCCTTTGCCAGTAGTCATGGGGAGCACAACCACACAATCGAGCCCGTGGCCTAACGCCTCATCAACCTCAGACAAGCTTTCACCGCTCACGTTTATAGCGTAGGGGGAATTTGCCCCCCTGATTGCGTCGCGATTGGCTTTTCTTATCTTCCAGTGCGCACGCTTCCCTACGGCTGGTTTATGCGTGTACACAATCGGAGTTTTGCGCCAATGCTTATTCACTCCGGAAAACCGCTTTAGTAAGTCGGCGTCGATATGCTCGGTGGTTTTACCACTCCACAAGTCGCCGCCTTCGTTTAAACGGTAACGCCTTGAAAAATCGGGGATAGCTTCGAAGAATTCATTAACAGATAGGGTCTTATAGGCGTTTGAGTCCACTTTGCGTCGGTGTATTCCGCCGTTGCCGGCTTGGTCATAGCAACCCGCATCCAATAGAGGGCAGCTTTTGGGGCACGTATCCTCGGTCGATGAACGGGTTACGGTCATGGGTCCGGTTTTCACGTTGCGGCTTAATGGGGTTATGTGGTGACGGGTTTCCGTCGCTTTTCGGCGTAGGTTTGTGCCTGGTTTGGTCATTGTCTTATCTCTTTTCCGTTAGTCGTGTGGCCAGTCTCCCAACTGGCACCACGGGGTTGGCTTGCTTTAGATTCTACTCGATTGTGCCCTATTGGGTTTGGGGGTGGCTTGAGCTTGTGCAATCATCCCGAGGAACACGGCAATCGCTTGTTCGTTCTCTAGCTCGAGAATGGCGCTGGCTTCTCGCCTGTGGTCTTCTAGGTGACAAAGAATGTCAGACTTCATATACGAGTAGCTAGGGCTAAGAGTGAAGGATTCCACTCCCACAAGGTCGGCGTAGTCGTTAACGGCTGAAATCAATAGGTCTATACAGGCTGCGCTGGTGCGCCATTGTTTATTGCTCGGACTCGTTAATTCATCGGTATTCATTATCTTATCTCTTTTCTGTTGTTTGGGTTAGCTTGCCTTAAGGTCTAGTATCCAAGCCAAGCGAGCACGGTTGCTGATGGAATACGGCAATCGGCGTCTAGGTATTGCGGATAGTCCTCATAGAATTCAGCGGTCTCTAAGCCGTGCCTAGTCAGTTCTCTGGCCAGCTCGCGTTGGTTGATGGTACGGGGATAGGATTCAGAGTAGGTCATGTGGCTTGTCTCTTTCTGCTGGTTGTGGTGGGCGGGTTACCACTCGCCATAGATATGAGGAGTTCCTGCCCGGTGGTTGTAACCGTGGTCTCCCGCCTTGACCTCCCAAACATGGAAGTCAATCGGTGCGGATTCCCCTTCATCAGGAACATAGTTTGCAGCCACGTTCCACACGACAAGCTCTCCGTCGTCGTGCTTGGTGGCGCCAGTGGCTTTGTAGGTGCTCCACTTGTCCGAGCATGATTCAACGTAGGCCATTGCTTGCGCTGCGGTTACGGTTCCTCGGGTGTCTTCTGACTTCTTGAATAGGTTGGTTAGTGTCTTAAGCATTGTCTTATCTCTCTTCAAAGGTTGCGCCGGTCTCCCAACTGGCTGTTAGAGACTCATTATCACAGTCCCCAATCATGTCTAGTCTTTATTGTTATCTAGAGGTGCTTTGTGTAGTCTAAAGGTACTTTGTGTACGCTTTAGTGACACTTTGTAGTAGCTTATCTGTGTCTATTGGATTATATACTAGAGCAATCAGGAAGGAACTTGTGCTGCAATGATGTGTCAAAGTGTTTATATTTCGTGCCCGTGTAAAGACATGGCCGACCCTGTTATCAGCGACTTAGGTGTCGATGTGTGGTATTATCCCCGGGGAGGGACTTAGACCTATAGCTAGGAACTAGGCCGAAACCAGCCTACAGCTCACCTACTCTCCCTCTGGGGCCGCGTGCTCTTTGGAACCCTGGGGTAATGGAGGTCTGGCGTGGGCATGGTGTGGGGCCTCCTAGCGGCGTCAGCTGGCACCCTTGGCCCTGGCATGACCAGGCGACCTCCGCGCCTTCCCCCCCGCGGACTTTAGCTGATCTCACTGGGGGGGTACCCCTAATTCGAATAGCAATCTACAATAACAATACCTCTCCTTGAATTTTTGGTCGATTTGAACACTCTTGCAGGACCTCACCTAGTCGATACTAGGTGTGCTGTACTACTGCTGGGAGGGGATAAAGAGACTATGTACTATTCCGTAACTATCTGTCAAGTGCTCTTGTAAGTACCTGATATCACTAGGGGGCGAGTGTCACTTTTCCCTTGACAGGATTCGTAGAAAAGGAGGATTCTAGGCAGATATGGCGAAAGACCACACGATAACGGTCTATCAAAATGTGGATAATCATAAGTTACTGGATGACCTGTACATGATTACCCGGAAGCAGATTGAGGGACTACGCGGCAAAGTTGATAACGAGGATGTCCTTACCCAGAAGGATTTAAGAACCCTCGACCTTTGCTATGACGGACTCAAGAAGCTAATTGGTATTGAGAAGGAGCTAAAGACTGACGCCCTTGCCTCGATGACTGACGACGAACTCCGAGGCCTTTGCCGCAAAACATTGAGAGAGGGGCAGACCTCCAGCAAAAAGGAGACATAATGGCCAAGAAGAAATCCAAATCCGATAGAGATGTAATTACCGAAGCCGTTCTGGAATCAGCCAACAAAAGCAGGGCAAAAGAGTACCCCGAAGAAGATTACGAAACGCTCATGAAGTACAAGCATCTTCCAATGGTGAAGAGGATGTTCGTGCCTGGCTGGATAAACAAAGGAGTTGAGAAGCACCCTGACTATCCTACCGGCTCCCATCGGATGTGGAGCGCCAATACTGGCCCCGCCGATAATAGAAAATATTGGGCAGGTCCTCGGCTAGTCGAGAAAGATGGCCAACTGGTCAAGCAACCTTCCATACAGACGATTAGAGAAGGGAATGCTATTCCTTTCGATACTGAAGAAGAGGCATCGAGATTTGCTCATGGTGCATGGAAGAGAGCGTTGGCCTGGAAGGAAGGCGCAACCTCTACGCCAATGCCCTATCGCCAAGCCCAGAGGATTTTGAAGAAAGCTGGGGAAAAGAAACAGAAGCCATGACCAAACTAAGAAAATACAAACCCCTAGACGAAGACTTCATTTATCACTCCTGGTTGTCGTCAGTTGACTACAATATCCCCGGAGTTCAGCGAGTAACGCGATTAGTCATTGACAGTTGCGTCGAAAATGGCACTATCCTAGTAGCATGTTCAGACGAAGATGAAGACCATATCCTTGGTTGGCTGTCTCACGCTGAAGAGCTTGGTTTCCCAATCCTTCTTTATGTTTTTGTGAAGAAGAAGCTAAGAAACCACGGGATAGGCAAGCGCCTTATACAAGGCCGGTTCCCTGACGAGACGACTGTCCCGACGGCTTTTTGGTCTTTCTGGTGTCAGAAGTTTAATCTTAAGAAGCGGTGGGGGCTTAAATTCAACTCCCTTTACTTGCCCGTACTGGTGGATAAGTTGCATGGCGATGCAGAACCTATCACCGAAAGTCAAAGCCAGACGCAAGGAATTG
>VMHT01004959.1_pt1 | contig 10071 bp, 8 predicted proteins | sample 4693611 | NCBI WGS metagenome assembly VMHT01 (sample SAMN12280063, study PRJNA550983) | marine metagenome | isolation source: seawater sampled from same location over 5 years 0.02-0.2 micron viral filtrate | place: USA: collected off the coast of southern California halfway between the port... ...
TCTACGATCAAATCATCACAGCCTTGCTGGAATATCGACAGGTTAGGCTGTGTTTCTAGTGCATAGCGTATGGCTTGTTTATAAAGCTGTCTGTCGGCTTGGGCACGTGTTGCACGTACTGCCGGGCCTTTCGATGAATTCAATGTTCTGAATTGAATGCCTGCTTTGTCGGCGGCTTTAGCCATAACACCGCCTAAAGCATCAATTTCTTTAACTAAATGACCTTTCCCTATGCCACCAATAGCGGGGTTACAAGACATTTGTCCTAAAGTATCAATATTGTGCGTAAGCAATAGGGTATTAACACCTGAACGTGCGGCAGCAAGCGCGGCTTCCGTTCCGGCGTGTCCTCCACCGACAACAATAACATCAAAGTGTTGTTGGCTCTGTTGTGACATTTAAATGACCTTTCGTTAAAGAAGAGCAAAATAGCCGAGTATTTTAACGTGCTTTGACTCAGATCGAAACGGTTAAATTTCGTTCACTGGTTTTGATCTAAAAAAAGATCAATAAAGGATCTTATTTAGATCTTTTATTATTATTACTACTAGCTAGCGGTTTTCTGTGAATAGATCGCTGAATGCTTTTATTTGCAGTGCTTTTAGAGCGATCAAAAAGTGTAGATAACTGCATAATAACCCCGATCATAGATCGTGGATAACTAGGGTAGTTATACACAGATCGAATTGTCCCCACAGTTATACCCACCTCGTGGACAGTGCTTAACTGATCTTATACTTATCTTAATCACAGCTGTATAAGTCTGTGCAAAAGCCTGTGGGTATGATCACAGAGCCTTTAATGCGTCGGTCATTGACGGGATCCACTGTGCTGCTTTTTGTTCTGGATCGTCCTGGAGCATATCTATTTCAAGTCGCTCTAACATTCGGGTACCACCAAGTTCTTGCAAACGTTCGTCACAGTGACGACCTGCTTTGCAAAAGGTGTCATAAGAAGACTCACCAATAGCAATAACCGCGTAATTAAGATCGCTTAAATCCGGTGTTTGTGGAGCAGTAATTTCGTCGTAAAAGTCGAGCATAGAGTCGGCATAATCGCCGGCACCATGACTGGATAACAGCACTAACCAAGGCTCTGAGGTTGGTAGGGCTTCCAGTTCAGGTTCGTAATGAAGTTCTGTTTCAAAGCCCTGTTCAATCAGCTCATCACTTATTGTGTCGGCTAAAAATTCAGTATTTCCAGAGGTTGTGCCAACTAATAGATGTAAAACAGCCATATTTCGCGTTACCTTTGCTATATTAGAAAAATACGAATCATACAGGAGAACAATTATGGTAAAAGCTTTCGTTAATGTATTAGTACTTATGAGTGCGGTTTTAGTTTCAATGAATGCTCATGCTGGTATTGAGTCACCTAAACAAGTCTCTGATAACCTTTGGGTTATGGGTACGCCGTCAGACGCGCAATTGTCTGAGTTCGCTAACAATGGTGGTGAGGTGGTTATTAATTTGCTGTCTCAAAAAGAAATGACGGACAGTAATGAAGCCGCTGTTGTCACAAAAAATGGCATGGCGTATTACCATGTTCCCGTCAACGGCGCTGACGGTGTGACGCTGGCAAATGCTCGTATGGTCGATCGCATATTGCTGAAAAATAGTGACAAGAATGTATTGGTTCACTGTGCATCAAGCAACCGGGTCGGGGCATTAATGGCATTACGAGTAGGTTGGTTAGACGGCATGTCAGTTGATGAAGCTATCGCCGTCGGTAAAGAGCATGGAATGACATCGTTAGAAGCGAAAGTAAAAGGTATGCTTTCTCAGTAAGTAGTTAAAGAAGGTAAAAAAGCCAGTTCAAAAACGTGAAAACGCTCTGAACTGGCTTTTTGTTTTATAAATGTTCTTTGAGTAACTCAGGCTGACGCTCTGGCGTGAATATCTCAATCCAGTAGCCATCCGGGTCTTTAATGAAGGCAATGCCTTTCATATTACCGTCGTTTGGACGCTTCTGAAATTCCACACCCATTTCTTCAAAACGCTCACAGGCGGCATCAATATCAGGTACCGCAAAGCCGATATGCCCAAAGCCTTTAGGCTCTTCGTTACCGCTGTGGTACGAAACAGAATCGTCGTTTTCGTCGCCCCAGTTGTGAGTCAGTTCTAACATGGCCGGGCGACCAAAGGTTTGCTCAATACGCTTATCGTGGTCTGTTGACCAGTCACTGCGCTCCTCCGGCGACATAGACGCCATAAAATACAGCGTAAACTTCATTTCCGGAAAGTCGAGGCGTTTCACTAATGTCATGCCCAGTACATCGCTGTAGAATTTTAACGTGCGTTCTGGGTCTTTAATGCGAAACATAGTTTGGTTGAACACAAAATCATGTGTCGCCGGGTCATGGTTTTCAGATAAACCTTTTGCTTCATCGAAATGTCTGCTCATAATGGAATCCTTCTGGGTCTCATATGCCTGTCTTGGTACACTGTTATCTGAGGTTGATTACCAAAGAGTTCAAGTCATGTCGTGGTACGTTTATATTCTTAAATGCTCTGACAATACTTACTACACCGGCGTCACAAAGGATCTAAAACGACGTGTTGAGGAACATAACGGTGACGATAAAAAAGCAGCGAAATACACGAAAAGCCGTCGACCGGTTCGCTTGTTTTGGTCTGAGCCACATGAGTCGCGGTCATCTGCCTGTCAGCGGGAAGCTGCAATAAAACGGATGAAACGAACTGAAAAAGTCGAGTTAGCCAGTGGCGTTTAGACGGCTTTGTCCTTCCAGTAATTGTTGAATAATAGGACTTTTGTCCTTTATTGCGAGCTTGTCAGCCAATTGAGTGAGCTTAAATATACGATGGTAAAAGCGCGCTTTGCGGCGTTTGTACTGACTTAATGTAAGTGATGTCGTGTTGAGCGCAGCTATTTCCTTTTCCAGTAAATCAAACAGTTGGTTATAGCGCTTTTTCAAGCTGGTTGGATAAATAATTCGATAAGCGAACATTGCTAAAAGTGGCGCAGATATAACTGCTAATGCAATGGTTATTGAGTGGCTCAAATTGAATATATAGGGCACGCTCGGTTGCATGAGCAGTAAAAAAACTAAGTTAAAATCCATGCTACCATTGGCCGTTTTTTGATGGGACATGGGGAAACCACCCAGTAGAATAATCGGCATAATAGCAATGAGCATCCACAAAACTGAGTCACTAAATTGCCAGACACTGGCTTGCATCATTACAGCCGTTAATGCCCCGACGCTTTGCCCAAAAAATACGTATCTCATGGTCAGGGCAGGGTTATCAGCGGTTGAAAACAGCGTCAACATGACCGATGCACCAAGCATTAAATAAGCCATTTGAAACCAATGGGTGTACCACCATAACGCCCCAATTATAGCCAGTATTATGCAGGTTCTAATGGCAGAGTGACGAGCGCCGCGCCAGTCTCTGTGCAGTAATGTCGTTGAAAGTAACGTTGAATTAGCGGTTTTTCCCGTATCTTTGAACGATAAGCGCTCTTCAGTTGCATCGATAAACTCTTTAAAACGACGTTTTACTGCGTCATTTTGCATTGCCTTATAGGCATTATTTAACGAACTTAAAATATCCTTTCGGTGTACAGACGCTTTTATTTTATTTGAAGCTTCAAGTAAGTAGGTACTTACTTCGTTATTTTCTTCAAAGCCCTGTATTTGTAATTCGGTGATAAAACCAAGTTGGGTGTTGATAACCTGGCGAATGGTTTTTGCTGACTCGTGAGCGCTGACTGAACCGGTACCGTGGTCTAATAGTTGTGACTCTAAGTTAGCCAGTTCTGAAAGCTTTTTATCCAGTTGAATGGCGATATTTTTGGGGTCTGAGAACGCTTGAGCAAGCTCATGCGTATTTCGGTCTATCCGGACAGCGATTCCGGCATCATTCGGACAAGCGTTCCGGTGTCGTCCGGACAAGTTAATTCTCACCTCGCATGATTTTCTTTTTACGTGATTTAGGCGTCACCTGCTAGTGTTTTTTTGCGTTGCGATTCACCTTGTAATTCCAACCGATGCGCATTATGGATAAGTCGATCAAGCAATGCGTCTGCCACGGTCGGGTTATCCATCAGTTCATACCATTGTGATACCGGTAGCTGGCTGACGATAATGGTACTGCGTCGCTCATAGCGATCTTCAATGACATCCAGCAGGTCGGTGATTTGTTTTCCCTTAAAGCCTTCCAGCCCCCAGTCGTCCAGGATAAGTAAATCGACCTTTTGTAACTTGCTGAGCACTTTTAGATAAGAGCCATCAACGTGACCCAGTTTCAGGGCTTCAAGCAAGTGCCCGAGGCGGTAATATTGTACCCGATAGTTTTGCCGACAGGCCTGCTCGCCTAAACAGCAGGCAAGGAACGTTTTACCGCTACCGGTTGGGCCGGTGATAAGGATATTTTGCTGATAGCGTAAGTGATGACCTTCAAGCAGGGGAATGAGTTGCTCTTTTCTAAGGCCCCTCGCTGCCGGGTATTTGAGTTGCTCAGGCTGCGCCTGCAGACGCAGATTAGCTTGTTTACGCAGGCGTGTAATACGGTTGTTTTCCCGGCTTAAATGCTCCTGTTCAACGAGCAACAGTAATCGTTCTTCGAAGGCAAGCTCGTCATAAGTACCCGGTGTTTCACGTTGTCGCTCAAGTGCCGATGCCATAGCCGGTAATCGTAACTGGCGCAGCTGGCTGAGTAAGTTATCCATTATCGCTCCTTATTGGTAATAATGTGCGCCACGCACATTGATGTGATGAGTCGGAGTCGTAGCCGGCTCCGGAGTCGATTGACTGTCCCGGCCGTTGGCAAGGATGTTGCGGATAAACCGGATGGCGTAGTGTTGTTGCTCAAGAGCAATACCGCAGGCTCGCTCTAAGCGCTCTGAGCTGTAGCGCTTTTGCAGCGATAACAGTCCCAGGCAACTGCGTTGGGCTTGCTCGACGTGGGCTTTTGAGCGCTCAATATGCTCAACCACTAATGCGGTATTTTTGCCAATGCTGGCCGCCCAGCGGTGGATACGCTCCGGTGTCCAGTCTTTATAAACGGCATGTGCCACGGGCATATGTGATGCCTCGGTGGTGTGTTGGTAACGCTTTTTGCTTCGGATGTGAGTCGCGACCACATTACCGCGGTAATGGATTTGTACCAGTCGCTGGGTGACCATCAGCTCAACCCGCTCACCGACCAGCGCATGAGGCACCGAGTACCAGTGGTTATCGAAGGCCACATGGTAGTCTTTACCGACTTTTGCCAACTTGAACTGCGCGTACTCGTAAGGCATTTCAGGTAACGGTGCTAATGCGGGTGCGTCGATTTGTTTAAATAACTCCGCTCGGCTCAGACCGTCATAGCTTTTCATCGGTCGTTCGTTGAGCTCTTTGTTCAGCGCTCTTATTGCCTGATTTAACGCCGCCAGACTGTGGAAGGTGGTATGTCTCAGCCGCGCTAACACCCAGCGTTCAACCACCAGGACAGCGGATTCTACTTTACCTTTGTCCTGAGGCTTACGGGGGCGTGCGGGGATGACAGGACAGCCATAATGTTGACTGAACGCCCGATAGCTGTCGTTGAGCTGCGGCTCGTAGCGGTCGGCCTGATTAACACCGGATTTTAAATTATCCGGAATGAGCAACTGCGGTACACCGCCTAAGAACTCCAGACAGCGGCGATTGGCGAGCAGCCAGGACTCTAAGTCCTGTCCTTCGCACGCTTCGATGTAGGTGTAATTTGAGGCGCCCATTGAGGCAACGAAGATAGACGCTTTGCGGTACTCACCTGTAGTGGGATCAACAATGCGTACGGTTGGTCCGCAGAAGTCGATAAAGAGCTTTTCACCGGCTTTATGCAATTGACGCATAGAGCGACGTTGCTTACCCAGCCAACGGCGGTAATGCTCACAGAACTGAGTGTACCCCAGAGCTTTATTGCCATATTCGGCCTGATATTCCTGCCACAACAACTGCTTGGTCACGAGTGGGCTGGTAAGCTCCTTGTGTACCTTCAGCCAATCCGGCAGCTCACGTTGCGATTGATAATTGCGACCGGGCATCAATAAATTATCGAGCTTCTCAAGTGACACTTCATCAGGAAGCGGCCACTCGAGCTGTAAACTTCGGAACCGGGTCAGGATGTTGTTGACGGTTGAGCGACCGATGTTCAGCGTTAATGCTATTTGCCGATCAGTCATCCGCCGCTCAAACTTCAAACGAAAAATGTCCAGATAAGTCCGCATATCCGTCCTCGCTTTTTTCTTTGCTTTAGTCATGGTTGCCTCGGCTCACAGATAAAAACTCTGTTATGCCGAAACTCGAAAAGCGAGGGAAGAAAAACTTGTCCGGATGAGACCGAAACGGTTGTCCGGACGACGCCGAAATCACTGTCCGGATGATACCGAAATGCTTGTCCGGCTCAGACCGAAATCAATGTCCGGATGACCCCGAAATACGCAGCTCATATAGGTTAGCGGCCGTGTGCCGACGTAACTCGTTAATGATGGTTTGTTCAGCACGCTTGTAAGTGAATAGAAAACCAATGATTAACGAGCAAATAATTCCAACGAAAACGGTCAGCAGGCGGTCAATACCCAGCGGAATAAGGGCATCCGGGCTTTGGGTTAGAAGCACCACCATAGAGGCCGAGTAGCCCGCTAGAATAGTACCGTAGGAGATAAGCCCATGCAGAAGATTCCCCGTGTAAACACACAGTGTTACCCACAATGTCAGCCCTGTAACTAACCAAAGAATGTCACCGCCTGAGGTAACTACCAGCACCATACCAAATAAGGTTCCGAGCAGAGTCCCTAATGCCCGGTATGCGGCTTTTTCTATAAGAAGACCACGGGTAGGTTGCGATACCGCCCAAACAGTCATAGCGGACCACTGAGGGTGTTCCAGACCTAACGCCCAGGCAAAAAGAAGAGACAGGCAGGCAGCAACGCCGGTTCGAAAGCCAAACCGTAAACGGACGTAGTCAAACCCCCATTGCGCTAAGCTGTCTTTCAAAAAAGAGTCCTTATTTGTCGGTTTATTTATTTACCGATACAGAATATTTATTTTCTTTTACAAACAGTAACTTGCAAGTTTTTCGGAGCACTCTCGGAGTGCTTAAATTTGCGAAAAAAAGTGTAAATATTTTCAAGTTTCTGTAGATCCGAATGCTGATTCCCCATCAAGGACCTGGGAAAAGTGGGAAACTGGGAACATAAAGTATCTCCTGTTCGATTATTCTGCATCTGTCAATATCCACTCTTAATTGAATGGTATGACCGACTGCCAAGTTGTTCGCCCCTATGACAGTAGAGTTACTCCGACTGCGAAAGAAGATCTTCAGCTTGGGATAGGAATGAGGCCAGTTCTCTGTCTTTTCCTGCCCCCTCTGACTCCCATTCTTCCATAGGTCTTAACATAGCAAGGTCGCTTGCTTCTCCTGACAAGTTATCTAATTCTACATTAGCTTGCTTCATTTCGGTTAAATAGTATTGACACCACCTAGTGAATGCCAATATCCACATTGAGACTACCAAAGCATCGTTCCAGCAAGACCAGTTAGACGTACTTCCCAGAGGTTGTTGTAAAACTCTTTTCTGCTTATTTAAAATGTGTCTGATCAATCCAACTACTTCTCTTTGTTGCTCAGGCGAACTATGAGCGACGATAAATGCACAAGTATTTGTCATCTGTCCTTCTCGTGAAAGTTGGAACAGTCTTGAATTCCTGCTTTCAGCTGAGCCTATCAATGAAACGATTTCTTCGATCCAGATTTTGGAAGCATCATCCGTATCAGCTTGCTCACTTTGAAGTAGAGGTAAAACTAGATCCCGAAACAACCACGGTTCTGTCCATGGTAATTGGCGCATATGGCCTTTCATCGAATCGATTACGTGCCTCAAATCACTTTCAGATAGCTGTTCTGGTAGTTCGTTTTTGAGTACGACTAATAATTTCTCATATTGATCACGTTTTCTATCATCATTTGCCGATCTGTTAACCAACCAGCCTAAATACCTTACCTTTTCCTTGACGTCAAAGGTTGAAAGCAAGTCTAGCACTGATGTGACATCTTTTTTTTGATGAATCATCTGCTCTAAAGCATATAAGCCCATCCATCGAAGTAGACCGTTATTACTGTTTAATAAAATGCATGTGTGGGAATAGTTTGGCAAAAGCTCTATGGATAGAGATATCTCGCTAACGATTTGGCTTAACAATGACAGCCTAATTATATCAGTATGATCTGGCTCTTTTGGAATCTTAGCCGATTCTTCAGCAACCAGTTCTAACAATGATTTTGGGTCATATGACCAAAGCAATTTTACTGCAAAATATTCTGGCCAAGTAAGTGCTGTATATTTAGTCATATGGCACATATGATGAAGCTGATAAGAGCTACACAGCAGCTTTTCAATTGGTCTTTGAAACAGGTGAGGTTCTAAGACAGTTATATCAGTATCCAGGTCTTTATGTGTACGCTGTATCGATTTGGTAAGGAACTCTTTGAGATTCTCTAAGAACGAGGTTTCACTCAATACTTCTTGAAAGTCTGTATCACCAGCTCTAGAGTTTGCCAAAAACTCACCAACCACCTCCCATTGATCCATGAAATCTTCAGAGCTGACCTTCTTCTTTACCCAGGCTAGGAACCCCTGAGGATCGATCAAGTTAAGTGAGTCTCCTTCTAATAGCTTAAGAGATAACAACTTGTCTTTCAGTGGTGCACCGTATAATCCTGTTAATGAAGGTTCGTTAGCCCATATTGATAGAATGTCGCCTGCTAATTTGTTATCCAGTATCTTTAGTGGCTCGTATCTTACATTTTTCCCTGGAGCTTCGGAAGAAACATATAGTTCGCTTAATCCACGGTTGTTTTCTTCAGAATCAGATGTTTTTGCCTCTAAGTCCTTCAAAAGACCACTTTTATATTTTTCAACCTCTAACAAAGCATCAGATGGTATCGGCGTAATAAGTAAGGGATAGTTCTCTGCCACTTTCTGCAAGGAATTTGACAAATTAAAGCCAGCTATTGGTAAGCCATCGCTTCCTATAATCAGGATATATCGGTCGTGGAGCTTTCCGTCTTTTAAACCAATGATTCTAAGGTTTATTTTTGAAAGGGTGCGTTGGTTGTTTTCACAAGCAGTAACTAGATCGTCTACTCTGTTACGATTAGTAGGATTTTCCTCGTCACCTTTTTGTTTTGGTAGTGAGGTAAATACTAAGTAGCTACACTTAGGCGCAGCATATAAAGAAAGCAACGATAATCCAGCCGAATCAAAATAGGGATCGAAAATTATTATTTGGCTGTCGTTATATTTTGAAAAGAGAGCTTTGAACCATTCGACAAATTGCAAACGGCCTTCACCATCGCTTGGTCCATAACGTTCGAAAAACCTTGCATCCGATTTTTTTGGATGCAGCTTATTAAAAATCGGGCTTAGCTCGCGGTTTACAGTAATCCAAGGGTCAGCCTCTCGGCCGCCCACTTGGCTAGCAAACCCATGGTTTCCTGTGTTTTTAGTTAATACTGCTTTCACGCGGCTAGATTGCTTTTCTTTGACCGTGTTCTCTAACCAATCAAATTTAGCAGAGCTTGAATTACCACCGACCACATTAGCTTGAAAATTTATTTCTCGAATATATCCAGTGCGCCACCTGCAACATAATATATTTTCTTCCCTATCTTCGACATTAAAACCATAGATTTCTAGTTCAGTAGCGTCAGCGATGGATCTAACTGTTCTATCAATATCAAACTCGCGCGTATATATGCGGTTGTCGTACTGTTTCGCATTTGCAATCCTTGAGTATATAATTTGACCACTGTTATAGATCTTAATGTTGAATAGAAAACCAGGGTAGTTAGGAAAATTCTTGGAGTCGAATTTAACGCTTAATTTCCGTCTTTCATCGCCCCAAACAACTTCAAGTAAATTTTTCTCTTTTTCATCTAAAGTCGGAAAAACGAGAAGCTCAATATCACCAAATCGCACTTTATCGTTATCTTCAAAGTTCAATCCAGTGTCAAAATTTAGATGTTCGACGATAAACTTTGTAAGGTCGGAACGATAATTATGGTTGTCCTGGAAGAGAGA
>VMHT01209010.1_pt1 | contig 10068 bp, 16 predicted proteins | sample 4693611 | NCBI WGS metagenome assembly VMHT01 (sample SAMN12280063, study PRJNA550983) | marine metagenome | isolation source: seawater sampled from same location over 5 years 0.02-0.2 micron viral filtrate | place: USA: collected off the coast of southern California halfway between the port... ...
ATGGAGTTAAGGAGACTCGAACTCCTGACATCCTGCTTGCAAAGCAGGCGCTCTACCAACTGAGCTATAACCCCAAAAAAAGGCGGATCAAAGTTTACCGCTAACAACACCACTATTAATCACTGTAGTATAATCATCAAGTGTGCCTTCCTGCAAACACTTAAGATGCCATCTTGTCATTATGATGACACCTTCTTCCGTTGCACCAGTAATAAAATTTTGACCAAGAGGTTCTTTAAGGACACTAGTGTATAGACCGAAGCGTGTTTTCTTAATGTAAAAACACTCATCAATCCACTCAACATTCTCGGGAATGTTCTTTTCTACTGTGCCACCAAAAGAATCACTCAGTTGCGGTTGTCTCTGATTCGTTTCCGTCATCTGCTTTCTTGTTAAATCCAAAAGGTGCGTGGGCAATTTCTTCGGCAACACGTTTCTTGTGTGCCAACTTACATACAGACTCCATTACTTTAAGAGTATCTTCGACTGTACAGTTCTCTGGCATATTGCGGTAAACAATATCAAAGAGGGGAAAGAAGTCTTTTGATGCTTCAGTCACCTCTTCTGGAGTCAATGGATCATAATCTTTCATTTGGCAATCTCCTTCTCAATTTGTTCATCTAGATCAGCAATGATATTACGAATTTCAACAATACGTGAAGGCACACATACTGGATCGTGTGTGTAAATCTTTTGTTCTAGGAAAAGAACATGTCTAATCGCAACAGCAGATTTTACATCAAGGTTAAGAGTGATCACAGGTCTCCCTCCTTACGATTTTCGGATTTATGGACATTGAACTCACCACCCGGATACCGTGCTTGGAGTTTCTCTACATTCATTTCTATCACCTCATCAAAGGTTGTGTCAAGTGCCATACATGCTTGTGCAAGATACCAGCAGATGTCACCCAGTTCACGCTTCATGTGATAAACATTATCCTCATTATAAGGTTTACCTTGCAGGAAGATCTTTTTCACAACCTCAGTAAACTCACCAGACTCTGCAGTCAGACCAAGTGCCGCAGTCATCAGTTGAGTTACATTGCAATCATTTACCTCAAGTTCACTCAATCGAGCAGCAAGAATAGGCCAATCAAGACTCGGAGGACTAGTCACTCCTTTTACAAATTCAAGATACTTTTCGGTGTCTACAGTCATTTTAAATCAATAGGTTTAGAATCAGATTTGGGGAGTTGTTCGACGTATTCAACTTCCCAACTACCACCAACACCACCGTCCATATTAACAACGATATCTTGAGTTGGCAGTTGTCTAGCAGGTGAAACATCAACAATGTCACCAGGTAGAGGAATAAATGTATAGTAATGTCCTTCCCATCGACGATTTCTCATAGCGATGAGATTAAGAGCATCTCTTTCTATACCACAGTCAGCAATCTTCTCACCTCTGGGATTGAATACAGAATAGTAACCGTTCATGAAAACTTGAATCCCTCAAATGATTTCTTTGGTTTTGGTTCCTCATAATTATACTCCTCTTCCTGCCCGCTGTCAAGAATATCCTCCTGTGCTGACTGCTCACAATCATACAAACGCATCTTAGCACGATCAATACCAACTACAAATCTTTTAAAAATAGTCGGATCATTGTATCTATTCTTAAGTTGCTTCACCATAATTTGTCCGAGTCCCTCAAGGTCATCTGTAGAAATAAGGGCAAACATAAGATCAGCAGTAGCAGGCAAACCAAAGGACTCACTAGTATCAGTGAGCTCAACATCGCTGCTACCATAACCTGAACGAGTGGTCTGCGTGGCAGAAACGATAGGGACGTTTGCTTCAACAGCCAATCCTCTAAGTTCTTCAGCAATCGCCTTGATATAAGAATATGAATTGACAGTGCTGTTTCCGCGATACCTAGAGGAAGCACATATATTAAGGTAATCAATGAAAATAATATCAGGTCTAAATGACTTCTTAAGTGCAAGTTCATTAAGAAGTGCCTTAAAGTGTCCACTATGTGCAGATGCTGTAGGATACTCTTTAATTATAAGTGTTCCCTGTGTTTTTTGTGCAAGATTTGTTACTTTATTCTCAAACATCACCTTAGGTAAATCTGTTATCTCCTGGATGGGAACATTGAGAAGGTTTGCATCAATTCGCTCTGCAATCTTTTCTTCAGCCATTTCAAGCGTGATGTATAACACATTTTTTCCATTAAGGAGTGCTGAAGATGCCACATGGCACATAAACAAACTCTTACCGACACCAGTGCCAGCGAGAGCAATATTGAGCGTCTTACTAGGGAGACCACCTTTCGTAATCTTATTGAAGTACTCAAGGTCGAACTCGATTTTGTCTTCTTTGCGATGGTATGATTCATATCTTGCCTCATAATCAAGTAAGTAATCGTGACCCACATGAGAGTCAAAGGATACTGCTAATGCATCAGAAAGGATACCCGGAATAGCATCACGATCTTTCTCCTTGTCTTTTCCATCTGCGAGAGAGATGGATTCCATCAGTGCTAGGTAGATAGCACGATCTCGACACCACTTCTCTGTGGTGTCTACCAACCAGTCATAGTCAGTAGGGACTTCTTCAAGGTAACTAATCAGTTTTGTAATCTCTTGGAAGGAAGTATCATTTATATCTTGTCTTTTCTCTACTTCAATACAAAGAACTTCCTTTGTCGATAGTTCATTATATTCAGTAACAAAGTTCAGAATCTCTTCAAATACAATCCTCTGTTGAGTATCCTCAAAGTAATCTGCTTTGATGAAAGGAATGACTTTACGAAGATACTTCTCATTAAAAAGAAGATTTCTTAGAACTAGGATTTCAACTTTATCCATGGGGCATATCAAATACAAAAGTTATACGTGTCTCATCACCGACATTGACGGTTCCATGAGGCAATTTATTATTAAACCAGAGCAATGTTCCTGGTTCTACTATTACATTTTCCTTTCCACAAAAATACTGATATCTACCAAGTATAGACAAGTGATATCTATCTCTGGTCAAATAATATGTCCCTTCATCAATATGTGCCCCAACCATACCATCAACAGGAAGAGAAAGAAAACCGCACCGATGCAACTCACGATTATTAAAATGCTTGCGTATGATCTTTCTGATCTCTGTATGATGTGGATATGCGGGAGTTTTGACACTCACCTCAGAATCACCAACGAAATCTTTTTCGTTATTGACACTACCCATTATAAGTTGAAGTGCGCTAACTGGCAAGTCATCATACCCTCTGTCAACTAAGGACTGGGTGTCCTTCAGATGTTTCTGATGGTCCCAGTCCAAAGGATATTTTTTCAGTTGTTCAATTACTTTCTTGACGTTTATCCTCGTCTTCAGAATCTTGATACTCTGGATGTAACCACCATCCATCATGGGGGTCATCATTGATGTGCTCATACTTATCAACTATCTCTTGGTAAAATTGTCGGGTCCATCCATCATTATATGGGGATTCTGCTTGTACTTTTGCCTTGAGATATTCAAGATCATGATCCATAACTAAACTCCTCTTTTGCAATTTCATCAAGTTTTTCCATTACCTCTGGTGTGAAGTATGACTCTGGATCTTTGTAGATGGCTTTGGCATATACCTTCTTACCATCTATCTCATAACGACCTGCTACATTTTTCCAGAGACCACCTATCTCTCCTAAGTCAAGTAAACCAAAATACCGATCGAGACCACGCTCATCGAAATAAAGACGTACAGTAACATCCTTGTTCTCCTTGCTTAAACGCGACTTAGCAGTCTTAGCCTTGATAAGATTTCCGACGACTTCTGTTCCATCCTTTTCTTTTTTCTTTGAGAGATAGATGATTGTAGACGCAGCATACTTAAGTCCACTGCCTCCACCCATTTCTTTTGTAGGGACATAAGCACCAATGACATCATAGGTATGATTCGTAACGATCATGGGAATGTTTGCTTGACCCAGTTTAAGTGTAAGCATTCTGAACGCACCTTTTACAAGTTGAGATTTAGTCATGTCCCTAACTTGTTTATCGTTGAGTGCGTCAGTAATCTCCTTCTCTGTGGAAAGCATACCCAGAGAGTCTAGCACAAACATGCAAGGTTTGCGTTCGTCTTCAGGTTTTTTTAAATATATATCAACTGCTTTTAGTGCTTTGGTTCTGAACTCCTCAATTGTTACAACATTCACGACAACCAGACGATCTAAGTCAATACCCCGACTTGCGATAAGAGACTTGTTAACAGCGGCTTCAGTGTCAAAATATAAGCAATAACCATCAGGGTTAGCATCAAGGAAGTTCTTGACGACAGCAAGGGAAAAAAAAGTTTTTCCAGTACTAGACTCCCCAGCAATGGCAGTAATCTTATTCCCAGATACACCCCCAAATATACTGCCTGAACAAAGTCCGTTAAAAATGTACGAACCTGTATCAACAAACTTTTCAGTATCGTCAATATCCCTTGCGAGTCTTGTGTAGTCATCACCAATCTCTTTTACAATCTCTTTCAAAAAATCCATTACAGTACAAATCCGAATTGTTCACGAGCAATCTTTTTATATGATCCGCCAGGATTTTCCTCACGGATCTCTTTGATAATATTCAGTTTTTGATACAGTGCAGCATCACCACCAAGACGCAATGCGCTTACAATTGTAGCAAGTTCCTTATCGTTGATAGGTAGTTCCATTAGATGAAAAAGAGTTCTAGGTTTACAGTTTTTTCCACGTTCCATCCAATCGCATCAAGGATTGCTTTTAGTGGTTCGACAAAGGACTTTTCAAATTGTAAGTCATAGTCAATATATTTGTCAATATTCAGTTCCTTAGGGAAGTCCTGAATGAAAGATATCACATTCTCATGTAGAATGTTTGGTTTCTTCAGATAGCAGAACTTAATCTTCTCACCATTCTTAATTAATGAGTATTTGTTGTCAAGATTATTCTTCTTGATATAATGATTAAAGAGAAGTGCTCCACGAACATGTATAGGTGTTCCTTTGCTGTAGATATCAGAGGAAGATTTGTACTTAACCACATCAGAAACTGATCGTGGAAAAGAGATTTGCTCTGGTGGCAGACTCTTGAACTCTGCACGAGACTTATCGATAAAGTCAATCACATCCTCTTCAGTTCCAGTCATCATCAACTTCAAAGCATCCTTAATCATCTTACGACAAGGTGCTGGTGTAGATGACTTCACTGCTTCAATGCCCATCATCTTCAGTTTAGGATCTTCATAGCGAACACCCTCACTGTCCCACACGTTAAGAATATATCGCTTCTTCGCAGTCCAAATACCACGATCAGCAATATTCTCACGTTTCATTTGCATTTTTTGATCGTATGCCGAAACATACGTCGCCAGGTTCTGATAGCACTTATCGATGTATGGTTCAAACTTGTCTTCACAGATCTTATCAAGTAACTCAACAACCTTTGCTTTATCACTAGAGCGATTAGCAAGAAATTTATCAACAACAGGTCCGAGATTAAGATAGATTGAATCAGTGTCAGATGCAATGACGTAATCCTCACTATTTGTAGACAGCAGTTTATTTAGATACTCATTCATCTTCTGTTCTATCCAACGGATGGACACCTGACCGGAGAGCGTAATTGCTTCTGCATTGGCAAGTTTGTAGTACCTAAAATACTGATTACCGATAGCGCCATAAGCACTGTTAAGAGAGATCTTCTTAGCCATTTGGATATTGTTACACCTGGCAATCTCCTTCTCCAGTGCTTTGGTTGGGGTCTTTTCATATGCTTGTTTTGCTTGTAGCATTCGTTTCTTGAAAATCACCCTGTCCCCATACATTTTCTCCATCAGTTCTGGTAGAAAACCGCGAATATCTTTACGATACATCGCACCATTTGCACAGACAGCATTACTCTTGTAAAGCTCAAAGTTCATCTCCTCATTAAGGATTCGGTCAACGTTAACCGTTGGGTGCCGTTCTTCCAGTAACGTCTCTGGCGAGATGTTGTACTGCATAATGAGATGAGGATACAAACTATTAAGGTCAAAACTAACCACCCAATCATACTTTCCTGGAATCGGTTCCTTGACATATGCGCCTGCATACTTCTCGTTCTTTGATGCTCTACTCTTTGGGGGAATAACAATGTCACGTTTCTTGAGGTAATTATAAATGATGTTGTCCCACATGCGGACTTGATAAAACACATCAGCATAGTTGACCTTAGCGTCATATGCCATAGTCAGTGCCAACTCAATGAGTTTCATCTTGTCTTCCAAGCGGTCAACAAGTTCCACATCCACTATATTATACTCAATAAACTTCTGCCAACCCTTTGTATAGAAATCTTTAAACGTATCAAACTCGCTGTGGTCTAGTTTCTTTTGACCAAGTTCCACCTCAGCTATGTAGTCAAGACGATAAGACTCTTGCGCCTTATATGTAAACTTCTTATACAAGTCAAGGTAATCAAGCTGAGTTAATCCACCAACGTCAAAGGTAATCTGCTTACGTCCCTGAATATAGATCTCACCTTCAGTCACAAGACCCCAGGTAGAGAAACGCTTCATCAGTTTCTCACCAAGCACCCTGTTTAGACGCTTACAGATATATGGAATATCAAACAGTTGAATGTTCCAACCAGTAACCACGTCGGGGACATCCTGCATCCAGTGGTTAATAAAGTTACTCAACAGTTCATGCTCTGTATGGCAGTGATGATAAGTAACATTTTTCTGCTTATTGACAAAAGGTTTCACACCCCAAGTAATAATATTCTTAGTAGTATAGTCCTGAATTGTAATCGCAAGAATCTCTTCTGATGCGGATTCTACATCAGGAAATCCACGCTCAGCAGTTGTCTCAATATCAAGAGTGACAAGTTTGATTTGACTGATGTCAAACTTAATCTCATCCTCAGGATACTTTTCTGAGATATATTGATAGATGTATCGATCATTTCCATAGATTGCAAATCCATCTACATCATCATATCTTTTATAGAACTCTCGACAATCACGAATGCTGCCGGGATGAACTTCTTCTACAGACTCTCCACTTAATGTCTTGTACTTGGAATCTTTTTTTGATTTTACAAATAAAGTAGGGAAGAACTCATCTCTGTGCTCATATCGTCTTCCATTTTCAACACCACGAACCAAAACCTGATTTCCAATAAGTTGAACATTAGTGTAAAACTTCATTCGTCTTCATCGAAGAAAGAACCGAACAAACCGCTAGAACCAGGTTTTCTATCTTCTAGCATATCCATAATTTCATTCATCTTCTTGCATTGTTCAATTGCATTTAGAATGTCCGCAAGATGTTTTACTACCATAGGTTTTTCATTCACAGCAGCAGATTTGATTGCAGCTCGCATATGCGATTCTGCTTCAAGCAGATGATCAAGTGTTTGGTGAGAAAGTGCCATTATTTTGTTAGGTCCTCGTATTTTTCTATTAGAGTGGGTGTGGGTTCAGTCAGAGTAAGAATCTTATCAGAACTGATCATAAAAACATCTTGACGGGTTGCATTGCTCAACCATGATTCTAACATCCCATCACTATTTAAGACGAAAGGATTGGTCAGTTTGCAGTCTGGTTCACCAACATCAGCACCAACCTCTTCAATCTGTGACACCAATACCTGGTTGGTCACCAGTAGTAGAACTCGAATCATCTTCGGGTTTTCCATAGTTCAATACATCCTCAACATACATTTCTTCTAGTTTTTGAACTGGAGTTACCATCGTAACCAACCAGTCAGCAGGGACAGGAATCTGTTCATCTGCCGATAGTGGCATCCATGGAAGAAGAGAAACTTCAAATCCAGATCGTGTTGTCTTTTTATCTTGATTAAGAACACCGGGGTTTTTCATTTTAACAACACAAGGTCTATTTAGAAAGTACCCCACAACCCGTTGATCATCATCACTCTCACCAGGCACTGACATCTCAGCAACATCAGAGATAAGTTCTTCTCCTGACTTAAGTATAAGCAGTTTGATTGTCATATATCAACCTCCCAGTTTCTTGATTTGCTCTTCCAGTTGACGCAACACATCTTCCTTAGTGTATGCGCCACGTTTTTCTTTTCTTTTCTCCATCTCTTCTTCAACCTTTTGAGTGATAGAGGCATGACGACGAATCTCTCCACCCATGGACATTTGATTTTTGGTTTGATCCATACAGAACTTCAGTTGCATCAGTTCCATGTCATCAAATTCAAGCATGATTAATCTCCTTTTCATTCATTGTAGCAAGAAAAAAGAGGGGCGTCAACTGGTTTTTGCCAGTTGCCCCTCGCGGCGACGATATTAAATTTATTTATAGAGAGGATTACTTTTACAAAGTTTAGACACTCTTCTTAAGCATTCTTCTTTGTTTCCATCCTGCTCATAATTTTTTAATCGACTTGAGATAATATCAGCAACTTCAACAAAGTCATTTTCATTAAATCCTCTAGTAGTAAGAGCAGCAGAACCTAAACGTAATCCACTAGTAACGAAAGGAGACTCAGGATCAAAAGGAACTGTATTTTTATTTGCGGTGATATTAATTTCACTTACAAGTTGATCAGCAAACTTGCCCGTGATCCCTAGACTTCTTAAATCGAGTAAGACAATATGATTATCTGTTCCGTCAGACACAATATTAATACCATTTTCAATTAATCTACGACCAAGAGATTTTGAATTAGCAACAACTTGAAGACAATATTCTCTGAATTCTGGTTTGAGTGCTTCACCAAATGCAACTGCTTTAGCAGCAATAACATGTTCCAATGGACCACCCTGAGTTCCTGGAAATACTGCCTTGTCCAATCTCTTACCCATCTCCATATCATTAGACATAATTAACCCACCCCTCGGACCTCTTAAAGTCTTATGAGTTGTTGTAGTAACTACATCTGCGTATGGAATAGGTGATGGGTGAACACCGGATGCAACCAATCCTGCAATGTGTGCTATATCTGCTAATAGATATGATCCAACTTCATCAGCAATATTTCTAAACTTACTAAAATCAATTGTTCTAGTATACGCAGAGAATCCACAGATGATAAGTTGTGGATTACATTCCTTTGCAAGTTCTAATATTCTATCGTAGTCCAGTCTACCAGTCTCATCAACTTCATAGTGGCAAACATTAAACCACTTACCAGACATATTAACTTTTGACCCGTGTGATAGATGACCTCCATGTGATAGATCAAGAGATAAAACAGTATCTCCTGGTTTCAAAAGAGCAAGAAATACAGCAGCATTTGCTTGTGCTCCGCTATGAGGTTGGACATTTGCCCACTCTGCATTAAAAAGTTTCTTTACTCTTTCTCTTGCTAGATCCTCAATTTGGTCAACCCATTCACATCCACCATAGTATCTTTTACCCGGCAGTCCTTCTGCATACTTATTAGTAAGAATTGAACCCTGAGATTCCATTATATCAAGAGACGTGAAGTTTTCACTGGCAATCATCTCTAGATGATTTTGCTGTCTCTCTAATTCTTTTTGAATAAATGCATGAACTAACGGATCGTTAACTTGTAAACTCATAATAATCTCCAAAAAAATATTTTATTCAGATCATTCTAGATTTAATCAAATTGATTATCACTACTATATCTAATATAATTTATAGTTGTTAGAACCAGTCCTTTCTCTTATGTGCTTCCGGGACAACCTTACCGAGAGTGATACTCAGTAACCCATCCTCAAATACAACTGATCTAACTTCCGTTTCATCTGAGAGGGTCCAAGATCTGGTGAAAGATCTCTGAGCCACTCCTCTGTGGACATAATCGTTGTTAGTTTCTCCATCTTCTCGTTGTCCTTCGACAAAGAGTTTACCGTCTTGCGTGTAGACATTTACTTGCTTCTTTTTAAATCCTGCTAGTGCTAGTTCCAGTCTCGATTCTACGTTGCTGATCGTGACTAGATTGTATGGTGGATAATTAGACGTTGTTTCGTGCAGCGAAAACAGACGATTAAAGTATTCATCCATACCTATACTGTTTCTATTTATGCGATCTAGCAAGGCAGGCAGATCCGCAGTCGTATACCTCGTGAGGTTTCCCATTGTACTTCTCCTTTTAAAGCGAGATTTGATTGTGTGGACCC
>VMHT01190962.1_pt1 | contig 10067 bp, 8 predicted proteins | sample 4693611 | NCBI WGS metagenome assembly VMHT01 (sample SAMN12280063, study PRJNA550983) | marine metagenome | isolation source: seawater sampled from same location over 5 years 0.02-0.2 micron viral filtrate | place: USA: collected off the coast of southern California halfway between the port... ...
CAAAAAGAACTTATTAAGGCAGCGAGACCAAAGAGACAACCTAAATTGAAGAAGAACGGACAACCTCGTAAACCTATGACAGAGGAACATAAGCGTAAATTAGCACTTGCTCGGGAAAAGGCAGCAGAAGGTCGTGAAAGGGCGAAGAAGAAACGTGAAGAGCAAAAGGCACGGGAAAAGGAAGAAAAGGAGTTACTGAAGAAGAAGAAAGAGAAAGACTTTCAGCGATTGAAAAAGGAAGTTGAAGAAGATGAAGCACCTATGAAAGTAGAGATTGAACCCCCACAGAAAGGTGGATATACAAAGGACGATATGGAGCAGGCAACATTCAATGCTATCGCACAATATGAAATACTCCGTAAACAACGCAAGGAAGAGAAACGTAAGGTAGAGGCACTTGAACGCGAGAAACAAGAGGTAATACATAAATTAAAACCGCAAGCAGGTTATAGAGCAAGACATCCTAATGGAAGATTACTCAATCCATATGATGCCTGCTTTTAATTTAAAAATAAAATAATATGTTCTTTTAAATGGGATTTATTCTATCATGTTCTACGATACCACCAAGAGTGGATAAATTAGTTCACATAATTAAAAACACTACGCATTTACGTTATAAGTATTTTATTATTAACGTATGTGTGGAATATAAGCGATTCGGTAAATACAAGATATCAAAGGAGTTAATCAAACTCTCAAAATCTAATAAAAGGATAATTTTTAACATCATAAATGATTTTGGTCCAATCTGTAAATTAATTGGAGCATTCAAAATAGTTTCCAAGTTACAACTCAACAAGTATGATAAAATTATCATAATTGATGATGATACGACCTACCACCCAGACCTCTTTTATGAATTAATAAATAATAAGACTAAATGTAATATTACTACTGGTTCTGGATTTAATTTTGAAAACGAGAAATATAACATAGTTGAAGGTAAGTGTGATGTATGTGAAGGGTATGGTGGTATATGTTTTGATATAGATCAGTTAGATGACTTCATATTATGGTATGTAATGTTTTACAAGCATTTTAATTTTAAACAAGATGATGATGTGTCAAAGTATTTACAAGCAAGTTTCCTAGGTGATGATTTTATTATATCAAATATTTATCCTAATAAGGTAGCGATACAACAAGGTCGTAGATATATCAATCCCCAACAATATGGATTTACAAGTGATGCTTTACACCAGAACAATGTGTTTGGGAGTAACATGGGTTCATATAAATACCTCAATGATAATATTGATACGTTAAATACCTTTAAAAACAAATATATGTTAAATAAAAGTATACAAGATGAAATACCTAGAATTCCTAGCACAACGAACTAATACATTCAGTGAAACAATGAAGTGGATACATGATAACATTGATGAAACAAAGACATTCAATATAGTTGAATTGGGGACATCAAGATCATTTAAGTCGTGGGGTATATCAAGCGATACACGGACCTGGTTTCCAGATGATCCTTCAAAGTGGGCATGGAGCGATGGTTTCTTTACAAGGTTATTCGCAGATAATATGGAAGGATACAATTTCAAGATATATAGTGTAGACCCATGTGATCAGGCGGTAAGTGTATGTAAAGTAGTATGTGGTCATATACCTGAAGTAAGTGTTCATCAAATGACATCAACCGAGTTCCTGTCTAACTTTAACGAGAAGATAGATCTATTGTATATGGATCATTTGGAAAGTGGTAAGCAAGCATGTGATGTTCATTTACAAGATGCTAAATTGGTAGTTGAAAAGGATTTAATGAGTGATAAGTCATTGATACTGATTGATGATACACCTGTGAGTAATACATTGAATAATTCAAAAGGTCATTTAAGTATACCATACCTACTATCGCAGGGATATGAAAAGGTAATACACGAATACCAATTGTTATTAAAGAAAGAATAAAATGTATGTATATGTAAATGCCAAAGAAAGCAAAGGGTCCCCAGATATTCAAAGTGCGCGATCCTCCCCCAGATAGTAAGTTTGATGATATCCACGAGAACCTACCGCAGATGCCTTCATTAACACTAGTCATAGGGTCTGTGCGTTCCGGTAAGTCAAATCTACTTACGAACTTCTTCTGTAATCCTGAAATGTATAAAGACAAGTTTGACACTGTGAGGATAGTATCAACAACATTACATACAGATCATAAAGGTAAGATATTATCCAAGTATTTTGATTGTAGTGACGAGTATAATGATCAAATCATTGAAGATATTAAAAGAACCCAGAGTGAATACGAAGATGAACTACGACCTACATATGCTCTTGTGTTAGATGATGTGTTAACACAAGATTTCAGTAAATCCAATGCTGTATCATTTTTTGCTACTCGTTTTCGCCACTACATTGACATGTATGTGATTGCTACGCAGTCTTTCCGTGCTGTGAGTGGTCTTATCCGTAATAATGCTACGAATGTAATCGTATGTCGTTTACAGAATATGAAGGAACGAGAAAAGGTTGCTGAAGAGTATGGTCCTATGGTGGGTGGTGAACAGAATTTTAATGAATTGTATGATAAAATACATAGTAAACCATATCAGTATATGGTGATTGATTTACAATCAAATCCCGCCAGAGTGATACAAAACTTTGAAGATGTAGTTTGGCAGGGAAACCGCGAAGATTAAATTAATAAAATTATCATATGAAATAAAATAAGTATTAATACAAAATGGATCTATATGGTGGAGATACACAAGCGATACAACTTGGTGCTTCGCGGAGAAGAGAAGTCAGCGATTTAAATCAACGTATATCCTCGCACAACAAAGATCTTGCGGATCAGTTGAGTGGATTACAGGAAGGTATTAAAACACAGGCGACAATACAACAGGGTGTCCAGACCGCTCAGGGACTCTGGGGTGGTGCTGGTATGCCTGACAAGATAAAAGCATATAGTGATTGGAGAGACGGGAAGACTGGTGGAACTAACCCTACCGCTGGTGCGAAGAACACCCAGACGGGTGCTACTGCTGGAGAAGACTTAACTGACACGAATCAAGCGAAGGGATTATTCGGTAAAGGTGTAAAGACTGGTGGGGGAGTTGAGACAGTTGATACAAGTAATATTCAAGTTACTGCGAAAGATTATGACAGAGCGGGTAATGAAGTAACCCAAGGAGAAAGTCTTGCTGAAACGGATTCAAGTCTTGGTGGAACACTTAAATCGGGTATATCAAGAGTAACTGGTGTGAGTAAAGGAGCATTAACAGAAGGATTGGAAATGGCGGGTAAAGGAGCAACTGGTGTCGCGGCAGCAGGTATCATCGGCGAAGATCTATATAATGATTTCAAGAAAGGTGGGTGGGGATCTATGAACACGGGTGAAAAGATAGGTAATGTATTACAGATTGGTGGAGCGGTAAGTGATATTGTTGGTATGGCATTCCCACCTGCTAAATTACTCGGTGGTATATTAGATGTAACAGCAGGAGTAACTGATATAGCAAGTGAACAGGTTGCTGAAGGAACGAAGGAAAAGGACGCAGCAACTACGGAGCAATCACAGTTAGAACAGGGTGTAGGTCAAGCAGCGGTTCAAACGCAAGTTACAGGACGAACACAATAAAATTTTTTTTTGTTTATGTTTTTTTAATATTGTTAAATCTAAAATGAGTTTGTATTGGAGAGCGGATGACAATGTTAGAGTTGGTGAAACTAAAATATCAATTCCATCAGAGAATGGACTTGAATATACTCCTGGGCAAAAGATCCAGTTGTATGTAGATGCTGGGACTAAATTCATGGACGGACGTGAAACATACCTTCAGGCGGATTTCAAGATATCGTTGCCAAGTGGTGCGACTCCTACTCGTCTTCAGTTAGATAAAGTGGGTGGATCTATTTTAATTAAGAATATCCGTATCTATGACGGAACTAGGGGCAATTTACTTGAAGAAGTATCTTCATATGATACATATGTAAGTGTGAAGTATGATTATGATAAAGATAAGAATTTAGAGAACTGGAGGGCGCTCCGTGAAGGATCTGCTGTTCATCAACCTGGTAATCGTGGAAGTGAAGGCACTACGAAAACATCTATGGCAAATACACTAACTAATCCATATTTCAAGAAAACCGATGGAAATCAAAATGCTTCTTTTAAAAATGCCGATTTTGTTACCTGTAAAATGAACCTACCAATCCATACGGGTATCTTCGCTAATAGTGAAACAATCTTCCCTCTTATGTTAACCCAGGGATTATACATTGAAATTGATCTTAATGATGCTCCAACTGTATTGAAGCAGTTAGATAGTGTAAACAGAAGCAATAGAACTAAATTGAACCCTTTTTTTCACTCCCTCAATGGATCTACCTCACCTGATGACTGGGCGAACGCTAGCGCGAGCGATACATTCTACGTAGAAACCTCCAATAGTAATGTAAATGTTGATCAGTTCCCATTTGTGGTGGGCGAAACGTTTAACTTCTGTTTGGATACTAATAATAGTTCAACTAGTAATCTTTCAACTGGTGGTGCTACTGTGAGTGGTGAGATCCTTGAAGTAAATTTATCATCTGCCGCGAATGGAAGCGCTGGACTAATTGAAGTCAAGACTACTGCTACTCTTACAAATAATGGACAGAACCTTTCATCTGGAGAATATGTAATGTATTCTACTGCGATTGATGGTAAAACTTCATATGATGCTTCATATACTCTATCAAATGTAAATCTAATTGTATCCCAAGTTCATTTAGATCCTGGATACGAACAGGGAATGATGAATAAAGTTCGTGAAGGTAAAGCAATAGAATTTGATATTATGTCTGTGACTAATTATAAACATAGTATACTTTCAACTGATCGTCAAGTAACGTTTCAAATCTTCGCCAACAATTCAAGAGCGAAGTCTTTACTTGTTGTCCCAACGGACTCGTCAGTCTACAACTCCGCTGATCGTATCAGCGGTAAGACAGGATATGAAATCAAAGGAACTGCTGTAAGTAATGTGTCAAGTCTCACAAAGGATTCTCAAGATGTATCTATTGTGAGTAATCGTAGTGGATATACGGGTATCAGCGATAGAATATCAAGTGTTCAGTATACTATGAATGGTCGTCGTGTCCCATCAAGAGAAATATCATTAAAGAAGATTGCTACCAAGAAATCTATTGATAGTTTCCATTTATATGAACTGGAGAAGTGTCTTGACAATGCTGGTATTACACCAAAATCGTTTAGCGCTTTCCAAGATAATTTTTGCTTTGGTAGAGGATTTGGGGTCATGAACGGTGCCGCCGACCTTCGTGGCACGGACCTTGCTGTAATCCTCAAATACAACGAGAGCGATGCTCCTACGAAAGGGAAGTTATTTAACTCTTATGTATTCCACTTGCGTCGCCTAATGATTAGAGATGGCGGTGTTGATATTCAGTTCTAAAAGTTTTTTTATTAATTTAATATTTATGAATCTTATATAAATACATTGTAAATGACCTCAAGATATATAGAGATTCGCCCTGATAACATCCCTGCCGATGGTATTATTTCTTTCAAAAATGGATTCCCTGTCCTTTCATTTACGATATCTGCTCAAGAAGGATTACTAGATCCAAGAAGTATTCGTGTTGTGGGTGACTTCAAAGTATTCAAGGATAACCTTACTAACCCAACACCAGTGCGTGATGGTGACAATCTTACAATGAACAATCGTCTTGGTATCTACAACATTATTGATAGTCTTACTATCCGTTCACAGAAGTCTGCTTTGATCTGTGAAAATATCCGCCACTATGCCAAGTTTATGAACTCTTACCTCGCCCTTACCTCGTCCCTCCAAGATCAAATGGGACACCTCCAATCAACCTGTCTAATTTACCCTAATGCCGAAGCATTTCGTAAGAATGTTATGGAAAGTCCAGCAAACGCAAGTAAAACCAACTCTTTCTCTTTCCACGTCCCATGTGGTTTCCTCCAGTCTGGTCAAATGGTAAATCTTCGTCAAGATGCCTTTGGCGGAGTTCAATTAGAATTCTTACTTCAACCTGATGTAAATGTAATGTATGCTACAAATGGATCTTCTTTAAATGTAGAAGATGCGCACTATCAGTTATCCAACCTAAAACTTACATGTGAAGTATTAGATATCCCCGCTGGATCACCACCCGAAGCATCTGGTGTATATGAATTCAATACGATTACTTCATTGTATACATCTATTAATTCAACGAATGCGCAACTCCAATACAATCTTGCGCTCCGTAATGTTCTATCCGCATTTATGACATTCTGTCCTGTATCACATATTAATACAATTACTGCTGATAGCACACCAACTACTTATCCCCAGGGTAAGACAAGTGTAACTGATATTGCTGAAATCAAGAGAGTTCAGTTCCTGAAGGGTGGTGCTAAATACCCTGCTGACTTTGATTTTGTTAATAACTTTGTTACTGATGCGAATGTAACTCTACCTGATCCCCAGATTGTAAAGGGATTGTATGATGCTATTGTTCCTGAAGGATCAATGGGTAAATATGCTATATCACCAGTCAATATGAACAGAGGATACAACTTGACAACTGCTGCTACTGAATCGTCATACTCCAATATCGCGGAAGGCGGATCTGTTATGGCACTCGGTGTGCGATATGGTATTGGTGGAGCAGGAGAAGACTTTTCTACGGAACAATTCGGTGTGTCTATTGACAGCGAGAAACTCCTAGATAGTCCTACTGGTGTATTCATCTTTATTAAGGCGAAGGCGCAACTTGTATATTCAGCGAACGGCGTCCAATTGATCCAATAATTTGTTTTATAATGTTATTAAAATTTTTTATCCTACATATGATAATTTTATTATGTCAAGTTATCATAAACATGGAAGTAGATAATAGTGCCGCATCCCCAACAAATGAAGTAATCCCCAACTTTATTAAATTAGATCAAATCCCTGTGAACTACATTCAGCAGGTTGAAACCGATTTACTTGAACCTGTCGTATTCAATCAGGGTGGAGTAACAAGTGATGGATTTACACGATTCACATTACAGAACAAAGGTTTTCTTCATTCCCACTCAAAGTTGTTCGTTTCATTACAACCAGCATCTGCGGTTACCGATGGTTTCGTTCCTCCGCATATTGGTATCGGTCAAGTTATCAAGAAAGCAGTATTCAAGGTTGGTAACAAGGTATTGAATGAGTTAGATGAATGGGCAGGTCTTTTTGCTATCAAATCATCATTGATTAGCAATGAAGTTCAGTTAGAACGTGAACAATACACCACTGGTCGTGTATTCAATAAAGATTTCGCATATAATGATGGATCTATTGTAAATGCTTCATCTGTTATAATTGACAATGGTATGGAACCCGATGCCGCTGATGATGTTGAATCGCCTAATTGGGCGAAGTTTACTCATGAAAGCGCCGATCAATGCCCGACGTATCAGTTAGATTTAAGTGATCTATTCCCTTTCCTAAAGGTAAATCAACTCCCATTATACATGATGGACGAAGCAATCAATATTGAACTGACTTTCCAACCTACCCGACACCTTCGTCTTCAGGTCGCGTCAGGCGAGGCACAGGACATTGAAATGAACATTGTTCGCAGTGATCTTAAGTTCTGCGCGGATTACATCTTCTACGGAGCAACCGACCAAATGGAACGTTACAAGCAGGCAAATCAAGATATGTCATTTACCTTCGTTGATTATCGTGTCATAGAACACACCACGAATGCTACTAAATTGGCATCTGGAATTATTCAAAATCTTGGTATGGCAAATCGTCAAGTTCCACGAATCCTTGTTACATTCCCCGTTGATGAAAACACATACAATGAAGATAGTATTCTTGGTCAATATGTATCTCGTTGTCCTCAAGTCAATGCGTCTGGTAATAAACCACAAGATACTGAATACAATATCCGCTACAATGATCGCTTTGAATTTACGAGTGACATTAATAATACTGCTCGCCTTATGTCTACATTTACTGAAAGTGAAGGAGTTCCATATATTTCAAGAACTGATTTCAGCGATGAAGGTGTATTTGGTAAATACAGTAATGTATATAAATACAATGGTCGTGTATTCGGTAATGCTCCCGCGGATGGTCCTGGTGGATCAGTTCAAGGACACTTCTTCAATATTGGAACTAAACTAACAAATGGTCGTGTAGGTCAAAGAGGTATTGAACTTCATATCAAGGGATCATGGAGTGCGACTGTTCCTGTCACTAAAATGCGTGCTTACTGCGAATACATGCGTATCGCTAGACTTACAAATGGTATGATGGAGATATTTAATGCGTAAATCATTTAAGAATAATAATCTAGTATTATGTAAAAGATGGATAAGATTAATACCGATAACCTTTCTAAATTAATACAGGCATATCGTCCAAATCTAAAGGACAACTCATTAAAGCAATATGCCTTTCATTTGACTAAATTGAAATCATTATTTGAGGATAATAATTTCAACTTTCTAAACAATCCTGACAAAGTTATGGATAAAATAAAAAACAATGCGTATACTTCCAAACGTAATACATTGAACTCAATAATTATCATATTGAGATCTGTGAATGAAAAGGATACATTAATAGATGAATACGTCACAAAGCGTGATGAATTTAATGAGCAGTATGCCGAGGCACAAGCAAATGGTGTCATATCAGATAAACAAAAGGATAATTTTATTACTGTTGATGAATTTACAAATATGTTGAAGCAAATTGATTGCGATATCAAACATGGTAAGTTGAAAAAAAAAGGCGCTGATAAATTATCATCCACAGAACGTGAACTACTAATGGTCTATACAATGTTCAGTATATTGATTGAATATCCTACACGTAATGATATGGCAGGTATGAAGTATATTAATAAATCAATGTATAATAAACTAACTGATGAAGATAAAAAGGATACTAATTATATTGTAACGGAACGTAGCACTCTTACTATGATATTAAATCAATACAAGACTTCTTCCAAGTATGGGGAGAAGAAGATACCTATATCTAAACCAGTTGAGAAGATCATACGAATGTATATAAGATCAACGGGTATTAATGTAGGAGATACTTTATTTGTGAAGCGTGATGGAGAACCATTAAGTCGTAATGGTGTGTCAAAGGTATTAATAAAGATGTCACAGAAGTATATTAAAAAAAGTATATCTACTACTATGATTAGGAAGATTGTTGTGAGTCATAAGTTCGCTAAACTAAAGGAACAACAGAAGGATATGGCGTATGTGATGTGTCATGATGTTAATACTCAAAATGCTGTTTATGTGAAGTCTACTTAATTCAGTCCCTTGCGCTGTGGTTTACCAGATACCAGTGGGTTCTTCCCCGCCACAGTAGAAATACTGCGCTGCGCGATGAGTTCCTTGACCTGCTGCTTTGTGACGCGGTGACCTTTCTTGTGGTCAAACGAGTTCCCATTCGCGCCGAATGAACAGGACAAACCCTTACCCTTCTCCACCCTGCGGTTCATCACCCGCTTCCCCTTTGAATAAGAACCGCGACCCATTGTGATTGAGAGTAGTTGAACGAAGTCTTGAAATACACTCTTGTTTTGAATTGATATGTTCTTGTAAATCAACTTTCAAATTTGAGGAAAAAGACCACCTGATGTGTTCATAAAAAAAATTACCTAATCTATGACTACCTATCTACCTATCTACCTATCTACCTATTTCCAAGGAGCACACCACCGCACTGTAATCACCCCATCATATTCATCCCAAAATTTCACAATGGTCTTCATTTGGTCGTCTGTCGGGGCGGGAGACACCCCTGGTTTCTCGTCTCGTAAATACACTTCTAGATCTGGTTTGGTCTTCTTAGCGTCCAAGAGTTGTCCCACCACCTTGAAATTGTCCAGTATATCTTCCCAGTTGGATTCCCTAAAGGGGTATTTCCGCCCCCCGACTGTGAACTCAAGGAGTAGGGTCTGTTCCTCCACTGGGCGCGCCGACTGGGGTCCACCGAAACACATACTCGCGATTTGACTGGGGTGCGTTTGAGAGAAGTTTCTTGTATTCCTGTAATATACTCTTGTTTGTTTTG
>VMHT01206573.1_pt1 | contig 10066 bp, 11 predicted proteins | sample 4693611 | NCBI WGS metagenome assembly VMHT01 (sample SAMN12280063, study PRJNA550983) | marine metagenome | isolation source: seawater sampled from same location over 5 years 0.02-0.2 micron viral filtrate | place: USA: collected off the coast of southern California halfway between the port... ...
GTTGAATTAGACGATAAAGAAGAATGGAAAACTTATAGAAAGGCTTTAAGAGATTTACCTACTAATATTGAAATTGATTTTGTGAAAAAATTAGATGATTATATTCCGAAATCGCCTGACTATGTAGAACCAGAACCTGAGCCAGAACCAGAGGTTGAGCCAGAACCAGAACCTGAACCAGAACCAGAACCTGAACCAGAACCAGAGGTTGAAAAGGTTGAAGAAGTGGTTGATGATAAACCTTAATTAATAGTTTAATTATATTTTCTCTCAATAGTAAAATATGATTAAAGATGATATACACGAGGTTATTAATGACTTGAGAGCTAGAAGAGATGCATTATGCTTGGCTCACGAGGATTTGAAAGCAAACAATGATAAATGGAATGGTATTATTATATTGCTTTCATTGTTGACTGGTATGATTGAATCGGTCAAGATTAAATTAAAGGTTGATAATGATTTTATGGCTCTTGTACCGATACTGATGAGTTCGGTTGTTGCTTGTATATCAGCTCTCATAAAATTTAAAAAATATCCAGAGCAAATGGAGGTGTTGATCCAGTCATCTTCACTATTAACACAGACATTAACAAAAGCAAGAAACCACGATATACTCGACGAGGATATACGCGCAGAATATTATTTGTCTTTGGAGAAACTAGAAACCAGCCTATACCCAGATTTGAGAAAGAAGTATTTAAAACAATCTCATAAAAATCTGTTATGTATTATGGAGCAAGAAATGGTTTATTATAATAATATACGAAAGGTAAATGCTGGGGAGAAGATGGATTTTAAATGTGATAGTCGAAGTGATACATCTGCAGAAACTCCAATAAAAGAAATGGAGATTGAGATTGATGTGGAGAACGAGATACTAGATACATCTAACCATAGAAACAAACCATTACAATCTATTGGCGAAGTATAGTTGGAGAGAAATGATTGATTAATATATAAATATAGTTCTTTGAATTGAGAATATTAAGGAAGAATTAATAATATATTATATTTTTATATTGTATATATATATAATGGTTAAACAAACAGAATTAGAATGGCGACAGAAAAAGTTGGATAAAATGATTGCGAAGTATCTGAAAGGCGGTTTTACAGATTATTATATGGATTTAGACGGACACGTTATTGTGTTTGTTACTGAATTGAAAACGAAGATAAAAAAGAATTGTTGGTGTTTGCAAGGGTTGGAATGCTCTTTGGATAATAAATTAGAGAATAAAAAAATGATTATTTACAACTTTGAAAATATGATTAGAACCGAAGAACTTTAGGAGAATATATTTAGGATTAATTTTTAAATATATTTAAAATTGATTTAGAAAATTATTATATATGTATATATTATAAAATGACTGACCAACAAATCGAAGCATACTTCACTATTAATAATCAACTATCTGAAAGAACAGTTGTATCATATAAGAATCTATTTACGAAATTTGAGAATATGAATAAAAATATTGTAACTCAAAGCCAAACTAATATCATTAATTATATTGATGAATTCGACGCATCTACAAATACCAAACTAGCAATGATTAATGTTGTTATTAATCTTCGCCGACACTACGATAAACAAGTTGAGAAAATACTAACACGCAAGTTGCAATTAATGGACGATTACAAGCAAATAAAGATTGTTACAAAGGAAGAAAAGAAAGGTGATTTACCTTCTGCAAAGGAGCTTATCGCCCATGAGAACAGATTATATATCGATGGTGAATGGACTGGGTTTATTATTACTCATCTTTTACGTGTATTGTCCACTAGAAATAAAGACCTTGACTTGCAGATTATTCCAGCTGACCGCTCAAAAAGAAAAGGTGTTGCTGGTGACAAGAATAATTACTTGATCCTTAGAAGTAATAATATTCAAGTGATACGCAATAATTATAAGACATTTAAAACCTACGGTCAAAAGAAAAACCTTGTCCCATCTCGTAAGCTTAACAAGGCGGTTCGAGAATTAATTGCTGAACGCGATTTAACGCTTGGAAAAGATACTATTAATTTATTATCTAAAAAAGCTGGTGAAAGAATGGGTGAAGAAAGCATCGCCAAGAAGATTAGGAAGTATACATTTAGGGGGTTATCAGAATCTGATTATAACAAAGTATTTACAAGCGAGGTGGCGGAAATCAAAGACCTTAAGAAGTTAGAAAAGATTTCAAACAATCGCGGAAGTTCATTAGAGGTTATATTGCAAGAATACCATTTGGATACTGTTTAGGAATAGTTGGGGTTGATTTATTATATTAATAATGTATTTTTTAATATAATAAAAATTGAAGTATAAAGACAAAAATATAATATATGTATATAGTATAATGAAAATCATCGATAATTCACCAGAAGTTTTCAGAAAAAATATTCCTCATAAATACATTATTGTTGATAAACCAAAACAAGACGAAGAACGCAAAGCGTGGATTAAAGGAAACTCAAAGCATTCAAACTGGACTCTTGAACAAGCAATAAAAGAACACGAAAAATATAATAAACGTGGCGAAATATGTTGTAAATTTGATATGAAAAACACCCCATTCTGTGTCTTCGATGTTGACACAGATGATGTTGATATCGACGACTTTTGCGAAGATTTAAATATTTCTGAGAATGACACGGTATGGGTTAAAGGAAATACGAAAGGTTTTCATTTATGGGTTGTATTTAATGAAGATGATTATAAAAAACCATCTGAGAAGAATATTGTTGAATGTATGAATAATTGTAAAGGCGATTATTTGGGTGATGTAGTTTTTGAACGTATTGATAAACAATGGAATTATAAAAATTCTTATCCTGATTTATGTCCTATTATTTCAGAAATAAGCGAAGAAGCTTTTTCAACTGTATATGATATGCAAACAAAAGAATTCAATAAAGAAAAGAAAAACATTAAAGTAAAAAATGAGAAAGTATATGAACCATCAGATAATGAAACCTTAGAGAAAATATGTGATTTAATTGACCCTTCATATATTGAAGATAGAAAAGGGTTTTTACATTTAATGATTGCTATGAAGAATAGTGGGTTATCGAGAGAATATGCAATTGAGTTTTCAAAGCGGTCACCTAAGTTCGATGAAACTAGTGAAATGTATGGTATTAAATCACCAGAAGATTTTGATAATTTCTGGGATTATGCTGACCCTAATTATCTCGAAGATTATAAAATTAAATGTGAAGAAGCTAAACAAAAAGGCGAAGAACTTCCTGAAAAACGTAAGCCATTGACAGAGGCAACATTACACAAAAGGGCTAAGGAAAGTAATGAAGAGCAATATAATTTATTAACATCGTGGAGCAATATAGATAGAGCAAACAAATCATATTCTAATTTATTGCATTATACTAATGATTATGATTTTGCTAGTTTATTTGTTTCGTTGATTGGTGATGATTTAATGTATCAACCACAGACAGATAAAGAAGATGAAAAGCTTTATTTATATCATAATAATCAATGGAAAGAAGATATTAAACCACATTATTTAACAAGAAAAATAGTTTTCAAAGTATTATCAAAATATACAATCGAGAAAAATATTGAAAATAATAAATTACTTCTTAAATGTGCTGAGCAAGAAAATGAAGATGAATGGGAAAAGTTGAGAAAAAAGGTAAAGGGTGGTGACATAATTATAATGGAATTGAAGAAAGTAAATATCAAAGACAGTATTGTCAAGGCTATCAAAGAAGAATTAGCTGGAACAGAGAATAAAATAGAGTTTGATAAAAACCCTGACTTATTCTCATTTAATAATAAATGTTTTGATTTGAGAACTAATATGGAACATATACCAACCAAACATGATTATATATTGATGAGAACTGGCGATGATTATATACAACCTACAGATGAACAAATGGATAAAATAAAAGGATTAGTTGAGTTAGTTCTTCCAGACCCTGAGGTAAGAAAATGTTATATGAGTATTTTACGGAGTGGTATGCGAGGTCAGACATTAGAGAAATTTACTATGGCGAATGGTTGTGGTCGTAATGGAAAAACATTCTTACACGAACTATTTATGAAATTTATGGGGAAATATGCTATCAAGGGTAATGTTTCTATTATTACTCAAAAAATGAAATCCGGCCCTAATCCTGAACTTGCAAACCTCAATAAGAAAAGGTTTGTTCTATGGGCTGAGCCAGAAGAAAATCAATCCATACAAATTAGTACGATGAAAGATTTGACTGGTGGTGACACAATCACAGCCAAGCAATGTCATTCAAATAAAACAGAACAAATCAATCACGGAACACACGTGATGGAATTAAATGAGCGCGTGGGTTTCGATGGTAAACTAAATCTTGCGGTTGTTGAAAGAATGTTAGATGTTGAATTTCCATCATTCTTCACATACGACCCAATTCAATATAATGATCCAGAGTTTAATAATGGTCATTGTTATAAAAGAGATGATTCATTAAAAGAACCAAAGTTCAAGGACGAACACGCTTGTGCTTTATTTCATTATGTTATGGAATATGAAGGGACTAATGAATTATATGTTGCAGAGGCTGTAAAACAAAGAACAAAAGCATATCTGAATTCAAAGGACGAGTTCACATCGTGGTTCAATTCTGTTTATGAAGTAGCGTGGAATGACGAAAAAGACCACGAGCAAGGACGTGATATGAAAGAGGTTATAAAATTATCTGAAGTTTATGATGCTTACAAAGACGGTGATGTATATAAGAATATGAGTAAGAAAGAATGTAGAAAGATGACAAAGGCGAGGTTTATTGAAATCTTTGCATCACACATTAATTTTAAACATTATCATTCATTGAGAACAAAGATTGATGGTGCAACCTACAGAAATATTTTGCGTGGGTTTAAAAGAAAAGGTGATTGTGATAATGATTTCGAAGAAGAAGAAGAATAGATTTATATAATAAATTAACTATTATTATATTAATTTTTTGAATGTTTCATAATAACAAAAGCTCTATAAATAGGATACTTATTTAAAATACCTTTGGTTGTCCATATAGGTTTGAATGTTTTATCTTTTCTTTTCATTTGATGGTTATAGTTTAAATGTTGTTTACTATGTGAAGCATGTAATCCGTAAGCATGGAGTTTGTTTCTACTTCCACAAGGACAAGTATAATATATATTTTTCATATCAAGGTCTTTCAATAGAACCATTTACATATATAAATATGTGTATTTCTTTAAACAATTTTTGTTTCAATTATTGTGAAAAATACTGAAAAGGGGTCAAAGGGTCACGGATGGCCCCTGTTTTGGGTTTTTTTCTCTATAGGGCTTACATGGGAGAATAAACCTCATTTAGGGGCCATCCGTGACCCTTTGACCCCTTTCTGTTTTAGACCTATATTCTCTATATATCCTCTATATATCCTATATATCTCTCCTCTTTCCTCTAAAAAAAATAAAACAATATTAATTTATTAATAAAAAAGCTATTCATTTCTTAAAAAGTAGCCAAAAGGGTTAAACAAATATATAATTCAATAGTAAAATAATTGATTATTGATAACTGCGATATATAATATAGTTTGTTAGAAATATATTATATTCTGTATTTTAATTGTGATATTTAGGCAAATGAAACCGTAAAACTAGGTTTTTCATTTACTTCTAACATCTTCTTTCTTGCTCTGTGTCTACGGTTATACTCCTTACATCGTGCATTATGAAACTTTCTAGCCTCTGGATCTTCCATCTTTTTCGCGTGATAATCTCTACATTTCTTATTATAATCTTCTTTATTCTTCGACCGATAGCGATATATAGCCTCACGAACCGTATGGTTATAATACTTCGGTTCTGGTATCTGTATCAACACTTTACCTTTCTCATCTATTATTTCATTTGCAATGTAAGTTTCTAGTTCTTCATCAGAGAGATTAGTAATACCTTCTTGACTTTTGTATTTTTTTATGAACTCGTCGATTAGGAAGTCCATTATATAATTACTAAATATTAATATAATTATATAATATACTATGTCGGAATCAGAAACCGAAAGCGTAGAAGCCGTAGAAGTTCCAGCACCTAAGAAGAAAACGAGAGCACCTATGACTGAGGAAAGACGCAAACAAATGTTAGAAAATTTAGCAAAAGGTCGAAAAACAAGACAAACCAATCTTTCTAATAAACGTTTAGAGAAAGAACAAAAGCAAGTTAAAACCGAACAAGAACATAAATGCTCTTACTGTGGAAGTCAGTTTAAATATAAAGCTTCTAAGACAAAACATGAGAAAACCTGTAAAGACAACCCCAATATTAATAATGATGATGTAATACAAGAGAAGCCAATGGAAGAACCTCCAAAAAATGATGTAGTAGAAAAAATAGAAAATAAAATTATTGAACCACCAGTTATGAAAGAAGAAAAACCAAAGAAGAAAAAGAAGAAGGTTGTTTATGTTAGTAGTAGTGATGATAGTTCGAGCGATGAGGAAGTTGTATATAAAAAGAGAAAATCAAAGAAACGCGTTGTTTATATGCAATCTCCACCACCCCAACCGCAACCGCAACCGCAACCGCAACGCCAACCAGTCAGACCGCAAATAACAGAAGCACAAAGACAAATGATATTAAAAAAAAGACAAGAGGATATGAAATATGCAAAAATGGGACGTGAGCAAGAAGCAAATGCTAATAGAATTAAACAGTTATCAGCTAATATGTTACGTAAGAATAGATTTTAATTACCATAAATCAATGTTTAAATCCTCTTTTTCAATCCAATCCTCGCATATTTTCTTAGCAATACAATACATCATAAAATTAACCTTGCTTTCTAACTTAGCTTCATTAACACATTCAATACCTTCGTCCCATTTATAATATTCATAAGCATTTTCAAGCCAAACAATATTATAATAATTAATATTTTCCTCCATCAAAAACCCTTCAGCCCTTTCACGACTATTAAAATCATATTCAAATTGAGCTCTCAAGTCATTAATAATATCTACTTCATCGTCTGATTGATTAATAATATCAAGATTGTTCTCGTGACATATCTTTTTAACATATTTCACGAGATTAATATAGATTTCAGAACCCCTCATAGTAGATTGTTCCTTATCCATATATTTCTCTTCTTCCATAAAAGCAGTAATCATAGCATTAATATCAATATTCGCTGTGTAGGTCATCTTGTATATCATATAATACTTCTTATATTTCTAAATCAATTTTTTTTTATAAATCGAAATAAATACCTAAAAATAAACTATATGATATAAAACGATATATAATATATAGTATTTAGAACGGATTAATAGGCATCATAGGTGCTAATGTCGTGTTAGTAGACATCTGTAATGGAACTTTCTGAGCGAACAAAGCATCACGTTTCTCAATCGATGCTATACCTCTCGGTTGACCACGAGCATATCCGAACGGAGCTTGGAAACCATTAGTATCAGCAATCGGCTCTGGGTTAAGCATACGATTCGAGCTGGGCTGCGAAATGCACGGATACATTACGAATTCTTGAGTTGGTCTACCAGCATTATTCATAAGCATCAATTTTGTTTCTTCATATTTTAAACCACCATCTACCTCACTCGGTAAAGGAAAACCGTGATTGAATACGGTGATTTTCTCTTCGAATAGCGGTAAAGAATAGTCAATTCTACGAGGAGCATTTAAATCTGGGTTCTGCGGAATAAAGTTTTTTATCTGCTGAGCCGAATACATTTATATATAAATAACATATAATAATTTACATATAAATAATCAATTATTGTCCACGCTCAACCGCATCAGCCATAGGATCATTCTCTTTTTCATCAACCATGTCTTCAACTGGTTCGACAAGTTCAGTTTCATCAGCAGGTTCAACAGCAGGTTCTGGCGTAGCTTCTGGAATCGGAAACTCATCATATACAATATCATCGCTTAAAGGAACTATCTCTCCATCATACTTAATTTCTACTTCTCTTACATTCATTTGATTATCAATTCTTTTCTCTAAATATTGTTCAACAACCTCTTCATCTAATTTAGTAATACTACATATTGACTGAACTAAGTTTTCAACAGATGCTGGAGCATAAATAGGTAAATCAATTGCTTTAATACCACTTCTACCTTTCTTTCTAATAAAATTAGGTTTGTTTCCAACCTTAGGGTTAGAACTCAATATTCCAAGTGCTTTCATAGGAATAGGTCTTTGCAACGAACACATTTCTTTTACCATATCATCAGTGATTATTGACGACATTATTTATATATTTATATATATATAATAAAATGAACAATGTTTATTCTTCAAAAGCACTAAAACCGCGAACATGTAAAATTGGATATGTAGAAGTAAACGGCGTTTGTGTTCCGATTAGCCGAGCTAGACAACCCTCTTCAATAACATCGCCACCCATACCAGAACCCACACCGACACCGCCACCAACACCGCCACCAACACCGCCACCGACACCGCCACCTAAACCACCCACCCCACCTAAACCAAAGCCATCGCCACCCCCAACACCATCACCGCCAACACCAATTGAACCACGTTCGACAGATATTGGAAACCGTGTAGGTTTTGCTGTAGGTACAGCTGCTACAGTTGGCGGAGCTGGGTATACAGCATATAAATATAAAACTCCGATACAAAGAAGCGTTCGACGTATGACACAAGCAAAGGTTAAGGTTGATCGTGCTGGGGTAGAAGAATCCCAGTTCTTATTAGACCAACAGCCCAACTCCGGAGAATATGTTTTCAATGACGAAATCTTATCTAATTTTAAAGAGCAAAATATCGCAAGAGAAACGTTACGAAGACGAACCAGCCTTGCAGGTGGTGAGTTCGAAGAAGGCTCAATGTCCTATCCAGATTTTATTAAAGAAACTGATATCTTTCAACGAACTGTTAATAAAACTAATGCAAGTTTAAATCGTCTTAAAATTCCTGAACGCGCGATAAGAAGCTATGTAAATAAGAAACGCCGTGCAGGTGAACGACCTAGTGGAAAAAAAGCTTTTAAAGATGTTGGAGATATAGAACTAAGCGAAATACAACCATTATTAGGAGAGGAGGAAGGGGTGTTTATGGGAAGGGGTTCAATCCGACCACCAACCCAAGCGGAAATAGATGAACTCGACCCATTACTCGATGGGACTTTTGGTGATAATGAAATACGAGCAGGTAGACAAGGCGCTCTTGACAGACAAGCTGATTATGCACTACGAGATGTTCGAAGTGCCGAAAGCGAAGCAGAACGTGAGTATCAACGAGCTTTGATAAGGTCAACTGGTGATGATGCAACACGGTCGCAAGTAGTAATTCCAACAGACGAAGGAGTAGAGCTAACCCAAGAAGAAATTGACCTTCAAGAAGGATTAGCATTATCAGAAAGGTTCAGACAACCACCAGATATTACTTCTGAAGGATTAGGCGGAGGAGCATTAGAAGATGAACTCGTAGAGCCACTACTACCGATAACCCAAGAAGAATTAGATTTATTACCCATCGCTGGAGAGCCAACAATAGATGAAACCAATCCATTCAATATCGCACCAGAAGAACGTGAGGTTGTGTCTGAGGTAGGAAAAGGAAAGACAAGTATTATTAATGACATATTCTCTGACCAATCAATAAAAACCGAACCCATCGATATACCTGACCCATTCTTAGATAGTTTAATAGTGGCGAATGAAGAGGCGGTGGCTGGTGCTGAAATTGCTGGGGGTGCTGCTGGTGCTGGATTGACTGAGGCGGCAGCGGTTCTTGTTCCAGAATTAGGAGCAGCATTAATTGTGGGCGGTGTATTATATGGTATTGAAAAGGGTGTTGAGGTTGCTTTTGATGTTGGCTATGAACAAGATAAGAAATATCACGATAAAAGAAATGAAGAAGAAGGAACACACGAAATGGATAGCCGAGAAGTTCAATATAAAATACAGGAATTAGCACAAGCCAAAGCATATTAGGAGGATCAAGTCAAGTTCCATAACGTCGGCGAAGGCGAAGAATCACAGAAGCAACACGCTCAAGATGTAGCCATGTTACAATCTATTAATAAAAACCTTGATGCTTTA
>VMHT01032862.1_pt1 | contig 10065 bp, 17 predicted proteins | sample 4693611 | NCBI WGS metagenome assembly VMHT01 (sample SAMN12280063, study PRJNA550983) | marine metagenome | isolation source: seawater sampled from same location over 5 years 0.02-0.2 micron viral filtrate | place: USA: collected off the coast of southern California halfway between the port... ...
GAAGCAGAAGCAAACATGAAAATTAAAATTGCTGAACTACAAGCTAAGTACGGCGCGCAAGTTAATGTAGCTGAGATTAATGCAATTATGGAAAGAGATAGAGAAGCAATAAGACAAGTTGCAAAAACTCAATCACAAGGAATGTTTACAAATGGTAACGGTCAACCAAACGGATAAAATTTACGAATTAGAATTTTTAAAAGGAGATTTAATTTATATTGGTGCTGACATTAAAGCTAAGAATTTAGAAGAAGCTACGCAAGTTGCTTTAGTTTTTTTACAGATACCAGAAGACTCAGAACTAATATCTTCAAAGGTAACCCACATACATTAGAGGATTGAAATGATTACATACAGAGGTGAAAGATTTAGCGGTTTTAACAAACCAAAACGAACACCAGGTAAATCTAAAAAATTTGCTGTAGTAGCCAAAGTAAAAGATAAAACAAAACTTATTCGTTTTGGTGATCCAAACATGACGATTAAAAAAGACCAACCCAAAAGAAGAAAAAGTTTTCGTGCTAGGCACAAGTGCGATAGCAACCCACCTAGTAAACTAACCGCAAGATATTGGTCTTGCAAAAAATGGTAAGGAGATAATATGCCTGGAAAAGGATTATACGCAAACATACACGCTAAAAGAAAAAGAATTAAAGCTGGCTCAAAAGAACGAATGAGAAAAGTTGGTTCAAAAGGCGCACCAACAGCAAAAGCTTTTAAAAAAGCTGCTAAGACAGCAAAGAAAAGGAGATAATTATGCCAAGAGGAAAAGGAACTTACGGATCTAAAAAAGGTAGACCGCCAAAGAAAAAAAATAAAGGTAAAAAAAAGTAATTACATCGCTTTTATGCGGTGTGTTATAATTTTACTTTTAAAATATTGGAGAAATAATGGATATATTAAATATAATTATGTGGGTTACAGCTATAATTTCTATAGCTTCTGTTGTAGCCGCAATTACACCAACACCTAAAGACGACCATTGGTTTAGTTATCTTTACAAAGCAATTGATTGGTGTGCTTTAAATGTTCTAAAAGCTAAAGATAAATAATATGAGTTTTTTTAAAAACTTGTGGGACAAAGTTACTGGAACGCAAAGAGTTACAGTAAGAGCTAGAAACAAAAAAGGACGTTATGTTGCAGATGATGCATCAACACCAGATGTTAATGAAGCATACACAACCAAAAGAATTAAAAAATCTAAATAATGGCTAAATCACCAGATGCATTTGTTTACAATGCTACGCTAGATAGGATTGTTGACGGAGATACATTTGATTGTATTTTGGATCTTGGTTTTGATGTCAAACTTCACAAACAACGCGTTAGGCTTGCTGGTATAGATACTCCAGAAAGCAGAACGCGTGATCTTGCCGAAAAGAAACTTGGTCTTGCTGCAAAGGAAAGACTAAAAGAGTTGTGTGTAGGCAATATAAAAATTAAATCATTAGGCAAAGGCAAGTATGGTCGTATATTAGGTATACCATATACAGAAGACGGCAGAGATATTTGCGATGTTCTTATCAAAGAAGGTCACGCTGTTGAATATGATGGGGGAAAGAAAAGCAAGGTTTGGGGTGACTATTAAAACCCTGTGGAATCAGCAGTAACAATAATTCAAGAAGTAGGTTTTCCTATTGCAGCAGCGTTAGGACTTGGTTGGTTTATTTATAAACTTATCATGCGTATTGTTGATGGTATGGAAACAAAACTTGATACCGTAGATGAAAAAGTAGAGAGCCAAATTGCAGCTATAGAAGAACGACTTGGCACAAAACTTGATTCACAACATGGTATTTTGGTAGCATTGATAGATAGAGTGCGTAGTTTAGATAACGAAATAATACGCCAAGACACCTTAATTAAAACAATATTAGGTGTTCCACAACTTATAGATAGCAATAAAATTGCCAAGGCGGATAGAGATGACCAAAGAAAAGATTGATCCTTATGAATTAGAAAAAACCAGAATAGCTGTATGGGGATTTTTTATAGTTGCTATTATGTTTACAACTATTATGGGTATAAGTTTAGCGGCTGATACTATAACTCACAAATTTAAGTCACCTAGTTTTAACGGTATGGGTACTAGCTCTCATTACTTAACCATAGAAAACCAAGAACACACTCGCAAACTTACTCTTAAAGAAGAGATAAAAGCATTACAAGATGAAATAAAAAGAGAGAAAGAAAACTCTACACTTGCAAGATTTATGCGTAACCTTGAATCAAGAGTATATGCAGAATTATCAAGACAGTTAGTTAATAATCTCTTTGGTGAAACACCACAAAGTTCAGGTACAATAACACTAGAAGGCAACACCATAGAATACACTAGCGATGGTGTAACATTAACCCTAAAAATTACAGAATCAGATGGAACAGTTACAGAAATTACAATACCTATTGGTACTTTTACTTTCTAGTTGTTCTATATTTGACCAATTTGAAGATACTTACGAGCAAAGATATTCAGACAAAGACATAGTATCAATTCAAGATTTACAATCTGTAGAACTTAAAAACGCAGCTATACCAAAAATTAGTCCTGTAGTTGCTGTTTATCCTACAGCTTTTACAGACCAAACAGGACAACGTAAAAGTAACAGCGAGTTTGCTTTGTTTAGTACCGCAATAACTCAGCAACCTAATGCACTACTTATTAGAGCCTTAAAACACGCTGGTAATGGTCAATTTTTTAGAGTTGTTGAAAGAGTTGGTTTAGATAACTTAACCAAAGAAAGACAGCTTATAAGATCAGCAAGAGAACAAACTGCTAGTGAGGACGAAAAAAAGAAAGCTCTTAGACCTCTTTTATTTGCAGGCATATTAATTGAAGGAGCAGTTATTTCTTATGAATCTAACTTAGAAAGCGGTGGTTCTGGTGCTAGGTATTTAGGTGTTGGTAAAAGTGTTCAATACAGAGAAGACAACATAACCGTAAGTTTACGTATGGTTTCTGTTGCTACAGGCGAGGTGTTACTAGAAGTATTAAGTCAAAAGACCATATTTAGTTACGGCAAATCTGAGGACATATTTAAGTTTATTGAGGCTGGAACTGAGTTAGTGGAAGTAGAAATGGGTAATGCAAGAAATGAGTCATCAACCATAGCTCTAATGAAAGCTATTGAGGGTGGTGTGTTAGAAATAATAGAATCTGGTTATGAAAAAGGTTTCTGGATTTTACAAAATAATAATGAAGGAGTAGAATTAAAAAATGAAGAAATTAAAATTGATAAGCCTGATTGTGATGATGAGTGCGTTGACAACATACGCGGCTGATAACGAAATATACGTAGATCAATCTGGTACTGGAGCAAATATAGACCTAGAACAACTAGGTATATCTAATATCATTGGTGGTTTAAACAGCTCTGCAGGCAGTTTAACCGCTTTTGATTTAGATGGTAACAGTATGACACTTGACATCAATATGATTGGTGCGACTAACAAGTTTCTTGGTGATATAAACGCTGACAATTTTACAGGTTTATATAATTTTACTGGTGGTACTAATGCATTTACTATTCAAGTAGATCCAACTAATACATATAGCTCAGATGGCTCTGACCACAACGTAGCAGTTACAGGGAGCAGCAATACTTTTACTTTAAATCAAGGTACTACAGCATTGGCAGCTTCTCTTAATTTAGATTGGATTATTCAAGGTTCTAACAACACAGTGACATCAAATATTAATATTGATGGAGCAACCAACTATATGGATATAGACGGTTCTGATAACACAGTTACTTATACAGGTACAGGTGTTAATGCTTCGGCAGGTGGATATTTTTGGTTAGACCATACTGGTGGTTCAAGAAACTTTAATATTCAACAACTGAGTACCCAAGACAATGACTGGCTTAAAATCATATCCGTTTCTGGCACTTCTGCTTCTACTGTTTGTGTCATTCAAAACGACCAAGGTACAAGCCTCGGTTGCTGATATTGGTGGTATATCTGAACTCAATGGTTCGGCACAAATAGTAAGAAACGAGCCACTAGAAGCTAAATTAAAGTTTGCTATACAAAGTAACGATGAAGCCATAACAACAAATGGTCGTATGGCTATTACCTTTCTTGATGATTCAACAGTTAAACTAACTGAACATTCACAGCTTTTAATTGATGAATACATTTACGATCCCGACCCAAGCAAATCAAAGATGGCCCTTACCTTTGGACTTGGCACAGCAAGGTTTATTACAGGCAATCTAAACCGTATAGATAAACAAAACATTACTTTAAAAACACCTACAGCCAACATAGCAATACGTGGTACTGACTTTACTGCTACGGTTGATGAACTTGGTCGTAGTTTAATTATTTTATTACCTGATAAGTTTGGTTTATCTAGTGGCGAAATATTAGTAACTACTGGCATGGGAACAGTAACACTAAACAAACCCTATGAAGCAACTACTGTAAATGTATTTGAATCAACCCCAACAAAACCAGTAATCTTAGATTTAACATTAGATGTTATAGACAATATGTTAATTGTTACACCACCTAAAGAAGAGGTGGTTGTAGAAGAAGAAACAACTACCACAAAAACTGACAGCGTTTTAGATTTTAACGACTTAGATATAGATTATCTTGCAGAAGACTTTTTAGAAGATGATTTAGAGTTTACAGAACTAGACATAAATTATCTTGATGTAAATTATCTTGAAGATTTACTTAATGTATTAGATGCTTTGGCAATAGCAGAAGAAGAAGATCAATTGGCACAAGCCACAAGCACACAAATATCTGGTACTTTATTAGGTAAAGATCCTGACACACAAATAACAACACTTATAACTGGTAATCTTGTAAGTTTAAGAAGGGAAGTAAACGAAAGTGTTAGAGTAGATTTAGATGGCAGTAATGCCTATACAGTTATTTTGATACAAGATGGCGTTTCAAATATAATTAAAGTTAACGGAGGCAGCGATAGTGTTATCACTATCACTCAGAGTGATTAAATGAAGCGACTATTATTACCATTGCTTATAATACTAGCATTACCTTTGGTATTTCAAAGCACGCCTACAGAAATATTAAAATTAAAAGTTTTTGACTACCTTGTACCTAAACAAGAACCATCTGGTTATTTCACTATATTAAATATTACAGAAGAAGACATTAACAACGAGGGCGGTTGGCCAATACCAAGAAAAAGGCTTGGAGATATACATAAAGAAATTATTGATGCTGGAGCTACAGGTGTGGGGTGGGTTATAAGTTTTCCGCATCCAGATAGATTTGGCGGTGATGAATATTTTGCAGAATCTCTTTCCTATGGTACATCTATTTTGGCTTCATTTGAATACCCAAATCAAATATACCCAAAAACTGTTGGTACAGTTATCAAAGGCCCTGATATTGGTGGTATGCTTTCTATGGGTGTGGTACAGAATACTGACAGCCTAAGAAATAAATATATACAAGAAGGTATATCTGCTGCACCCGTTGATGTTGATAATCTTGTTCGCAGAATCCCTTTACTATTAAAAACTCCAGATGGATATGTAAGTTCTTTTGGTACTGAAGTTTTAAAAACTTTAGTAGGTGCAAGAACTTATGTAATAACAACTAATGATCTTGGTATTCAAGAAATAGCTGTTAGAGGAATACCACCTGTTAAAACAGATAGTCTTGGTCGTAAATGGATTAGTTGGGTTGATACACCACAAACCACATTACAAGAAATGAATGTAAAAGATAAATTTGTTTTTGTTGGTGTAACTGCTCCAGGAGTTATGCCACAAGTTGCAACTCCAACTGGATTATTAGAACCACATAAAATACAAGCTGCATTAGCTGAGTCAATTTTGATAGAAAATTCACCAAGTGTCCCAGATTGGCATTTAGCAGCCGAAATATTAATTTTGCTAATTTTTGTGTCGCTGGTGTGGCTCACAATCAATTATTTCAATGTGGTTAAGGGTGCAAGTATATTTGGAATTATCTTGCTCACCACGGGCTTCTTAGGCGTTTTTAGCGTTCAAAAAGGATATTTAATTGATTTTTCATGGACTTTTGTGTCACAAATCATAACTTCTACTATTTCTTTCTATCTTAACTACCAAAAACAATATAAATTACGACAAGAGATAAAAAAACAATTTGAACATTATCTTGATCCACGCCAAGTAAAACAATTACAAGACAATCCTAGTTTATTAAAACTTGGTGGTGAAAAAAAAGAAGCAACATTTTTATTTACTGATGTTAGAGGATTTACTTCTTTGTCAGAAAAATTACAACCAGAACAGGTTACTGAATTAATGAACCAAGCTTTAACAATACAATCTAATGCAGTACAAGAGCATGGTGGCATGGTTGATAAATATATTGGCGATGCGATGATGGCTATATTTAATGCTCCATTAAATTTACCAGAGCATCAAAACCAAGCAATACTTGCTGCACAAAAAATACAAGAAGATATGCAAGTTGCTGATATGCCGTTAAAAATTGGCATAGGAGTAAATACTGGAGAGGCTGTTATTGGCAACATGGGTAGTGATACTAGGTTTGATTATTCAGCTATTGGTGATTGTGTAAACACCGCAGCAAGATTAGAGTCAGCAACTAAAGATGTTGGTGTCGATATACTAATTGGTGAAAATACTGCAAAAAATTGCGATTTTGAGTTAAAATCACTAAAATCTATTAAGGTTAAAGGAAAATCAAAATATTTAAAAATCTATACAACTATATGACTACAAAAAGAATAACAGCAAGCCATGTAGCTGCCGACTTAGCGGTTTCAAAAAAAGAAAACGAAGAACGTTGGAAAACAGCATTTAATGAGTTTGCAGATATAAAACAAGAAATAGCATCAATAAATAACACTATTAAAATGGCAACATTTGGAGTCTTTGGTTTTATTGGCGCTTTATCTATTGCAATAATAACGGTGATTTTATGAAGAATATTTTAAAAAATATAATAGGTGCTGTAGCGCCAACACTAGGCACAGCAATTAGCGGGCCTTTAGGCGGAATGGCTATGAACAAGATAGCAGATGTATTGGGTGTATCTAACGACCAAAAATCTGTGCAACAAGCAATACAAAACGCCACACCAGAACAAATGCTTGAACTTAAAAAAGCTGAACAAGAGTTTGAAGTTCAAATGAAAGAACTTGATGTTGATGTTTTTAAATTAGAAACACAAGACAAACAAAACGCTAGAGGTTTATTTAGTAAAGATTGGACTGCAAGAATTATAGGTTTGTTTACAATAGGTGGTTTTCTTGGTTATATATTTTTGGTTACACTTCAACCACCAGAGCAAAACAGCGAAGCATTAATTAATTTAGTGCTTGGTTATCTTGGAGGATTGGCAAGTGCAATTATTTCGTTCTATTTTGGAGCATCTCACACCAGCGACAAAAAGGAATAACATGAATATATCAAAAGAGGGATTAACCTTAATTAAAAAATTTGAGGGTTGTAAATTAGAAGCCTACAAATGCGCAGCAGATGTATGGACAATAGGTTATGGCTCAACTAAAGGTGTTAAAGAAGGCGACACTATTACTCAACAAGAAGCAGAAGAATTGCTTATTAAAGATGTAGAAGTATTTGAAAAAGCTGTAAATGATGCTGTAAAAAGATCTATGGTTCAATGTCAATTTGATGCTTTGGTATCATGGACCTTTAATTTAGGTGCAGGCAATCTTAACTCTTCAACCATGTTAAAAAAATTAAATAATCAAGAATATGATGAGGTAGTTCCACAAATGAAAAGATGGAACAAAGCAACTGTAAATGGAGAAAGACAAGTTTTAGAAGGACTTGTTAGAAGAAGAGAAGCAGAAGCTTTATTATATGAAGGCAAAGAATGGCACGAAGTATAAATCTTTGCTAAACTAACCAAAGACTAGGAGAAAAATATGCCAGAAATGGATTTTATGTTTAACAAATTACCATCTATGCCAAATAGAGATAATTTTATGTCTATTGAGCAAGATTTTTCTCAAAGGTTTCCATCATTATTAGAAGAAACTCCTGATGATCCTTTAAGTTATTTTGTTCCTACAGTACCAGCTGTAACTGAAATAGATGATCTTTTAGCAAGAAGGCCAGTTGATATGCCTCGTAGTATTTTTGAAGACAGAAATCAAATCCCTACTTTTAATATGGATGATTTTTTAATGAGAAATAATTTATATCAAACTCCAGAAGATAGGATTATGGAAGATCAGAATACATTAAACAATTTGATAGATTATATGGATTATAACAATCAAGCAAATTTATTTGATTCATCTAATTTATCTGGTTCATTAATGAATCCAAATTATAGTTCTGGACAAAACTATGCACAATCAATAGCTGGCGGTGAAAATGTAGCTAATATGATTGCTCCAGGTGTAGCCTATTCTTCTGATAACCCACAAGGATTTACACAACAAGATATAAATACTGGCGTAGTACCAAATCCATTTGAATATACTCCTTTTGCTGGTCTTCGTGGGCCTAGCTTACCAAAGATGCAAAATCCACCACAAAGAGCCGATCAGCTTTTTATTGATGATGGGCCAGGCTCTCTTGGTAGAGAAAATGAATTATTAAAATCTAATTATAGTCCTTTAAATTTAAGAGGAATACAAAGAGTATTAGATAATTTAGGCTAACATGGCATCACAAGAAGAGATATTACAATCAAACGAAGCAGAGTTAATTCTAAATTCTGAAACATTTAAAAACGCAATTCAAATACTTAAAGATGAATATACAAACTTATGGTTATCTTCTGAAGGAGATGATATAAGTACAAGAGAAAATTTACACAAAGCTATTAAGCTGTTGCCCGAAGTTGAAAAACATCTACGCATTATTGTAGAGAAGGGTAAGATTACAAAATCACAATTAGGCAGACTACATAAAGTTGTGTAAAATATAAGTAATATAGTAAAATATTACTTTACATTTTAAGGAATGAATATGACCAATAACGCAAAGCCGACTGGTTTACAAACAAGCATACAAGAGACTGAACAGTCTTTTGAAAGTTTTTTGACTCCAGAGGAACAACCAGAAAACGAAATACAAGAACAAACATCAGAAGATGTAGTCAACGAAGAGGAAGTTATCGAAGATGAAATCCTTGAAGAAGACGAAGTTGAAGAAGATGAAGAACAAGAACTCCAAGAAGATCAAGTAGAAGAAGAGGAGTCCGAGCAACCACAGCTATATACTATTAAAGTAGATGGCCAAGATACAGAGGTCACGCTTGAAGAACTCCAAAACGGATACAGTCGCCAAAGAGATTATACGAGAAAGACTCAGGAGTTAGCCGAACAGCGAAAAGCTATAGAGGCTCAACAACAAGAGGTTTCTCAAAAAGATGCAATTTATTCACAGTTGTTACCTAGAATGGAATCAACTTTGAAGGGCGAGTTAGAAAACGAGCCAGATTGGAACGCACTTTACGAAGCAGATCCTATTGCTTATGTCCGTGAAAAAGACGTATGGAATGAGAAAAAGCAAAAGTTGCAAGCCGTGCAAGCTGAATCAAAAAGGATTCAAGAAGAATCTAACGTTGAACAGCAAAAGAAATTTCAACAATTTGTTGAATACGGACAACAACAATTGCTTAATTTAATTCCTGAATGGCAAGATAATAAAATAGCAAGTAGAGAAAAGACTGCTATTAAAGATTATGCAATGAATGCTTTGGGATATACCCAACAAGAAATTGATGCAGTTTATGATTACCGACAATTAATTGGTTTGAGAAACGGCTGGTTATACAACAAAACACAACAAGCGACTAAAGTGAAACCAACTGAAAAGAAAGCGGCAGCTCGTACCGCAAGACCTGGCACTTCAAATGTTCCAAAATCTACAACTCCTGTGAAAAGAGCAAAACAAAGATTAGCTAAAACTGGCAAAGTGCAAGATGCAGCTAAACTTTTTGAACAAATAATATAAACTTTTTTTTATAAGGAAAAAATATGGCTAAAGTAACTAACGCTTTTGATACATATACTGCGACTGCTGATAGAGAACAACTAAGTGATGTTATCTATAACATTTCTCCACAGCAAACTCCGTTTA
>VMHT01111650.1_pt1 | contig 10063 bp, 21 predicted proteins | sample 4693611 | NCBI WGS metagenome assembly VMHT01 (sample SAMN12280063, study PRJNA550983) | marine metagenome | isolation source: seawater sampled from same location over 5 years 0.02-0.2 micron viral filtrate | place: USA: collected off the coast of southern California halfway between the port... ...
CATTTATTTACTATTCAGTTGGTCCTTCAGGTTGAGTATTTGGTGCAGTAAAGCCGCCTTCCCCTGGAGTTTGTGGAGTTCCGATTCCGATATTGCCACCTCCAGACCCTTGTGTGTCTGAGACAGCTGCTCCTGCAGGTACTCCTCCAGTAGCTCCCATGCCGCCTTGTTGTTGGTTAGTGCCTTCAGCTTGTTGATTTGCATTCATTTCTCCTATCATCTTTGCAAAGATTGCTGCTTTCTCTGGGTCGTTAACTAATTGGTCAGGGTCAATATCCATTGACTTTGCAATCTCTCTAATAATACTATGCCATTTTACAAAAGGTGCTAAGAATTGATTTGATGCAACTTGCATAAATGTCATTAATCTTTGTGACCTAACTTCTTTTTGCATTAAAGAACTTGTGCCTTGTGCTTTAACATCTAAGTCACCTTGTATATCTGGTATATCTTTATTGAACTGCATGTTCCATTGAAAGAAAGTTTCACCCAAAGGTTTTAATAAATAATCATCTACGTTCTTAACAACTGTTTTAATATTTAATGCAGCAGCACCCATCAACATTGACATACCTGATGCTGTTCTAGTTGTAGACATAACACCTGTAGTTCCATGTGAATAGGATGGTATACCTGTAGATTCGTCTGCTAGTTGTCTAAACTTATCAAATATCTGCATATTTTCTGGTGCAGTATTTGGAAATCTTAATCCGTGTAATGCTTGACCTGTCTGTCCACTTTGTCTTCTAAATATTTTACCGGGGAATATTGTCATGTCTTGACCCGGAACTAACATAGTTTCATCTACATCAAAAACTAAATTACCTGCTAATGCTAAATTATCAATAGCCATTCTTGCATGACCATTCATAATAGTTTGTGAATCATCCATGTTCTCTGGAATACCTACACCAAAAAACTGATATGGATTTATTTCATAAGGACACACCATAAAAGGATTTCTTGCAGGTGTAAATGGATTTAATACTAATCTAAGTATTTGTCCATTAGAAATCCAAGCATTAATTTGAACTTCATCTAAGTCATTAGATATATCATCTGGCATTTCAATACCTGCTTCTTCAACAAGGTATTTATCCATAGTGCCCCAGTATTCTAATACTTCAAATCTATTCTTACTATATTCCTCTTGGTTCTCTCTATCAAACAATGCTGTTTCGTAGCTTCTTGTTTCATAGTTAGGGCCACCCTCTAATACATCTAGTATTGCAGACTTTCTAAAAAATGGTCTATTAATTAAATCTCTAAGTTGTGTTCTATTAAATATGTGTCTTTGAATAACATAATCTGCATCTTCTATTTGAACTGCATCTGGGTCAGGATATAAATCCCAACAACTAACTGCTTCTACTCTTGGTACTAGTTTAGTTCCGGGTGTATACTCTCTTTCCCCTGCATCATTCAAAGACCACTTGTGTATGGATTGTTCGTAATTAAATGGACCTTTTAAAACACCTGTTCCAAGTAAACACATTTCAAACAATACATGTCTCATGACAGATATTGCATGTGTTTCTTCTAGTTGGTCATGTATTATTTTCTGCATATTACGTGCAGCTTCTTCTGCAGGTTCTATCTGTGGCATAGTTTTTAAATCAGGTGCAGGGCCTTTTTCAAAACCTGCTTTAGCATACTTTTCTGCTAATCCGTTTAAAATACTATCTGCAGTAGCACCGGGTTCCATTTCTCTACCATCACCTTCAAAACCATAGATATCCTCCATACGAGGATTCTTCATGTTATCAGGTTTAATATGTGCATATTGCTCTACACCCGTTGGGTCAGACGTAGGCATTACGTTAATAGGAAATTTTCCTTGAGAAAATAAAACTTCTATTAGTTGTCCGTATGCAGCTAATACTTTTGTCTTTGTTACCTTTACAAATACTTTAGACTTTTCAGAATCACGAAAAGCCATATCAGCACCATAGATACCTCTATAGTTTCGATACGCTCTTAACCATCTCTTTTCGTCATAAAGACGTGCTTGTTCTGATTCTTTTAGTCTAGCTTCAATAAGATAGCCTAAATTATTATAAGAATCATCTTTCTCTTCTAAGGAATTAACCTCATCAGATTCAGATGACAAGCCACTTTTATTATCGTGTGGCATATATTACCTCTTAATAATCTCTTTCGTCTGCTAGGGTAAAGACTTTTCCGTCTACCGTATTTTTAGTTTCTTTAGGGAACTCTTTGTTTACTCCACCCTCTGCATAATCTGCAGGAAGTGCAGCACCACCTTTAACAACATTAGTTTTGGAATCACCTTGTTTTTTCTTTGTGTTTCCGTAACCCATATTGTTTTCATCAGGAAGTTCACCCATAGTATATTTATACATTATTGCCATTTTTTTCTCCTATGTGTTTTTGTAAATAGGGAAGTAACCAAGAGTTATCCACTATTACAGTTGTCAGTCCATTTGCAAGAATGTTGCAAATTCTTTCTTCTTCTTTCTCATCTAAATCTATGCCCCACTGATATATTATTGCATGTAATATTTCATGAATAAAAGTGTTGCCATGAGAAACAGAATCTTCTGCGGAGGATAATGCTATCACTCCTTCACTAGTTAAAAACTGTCCGTGCAATTCATTTACTCTTGCCATGACAGAATCTAAAACTTTTATATTATAATTTCTATATCCTACTTTTATATTTTTTTTCATCAATAACCAAATACTTTATCAGATATTATATCTTTAGTTTGACCTACACCTATATCATGAAATTGTTTTGATACTGGGTGTATTGGTCTACTCATACATCCATACCTAAGTGCATCATAAGCATGGTCCTCTGCATGTGTATCTACATCTTCAGGATTATTTTTATCTGTAGGTAACATAGGCAAAGTTCTAATTAAGTTTAAACAATTACTAAAAATAAATAAAGTAGGAAATCCTGTATCTTCATTTAATCTTAATCTTTTATGTATTTCTAATTTACCTGCTATTCTACTTTTAGGACTTCTATCTGATGGTCTCCATCTACATCCTTCTTGTATCATAGTCTCTGCTATACTGGGACCTATGTCCCCTCGTCTAGCCCAAGTAGAACTATCGAGTACACCGTATCGAATATACTCTCCTTCTTCTAATTTTACAACCCTTTGTGCAAATAAATCTGCAGTTAATTTTTTAGTATAATATTCTCTGTATATAAATATATTATTATCAAAGTCTATTGCAAACCATAAACAACAAGCAGGTGAACTATATCCCCAGTCTGCTGCTCTAAATTTCATCCAACCTCTAGGAATATCAAAAGGTTTAACAACATGTAAATCTTTATTAAACTCTGGAAAAGAAGAATCTTCAAATGCCTCCCAGTTTCCATCTAAGAATTGTTTTCTTTGTACTTCTGGTAAAGAGGCCAACATAGCATAATAATCATCTGTTTGCATTAGATAAGGATTATCTTGTAGCTTTGCAGGAATAAATCTTCTAGATATTTTCTTTACACCATTAGGTGTTTGTATCTCAATATCAAATTTACTATTAGGTTTAGAAGGGTCAACAAACATTTCTTTAACCCACTGTGAACCTATGTTACCCGGATTGCCTGTTGCTCTCATAAACACAGGTATCTCTGGGTCCACACTTCTCAGAGAAGAACGCAAGAAATTATATATATCTTGCGTAGGATATTGCGGTAGTTCATCTATTCCAATCCAAGTATAAGATTGACCTTGGTAACGTAAAGCATCAGTTAAGTTCTCCGCATATCCAAACTCGATTCTAGCACCTGAAGGAAACCTCCATTCTTTTTCTTGCTCTCTCCATTTAGCACCGGGGTATGCTTTTGAGTAAAGTTGCTGTGAATGATTTATTAAATCTCTTAACTCAGGCATTGTACGTCTAATTAATAATGCTCTGTGTTTTTGTTTATCACAGTATCTAAGTGGGTCAACAAGCATAGCATAAGATTTACCACCGCCTCTTGCTCCGCCATAGAATACTTCTCTTTCACTAGCTGCTAGAAATTCTGTTTGAGGACCATCATTAGGTTGAAAGATAACTTCTTTATCCTTGATAGCCTCTTTAATATTAGGTGTTGCTTCTTCTATCTTATCTTCTTCAATAAGATTCTTTTCACCTGTAAAAACTTTATCTAATTCTTTTAAACTATTTTTAGTAGCCCAATAATTTTTCTGTGCCTTAACTAATTCTTTTTTCTTATCAGCTAATTTTTCTTGTGCAGATTTTTTAGCTTTTTTTTCTTTTACTGTTAAAGTTTTATTTAGGTCAGATATTCTACGTCTGCCAGTATTCTTAGGTTTAGGTTCGTCTACCACCCTTTGTTAATTACCCTCTTTAATACTTCTCGTAATCCCATTCCTGTAATTGTTCTACCTGAATGATGTGATAGCCACTCTGCTGTTTCTTTATAACTACAGTGGTCTTCTATAAACTTTTTTGCTTTTTTCAATAATTCCATATGTTCAGGAATCTCTATTAAAAGTTTATCGTTTTCTTCTGATACCTCGTAACCAAAAGGAATAATTCTAGATACTCTTCGTCTAGTTATTCTTAGGGGGGAGGATGAAGATTCCGTGGGCGACTTTTGCGTTAACATCTATCTTCTCTCTTTTTACTAATCCTATTCTATCTAATACTTGTTTTGCTGCTTCTAGTCTTACGTTAGCACCGGGAGTTGTACTCTCTTCCATACCCATAGTATTAATAACTTGCATACTTGCTCTAGGTGCAAAGGCTGCTAAAACTTGTTCTGCTCTATCTATAATCTCATCTTTCAATGCTTTTAATGGAACAGTGTAATGAGAATATCCTGCGATTTCTCCTGCAATCTTAGGGTCTCCGTTTGCCTCACCAAACAAAGCATCTAAAAAATTCTTTTGTTTATCAGTTAAGTCTAACTGTTTATTATCACTAGGAACTAACATTTCTTACCTTTTGTAAATGTTTCTCTGTTCTTTCTTTTAACCACTCAGGTGATTTTCTAATACCCACTTGTTCTTCTATCTGTCTTTCTTTCATTTTATCACGGGCAGCACTTATCATCTGGTCTCTACCTTTATGTTCTACTCTTTCTATAAAAGCTAACATAGGTGCAGTAATAATCTGCTCTACATTTTTATCTTTTAGTAATTCTTCTCTTTCTTTAAAAGATAGAATCTCATCCCATGTCTTTCCAGTTTTTTTATTTTTAAAAGAATATAGTGGCATTATTTTATTATCTCAAAATATTTTCTTTGATATTTATTTAACTCTGATAGTGTTTCTACTTCTGTATCATACTCACATAATTTTTTATATGTCAGTTTATTATCTATCCAACTTTTACCAGTCCAAAATTCAAACCCATCAAACCTAGATTTATATACACTTGATTTTTCATAGCCATAAGATAAATAATATTTCTTACATTTATTTTTTATAGACCAATCTATTTCATATAAAGTTGCATATGTTCCCATACCTAGTTTAGGATTTTCATAATCCCAAGCAAACTGTCCTGTTAAAACATGTTTACTATCAAAAACTTTTAATTCAGTAAATGCTACCGGCTTATCTTTGTAATAGTAGATAAAATATTTCCAATCAATGTAGTCTTCTTTTTCAAATATTTCACTTTCTTCTTCGTAATCTTTTTCATGAAATTTTTTATACTGAATATATTTTTTATAAATATCGGAAATAGTAATGAAAAGTGCATCATCTAATTTATCGTGTACCTCTACTCTAATATCTTTTTTTCTTAATATCTTTTTTTGCTTTTTACTAAATGTAAATTTTTTTAAAAGTAATCTTGTATTCCTAGCATTAATCCAAGTTAATCCATCTAACTTTGTATAGTACCATGATAGAGGAATCCATCCTTGTTCAAATGCTTGGCAGTATTCTTTCTCTTCAAACTTAGCTAGTGTTAAAGAATATATTATATCGTGGTTAGTTAGTTTACCTGTAATGTGGTCAAAAAATAATTTCACTAAGGTCGTTCAAACTGGGTCATGTATGAATCGTCAGTTGTCGTATCTTCCTCTCTAGTATTCTCCACTGTGTAAAAATTCTGGTCTATCTTATATCCTGGATTTTCTGTTAACCTTTTATCCATGTATGCATCATCATACCAAATGGTTCTATTGTTTGGATATGCAAAAAAGTTACCATCATCCATTCTAAACATGTGAGCACACTTATGTTCTGGGTCTTCACTAAAGTTCGTATCTAACATCCCTGCTTTGTTTTCCCATGCCCAATCTATTGTAAACATGTAGGTCCCTTTTCTTTTGACACCCTTATAATCTACAAGTTCTGCTCTGCAGTTTGCTAATCTATTTCTTCTTTGTACATCAACATAAGGTGAAAAGCAATCCCAGTATTGATGTATATTTAAATTATGTTTGGGTGCATCCTTCTTCCAACAAAATGCATGGATAGGTCTACGTGTCCAGTTTACACCATTAGGAAGTAAGCATTCAAATAATAATGCTCTTCTCTCTAAACTATTTACTGTGTGTATATCAGCAAAGGTAAAATCACCATGACCTTTTTCGTGGTCGTATAAATATTCATCTCTGATGTATGCACTAAATGGTGGTAAGTTATGATTTAGATATGCCAATTATTTTTTCTTTGTTGTTTTCTTTTTAGTTGGCTTTTCTTTTACTTCCATTTTTTTTAATTTACCAGAATTAATCATAGCATAAAAAATACTCTTTCCTTTTTTAGGTCCGTACCTTTTTGTAAAATCTTCTAGTGTTCTTTTACCCTGTGCGGTTAGAGGCATTGTGTTTCCTTTTTAAAGCTAGTTTACCTTTTTTAAATATACTTACTACTTCTGTTTTACCCATAACCTTTGCTCTTTGTTCTCCTACAGTTAGTATTTGAACTTTCCTTGCATAAGGTTTTTTAATCTTTTTAACTTTTGCTACAGTTGCTCTTGCATCTGCAGGTGTTGCAAACTTTATTGGTACAGTATCTTTTGGATTCTCATCTGTATATAATCTTCTACCAGAACCCTTTGGTTTTTTGCCTGTACCTTTCTTGGGGTCAGCAGCCATTGTCTCTATTGTTCTCTATTATCTCTACGAACTCTGTATCTCTAATTGCTTTGTATATATTACCCTTTGGACTTACGGCCTTTAACATGTCGTTGAGACTTAGGAGGACTTTTTGTACTACCCCCTGGACCAGACCAAAGAACTTTATTAGCCCAATAAGCGGCACTCGTAGGACCTTTTGCAATATTTTTACCATGCCTCGCTTTAAATGACTTCCTAGCTTCTGCACTGTAGTTATGCCCCATAGAAGCATCACCGAACCGAATAAGCCTTGGTTTGCCGTTTTCGAGTATAGCGACTTTACCTTTCTTACCACCCTCAGTGGTTCGAACTGCCTTATTGAATCTAGAAAGACCATGCTTTTTAAGAAACTTTTTTCTTTTTTCTGCTTGACTTTGTTTTTCTGCCATTCTTTTTAGATTTCATTTTGCCGACTGCTATCATGATAACAGTTTTTTCTTTAGGCTTTTTCTTTGTCGTCTTCTTGTACATTAATTATCCTATTATTTCTATTATCAGTCTTGCCGTTAAACTTAGGGTCCTTCTTCTTTGGAATAACTCCCCTACCCATAAGAATATCTTTCTGAGTTACCTTGCCATCTCCTGAATAATCTGGAAATTTCTTACTCATGACCAAATGATACCTGCAATGACAGCTACAACAATAGCTAGAACAAGAATCTTGCCCTTTTTGTTTATACCATTCCAGTAATTTATAATTTTATCTTTCATTGTTATTTTTCCCCCTATTTTTTGCGTACAGTTTGTGCTGCACGTTTAAAATTAGCTGATGTAGGTGCTCCTTTTGCCCCTTTCTTTCTCATCTTTTCTCCACGCTTTCGTTTAGCATGAATATTAGCGTATAATCCTTTTCTCATTTCTTTTTTGTGGCAGTCTTTTTCTTCTTACCACCTATTAAATCCTTATCTGCCTTCCTTGCACCACCTTTACCAGTAGCAAAAGAGCGTACACGCCCTGCAGCCCACTGATGTTGTGATACTTTAGGTCTAGACCCTGCAGAAAAGTATGCTGCCAGTCCACGTGAGTAGACTTTACTCAATGTAGATTTAGAAATACCACTAGATTTGTGATATTTATCTATGACTGCTGCTTTACTCATTATCCTTTTCTCCTTTCTCTGTCTATTTTCTTCATCATTGCAGGAGTTAGCTTACCTTCTCTATATAATTTAGCTGTTTTCTTTATTTCAGCCTCTCTTGCTTTGGGATTTTTCGCACCCCTAACGTATTTCTGTGGCACTCCACCCTTAGTTTTAGGTACTGGTGCAAATTTACGTTTGTTTTTCTTTTTAGATTTGGTCTTCATACTTCCTATTTGTGATTGGCATAGGCTGTTCGTAACGCCCTTGTTTATTTGATTGTATTGTAGTGTTGTTGGCTTGTTGAACAAAGCCTATATTTATATATTATAGGGGTCAAATCACAAGTTGTCAAGTATTTTTTAAAAAAATTTATTTTAATATTGACAAAACCGTATCTGGGGTGTATAATAAGTATTATACATACTACCTAGTATATACTTAATATGGCCTTACATACCACTAAATAAATACCACAGGTATGCCCGACATGTACTTTCAAACCTAATCCTGAATTTTTAGCATAATCGCATATACATAAGGGACACATAGCCCCCCTGCCACATGCATGGGTATGTACTAGACATATACTGTACAGAATACGAACAAAATATCTATCATATATCAGTCATTGATATCTAACATATGTTAGAAATATACTTTCTAGATATAGAGCATGTAGCCAACATGACAAAAACTAGTTATGTACTTTATACAGTCCCATACATCTCAAACACATATTAAAGAATCTCCCCTACACATATCCAATATATAACCAAGATAGGCTGAACAATATCTGTTCGTAATATGTTCGTTTACATTTGTTTACAATTCATGTCTAAATTATTTTAATTTTTGGACAGACTTTTTTTAATTACTGTGGTAATGTACTACATCAATAAAAGAAAGGTTGATAAACAATGAAACAAACAACAAGTAATATAAAAATAGCTGATGCATATCACGAAGTTAATGGTGATGAATTCATATGGATTACCTATGTTTATAAAGGTAAAACAATCAGATTATGCCATGAAGTAGAAAGTATTAAAAATATGGCTAAAGACGAATTTACTGAAGCATTTGAGGGAGATATCAAAGAATTAAACAAGATAAGAAAATTAACATTTAGTAAATTTTAATATAACTTTAAATAATAGCCTTTAATAGGGCTATTACTTAGAGTTAATCTAAGAGAAAAGAGTGTAAATATGGAAGCATGGACTATAAAAGAACTTGAGAAGTGGCTTAAAGTATTTGATAATCCTAATGATTTACTTGGATATTTTACAAATACAGAGGCTAATCAAGAAACAATAAACAAAGCTAAAGAACTATTAAAAAAGAAAAGAGGAAATAATGATTATTAAAGAACTAACAAAGAGCCAATTTAGAGACGAATTTGAAGAGAGTGACGGCTTTAGCTATGACGGATTAGGGGCACTATATGATTATATAAATGATTATATAGATGATAATCTAGATGACCATAATATGAAACTAGATGTAGTAGAATTAAGATGTACCTATAGCGAATATGACACTATAAAAGATTATAATGACGATTATAATGAGGAATATACTAATTATAAAGATATCACGGCAACGGCAGTTGTACCCATTGATAGTGATAGATTTATAATTGCAAATTATTAACTTTAAACAATAACTCTTTAATTAGGGTTATTGCTTAGGGTTATACCTAGGGGAAATGAGGCAATAATGCTTAATAAAACTAGCGTATTTGATTATGATGTTACAGTAAAGCAACTAAATGATGAGACTGTCCGAGTTGTTGCAGAAAATTACAAGCATACTATAATCAGATATTACACGGTAAAAGGTAATTTTAACCAATATATAAGTAAAATATTACCAAAATTAAAAGTAGCAATTATAGACATGGAAGGAAATT
>VMHT01151817.1_pt1 | contig 10063 bp, 14 predicted proteins | sample 4693611 | NCBI WGS metagenome assembly VMHT01 (sample SAMN12280063, study PRJNA550983) | marine metagenome | isolation source: seawater sampled from same location over 5 years 0.02-0.2 micron viral filtrate | place: USA: collected off the coast of southern California halfway between the port... ...
TGCGTTTACTGTAGCCATCGTTGCTACTTCATTCACTCTACACATTCACATGTTCATCATCCGTAATTCTTCCTGCTGCGACGGTGTTGCTGTTGACTTGCTCACTGGCACTGCTTCAGTTCTTTATACTAACGGTGCTGTGTATAACTACACCAACGTGTCACGTCGTGCTATTACCAACCTGATGCTCAATCCTAACATCTCCCTCGGTTTCTGGATTAACGCTAACCTAGTTGATAGCAAGCGTGTTGAGTATACACAAACCTACGACGCATTGCCTGCTGGTTGCTGATGTTTACCTTGAGGGGATTCGTCCCTTCAATGTAGCCTTCACAGCTACGTTATTCACCTTATTTTACATTCACATGTTCTTTGTTCCTGCTGCACGTAACGCCATCAAGTCTTCTTCTATCAAAGAACTTGAGGTTTCTCCTCTGCACAATCAAGCGCTCGTTACCTACAAGAGCGGTAATCAGTATCTCTACAGCAACATCGACGAAGATGCAATGTTTGACATTCTCTTCCACAATGTCGAGTCTTTTGGCAAGTGGGTTAACAAGTTCTGCAAGGCTGACGGTGTATCCGTCTTCCCGATTGCTGCCTAATTCGTGTCACTCATCAAACAACACATTTACAACATCATGACTCAAACTACGTTGACACCTCTTCAGGAAATTGTATCCAACATTATTGAGACTGATGCTGAACATCTCATCGATATGTTTATCAATGAGGTGCGCGGTTATGGGTTGGATGATGTAGAAGATTTAGAGAATGCATATTCTGGTTGTTTCCCAAGTGTCGAGGCATTCAGTGAGAATCTAGTCGAGGATTGCTACAGCCACGAGCTTGACGCGCTGCCAATCTTTTTGCAGTCCGCTGTTGACTACGAGATGGTATGGCATCAGAGTTTGCAATACGATTACTTTGAAATCTACTTCAACTATGAGTATTATTTCTTCAATCGTAACGTCTAAGTAATACATAGCGGCATATGTGTCGCACTAAGTAACAAATAGGCGGCATTATTGTCGCCTCTCTTTTGTGCCCACATTCATCACATTCACTCCAGCAAGTCCGCAGTTTTAACTATGCTTTGGAACGAAACCAACATTATCCTTGCCGTCGTTGGTATGGTAGGATTGTTCAGCACTGCTATCATCTGGCAGCGCTCAAACCGTATCACCTCTAAGTATTACAACAACAAATGATTAATCAATACATTGATGTTGTACGCGATGATGTGTACAGATTGTTGTGCAAAAAAGGCAGGGCATCTGATTCAGAATACCTGTTGATACTCAAACGTCTAAACATTTTAAAAGAAGAACTAAACAATGAACCCACCACCCAAGGATGATGATTGGTTCATCCGTAATGCAATTTATTGCTGGTTAAACTACTTTGGCGAGGAACATCAGTGGCATGCTAAGTACACTGAACTCGCACAACGTGAATCCTATCTACCCAAACCACGCGCAGCTAAGCGTAGGAAGACAACTCATGCGACTTCAAAAACCACAACTCAAAGAGTGGGAGTATAAAACAACTGACGGTCAGGTGCGCTACTTACTTGCACCCGATTTAGAGCACGCCGCATGGGCTGCTGCTGAATTGTCCGGTGGCACGCAGTTCCTTAAAGATGTAAAACTTTGCGATGAGTGGTAATTATTTCCCCAACAACTGGGAGGCATGGTCAGAAATGCCTGAAGACTTTCTAGCTACTCCCACATGGGAAGAGTTTGAAGACTGGAAGCTGCGCGGCTGGGAAATTCCCAGTTCAGTGTGTTGTATTATTCGCGCAACAAATACCAAAGGTAAAGTCAAAGAGTACGTTTACCAAAAAGCACACGCCGCCGAAAAACGTATCCAACAACTTATTGCTGAGGAGGCAGAGTTTACTGTCTGCACAGAGGATGAGTTGCGCCACATTTCACCCATTAAATCACATGAGTCTGATTAATCTTGAACAATTCGATGAGCTAGTTGAGGACTATCCTGAGCTGGCTCAGTGTTACGATTTCACATACACGCCCAGCAAGTCCGCAGTTTCAGAGGAGCCTATTGCCAACACCAGCCGAGATTGATGAACAGATACAACTTGAGCGAGATGCTATTGCTCAAGGGTTAAAGAAACTACACAAGAACACACGCGACTTAGAGGCAAAAGAGTATGCGTCTGCTAGTGTGTATGGAGTTGCTTCTATTGATACCTTGCTGCCTCTTGTGGTGGAACGTATTGAGTCAACTACCAATCGCATAAAAGAAGGTAAAACTGGTGCTGCATTCAAAGAGATACAGCAGTATCTTGCTGATGTTGAACCACTTGCTGCTGCAGCTATTGCTGTCAAGCTAACCTTTGATAAGGTATTCTCATACAAAGAAAAAAGTAACCAAGCTACCAAAGTATGTGAGTCTATCGGTCTTGCTGTTGAACAAGAGTGTCAAATGCGACACTACGAAAAACACGCGCCTGGTTTACTGCACAAACTCAAAGAAAACTACTGGCATAAATCTTCAGGCACACAGCAAAAACTTGTAGACATCCAAACGTTGATGAACCGTTATGGTGTTGCAAAATGGAAATCCTGGGGTAGTCGAAACCGTGCCCGCTTAGGAGGCTGGTTGCTTGGATGCATTATGGAAAGTAGTAACTGGTTTGACAAAGACATGCAGCGTGATGGACGTAAAACAGTTAACTACATAGTACCTACACCTGAATTCCTTGAAATCAAAGATCAGGTTATGAGAGATGCTGAGCTATTCAGCCCGCTTGCATGGCCGATGCTTATCGAGCCTAATGATTGGGAGATAGAAAGGAAAGGTGGCTACATCCTAAACGAAGTGATGTGTGGTCATGACATGGTTCGGCGCGGTGGCGGACCTATACAGGGAGATAAACCACTGGCCTTTTTGAACAAAATCCAGAAGGTTGCTTACCGACTAAATCCCTTTATTGTAGGGGTAGCGGAAGAACTAGATAGATTGGAGCGAGCTGTTGGTAAGTTTCTCCCTATTATCCATCATGAACTGCCTCCTAAACCAGTAGATATTGCAGAGAACGAAGAGTCTCGCAAAGCATATAGAAGAGCTTCTACTGAAGTTCATAACCTACAAGCGCAGGAGTTCAGAAAGTCATGTAGAACACGCATGACGATAGAAGCTGTTGCTAGGTTCAAGGATCGTGATAAGTTCTATATTCCGTGGTCGTTTGATTACAGAGGTAGAGCTTACCCAATCCCTTCATTCCTCACACCACAAGATACAGACTTTGGAAAAAGTTTATTGACATTTGCTGATGGGTCGTGCATAACACCTAAAGCAGAGGAATGGTTAGCGTTTCAAGTGGCTACTACATATGGTCTTGATAAAGAACCTATAGAAGAACGACTAAAATGGCCTGCTAACAACACACATTTAATTACTTGTGTCGCTTCTGATCCTATCTCACACATTCACGAATGGGAAAAAGCTGATGAGCCATGGCAATTTTTAGCTGCATGTGACGAGTATTATCATTGTGTACTCAAGCGTGATCGTCACTTTACGTCTTTACCTGTAGCCACAGATGCTACATGCAGTGGTCTACAAATCCTTGCAGGGTTAGCTAGAGATAAAAACACTGCCAAACTTGTCAATGTTCTACCCTCAGATCGTCCTCAAGATGCATACAAAGTAGTTGCTGAACAAGCAAGTCCGCACTGCCCGAAATCTATCCGTCCTTACATGGACAGGAAAACGGTGAAGCGCGTCGTTATGACGGTACCCTACAATGCTAAACCTTTTAGCAACCGTGGGTACATCAGGGACGCACTCAAAGAGAAAGGTGTTGAGATCGACAAAGACGACTTGACAAAGACGGTCGTTGCTGTTAGAAATGCTATGGATGAGGTCGTACCTGGTCCCATGGCTGTCATGAGCTGGATCGAGTCTGAAGTTGCTAAGGCAATCGACAGAGGAGAGAAAGAGTTATCTTGGACAACTCCGTCAGGATTTATCGTGACCCAAAGGCTCATGAAGAAAAACATTAAAACAGTTAAACTGCAACTTTTAGGTCGTTGTGAAATTGAGGTAGCTGTTGGTGACAAAGATGATGTTGACAAACAGCACCACAAAAACGCAACGGCTCCAAATCTTATCCATTCACTCGATGCCTCTCTCCTCCACTTTTCTGCGCTTCGTTTCGACGCACCGATCGCTCTCATTCATGACTCTGTATTGTGTCGTGCTACTGACATGTCTATTCTCAGTAACATTGTCCGAGAGACATATATGCACCTCTTCGCAGAACACGATTACTTGCGAGACTTCGCTCACCAGATAGGAGCGGAGAATGAACCACCGATCATTGGAGATCTGCAACCAGAATCCGTGATTGAATCCACTTATTTTTTCTGTTAATGCCACGCACTATTCACAAGACCGAACAGCCTGTTGTCCTTGAAGGTTATCAAGCTGTACTGAAGCCAAGCAAGTTTGGCTACTCCCTCTCTGCTATTGTTGATAGCGAGATTGTCGATGCCCTTGAAACTGACCGTGAAGACTCACTGCAATGGGCACAAGGTAAACTCAAGAATCCTAAGCGTTCTGTGCTAAAGCCTGAGCCCTGGGAAGAAGTTGCAGACAACCAGTACAAAGTCAAATTTAGCTGGAATGAAGAGAACCGCCCGCCTGTCGTTGATACCGAAGGTACACCTGTCACAGACGAGAATACGCCCATGTATTCTGGTAGTACAGTTAAGCTGGCGTTCTATCAGAAGCCGTACATCCTCAAGGATGGCGTCACTTATGGAACAAGCCTTAAACTGGTTGGTGTACAACTGGTGTCTCTCAATTCAGGAGCTGGTGTAGATACTGGCGATATGGCTGCTGAAGATGTAGCCGCCCTGTTTGGTAAGACTGAAGGCTTCAAAGCCAACGATCCTGCTGTTACTGTTCTCCCTGGTTCCGACGAAGATGACTTCTGATTTTCAATTCACTGTTGCAAAGGATGAGATCACTGGTATCTACAAAGGTACCCTTGACATCCAACTCCCTCCCATTTGTGTCACCCGTTACAAGGCTGACAAGAATGACTTCAAATACGAGATGTCTCGTGCTGTAACTGAAGTTGTTGAGGCTATCATCGAAAAGAACATGGACGACTGATGGCTAAAGATTTTACGGTCCAAGAATACCTTGAGCTTAAATCACGCCTACGTGCTATCAAACGAAGTAAAGAAAGTGGAGTCAAAAGAAAATTCTATACTCTACAACTTCTTGAGTTTGGCATGATGGCATACAGTTTTTTCCACGATGAGCATCCGTTTAGTCCAATAGAAAATGAAATAGAACTAGATGTTCAGATCCAAACTCGAAGAAAAGGTAGCTGATCTGCTTGTCGATCTTGGTGTCAAGTACGAGTACGAAACAACTAGAGTCCGTTACATTATCCAGCATGTCTACACACCTGACTTCGTGTTACCCAATGGTGTCGTGCTGGAATGTAAGGGCTATTGGGAACCTGCTGACCGTCGTAAGATCAGGGCAGTAAAGGAGTTAAATCCTAACCTTGATTTGCGTATGGTCTTTCAGGCACCATTCAATAAGATCAGTAAGAAATCTAAAACTACATACGCTAAGTGGTGCGATAAGCATGACATCCCTTGGACATCATTCCAAAACATCCCCCTCGACTGGCTCCTCTGAGTTTCTATTTCACGAGCCATGTGAGGAGTGTGGGTCGTCAGATGCCAAGAGTGTCTATGACGACGGGCACACATATTGTTTCGTTTGCCATCACTATACGCACGGTGATGGTGAACCTTCTTTACACATTCATCAAACCAAAAGTGTGCAAATAACAGGCTCAGCCCAAAGGCTGCAGAAGCGTAACCTCTCACAGAAAGTATGTGAGAAGTACAAAATCTACCGTGATGGTGATAAGCTCCGCTTTTACTATCATGACGAATCAGGCATCGTCAAAGGTGCCAAGGTAAAGACAAAAGGTAAATCATTCTCGTATGAGGGTGAAGTGCCTGGTACATTCTTCGGGCAACATCTCTACCCTACTACTGGTAAACGTATCGTCATTTTTGAAGGCGAGATGGATGCAGCTAGTGGGTCTGAGTGTATGCCAGGTTGGCCGATGGTTTCCGTACCATCTGGTGCAGCTGGTGCAAAGAAGGCTGTACAGAAACAACTCCCACTGCTGCAAGGCTACGATGAGATTGTTATCTTTTACGACAATGACCTACCAGGCCGTCAAGCCGCTGAAGAGTGTGCTAGTGTACTACCACCTGGTAAAGTCAAGATTGCCCACCTCCAAGGCGACTACAAGGACGCCTCAGACGCACTCCAAGCCAACGACTCTGACGCTGTATGTCGAGCTATCTGGGACGCCAAACCGTTCCGTCCTGATGGCATTGTCGATGGCAAAACTCTTCTAGATCTTGTAACCACACCATCACCAGCTGCAGATCATGACTACCCATTTCAAGGACTACAATCAAAGCTTCACGGGATCAGGTATGGAGAGCTTGTTACAATCACTGCAGGATCTGGCATCGGAAAATCCAGCTTCTGTCGTGAACTTGCGACTAACCTTCTTGACAAGGGGGAACGGGTCGGTTATCTGGCGTTGGAAGAATCCAACCGTCGTACAGCCCTCGGCTTGATGAGCGCCCATGTTGGTAAGTCACTACATTTAGGAGAACACACGCATGAAGAACTCACGGCGGCTTTTGACGACACAATGGCTAATTGGAACCTGTATCTTTTTGATGGTTTCGGCTCCTACGATCCTGATGTTATTTATAATCGCATTGAGTACCTGGCATCAGGTCTCGACTGTAGAATCATTTTCTTGGATCACCTCTCCATCCTCCTTTCTGGGCTTGACGGAGACGAACGGCGGATGATTGATACCACAATGACTAAGCTTAGGTCGCTCGTGGAGCGTACAGGCATAGCGTTGTTCTTGGTGTCTCACCTCAAACGTACATCATCGGATCAGAATCATGAAGAAGGAGCACGAGTCACTCTCGGACAACTGCGCGGATCTGCTGCAATCGCTCAACTCAGCGACGCGTGTATTGGATTGGAAAGAGATCAACAATCCAACAAAGCTGGAAGTTCTACGACTGTTAGAATCCTTAAAAATCGTTATTCGGGCGAGACTGGAGTAGCCTGTGAGCTGAGCTATGATCTCCCTACCTGTAAATTCTATGAAACTCAACCAGAACCAGAGTTCAATGCAGCAACAGACTTCTGAACTCAAACGACCTAACCCACCTACTACTCAAGCTATCGAACGTGCACAATTTAAAGATAAGACGTTCAGATGGAATGGGAAGTGAGTCTAATCTTTGACATAGAAACAAACGGTCTACTGCATGATGTTAGTACCATCCACTGCCTTGCTATCCACGATCTCTCGACAGATCAGACAATTGCGTACAATGACACAGGGTCCAGTGAGCCGATATCAAGAGGCTTGCAAAGACTCCAGGACGCGGACAGGATTATTGGTCACAACATTATTGGTTACGACATACCTGTTATTCGCAAACTTTACCCTTGGTTTGGTAAGCCTGCTTATATGGTCGATACTCTACTCCTTAGCAGACTCTACCACCCCGACATGATCAACTTGGATAAGAATCGTACCTGGGATGGTATGCCTCTCAAGTTGTATGGTAAACACTCACTTGAATCTTACGGCTACAGATTAGATGAACGTAAAGGTGACTACGGTTCCACTTCTAATTGGACAGATTGGTCCCAAGAAATGGAAGACTATTGCATACAAGACGTTCACGTTACCACCAAACTATGGAAACACTTCCAGCCCTACCTGAATGGGTCACGCTAGAACACGAAGTACAACAAATCCTTACCGAGCAAGAGATTCATGGATGGGCTTTTGATGAGAACGCTGCATGGCAACTTGCATCTTCTCTCACCAGAGAACTACGAGAAACTGAAGAACTACTACGAAACCGGCACCCTTTCGTCCGAGGATCGGAATTCACTCCTAAACGAGATAACCGCACGCAAGGATATGTCAAGGGTGCATCCTTTACTCGACTGAAAGAACTCAACACATCCTCTCGCGATCATATATCATGGATTTTGCAACAATTCTATGGCTGGATTCCAAGCCAGAAGACAACTACTGGGAAACCTGTTATCGACGAGGTGATTCTGAAGGAGATGAATTCGGAAGTAGCGACGATGTTCCTCCGGATTTTGACGATAACGAAGATGCTTGGAATGATCAGCGAAGGCGCGAACGCCTGGCTGAAGTTGAGTACGAGTGCTAAAAGAATTCACCACCATTGCAGTGTAGCTACTAATACTTTTCGTTGCGCCCACCGAAACCCCAACTTAGGGCAAGTCCCATCAGATGAAAGATTTAGAAAGCTATTCATACCAAGTCCGGGTTTACATATGGTCGGCGCTGATCTTAGCGGCATCGAGCTTCGTATGCTCGCTCATTATCTTGCACGGTATGACGGAGGAAGATACGCGAAGCTTCTACTTGAGGATGACATCCATCAGATCAACGCTGACAAAATTGGAATCTCAAGGCGACAAGTAAAGACCGTAACGTACGCATTTTTGTACGGTGCAGGTGACGAAAAAATTGGACACTCTTATGACCAACAGCTATCAACCACTGCTGCAAAAAAGAAAGGGAAAGAGATTCGTTCAGCGTATGTTGACGCGGTTGATGGATTGGATGACTTACTCAAGGCTATTAAACAAGCTGCGGAGAGAGGGTTCATCAGGTCTATCGATGGACGAAAAGTTAACGTTGACTCGCCTCACAAAGCTTTGAACTACTGCCTCCAGTCAGGAGCCGGTGTGGTCGCGAAGCGGTGGATGGTTATCAACCAAGAAACAATGAGAGAGGCACAGATATGTGCTGCTCAATTAGGATTTATTCATGACGAGTTACAGTTCGAGTGTGCCCCAGAGCACGTCGGAGACCTATCTACATCCCTGGTATATAGCGCTACAGCGGCTGGGGAATACTACAACATGCGTATTAGAATCGACGCAGAAGCAACACACGGAAACAACTGGAGTGAAACCCACTAATGTACAGCAAGAAAAATAAGACTGAGATCAAGTCAGTCGCAAAGAAAACCCGCCAAGGACAAGGACGCAACTCCGTACCCAAGGGTAACAAGAAAGCATACCGAGGACAAGGTAGGTGAAGTTACTTGTAGACGCCGATTACGTGGTCTACAAATGCTGTGCTGCTACCGAAACAGAAATCGATTGGGGTGATGATGTAATTCTAGTCACAAGTAAATTCAGCGAAGCCTATGCTGCTGTCAAGCGTGAGCTTCTCAAGATCATTAACAATTTTCTTTGGGATGTACCTGAACTAATTCTGTTCTTTAGCGATAGTGTAAACTTTCGTAAATCTATCCAGCCCGCATACAAAGGGCATCGCAATCGTAAAAAACCTTGCGGTTACAAACGTGTGATCAACCGACTCAAGACTGAGTACAAAGTTGTTATCATGCCAACACTTGAGGCTGACGATGCCTTAGGTATTTATGCTACACAAAACCAAGGTAAATGTTGCATCTGCTCACCAGACAAGGATATGCGGCAGATCCCTGGTCGCCTCTTCGACATGTCAGAAATGATGAATGTGGAAAATGGAGAGGGGGAGAAGTGGCACCTTGTACAAACATTAGCAGGAGATCAAACAGATGGCTACGCCGGTTGTCCCGGTATTGGTGTTAAACGTGCAATCACCCTCTTTGAAGAAAAGGGGTATTCTTGGAAGACTGTCGTTCAAGCGTTTGCTGAGAAAGATCTTTCCGAAGATGTCGCACTTGAAAATGCAAGACTCGCAAAGATCCTCACAGCATCTGACTATGACTTCGACAAGCAACAGCCCATTCTTTGGACCCCCGCCGCCGATTATCGAATTGACAATGGAACAGGATCTAAAGATGCGAAGGCTAAATGACCTTCTACCTGATGCCGAGAAAGAAGACATCATTACAGTCTTTATGGCATTACAAAAACAAAACTTTGTCTTATCCAATACCGTCAGTAA
>VMHT01060943.1_pt1 | contig 10062 bp, 19 predicted proteins | sample 4693611 | NCBI WGS metagenome assembly VMHT01 (sample SAMN12280063, study PRJNA550983) | marine metagenome | isolation source: seawater sampled from same location over 5 years 0.02-0.2 micron viral filtrate | place: USA: collected off the coast of southern California halfway between the port... ...
ATAACTTCTTGCGCCTTGTAGTAGTCTTAGCATTTCCAGACCAAAACTTGGATAAAGTTTTGACTCGACGCTTAGAACCAAAGGCATCTTTCTGACTAATCCGTCTGTTTGTGGAATAGCGGTTAGTAGTCCTACGGCCTTTGTTTTTGACTCCAGCGTAGACGGAGTACGTAAAATTCCTGGGTACTTGTATAGCCATGGGTGTGGATCTCCTCCAATTGTGGCAGTGCCTACATGAGGACCGCCGCCTGTAGCTTTACTAGAAGCTACAAAAGGCAAAACAGTATTAGTATTCGCTAGTGCTTGTGCTAACTCTTTATCTTTGCCGTGAATGTCTTTATCAGGAAAAAATATAGTAAGTCCTGAGAAAGATGATTTATATAGTAGGTCTGCATATACATCTCGTGGTAGAGGGTAGCCTCCGTACTTCTCTACGGTTGCTTCATCTATTTCTACGAGTGTAATGTTTTGATCGTGTGTTGTGGGGGTTGACATCATCAAGTAATCAAAATACTTGAGTGTCAAAAATTCTGTGGGTTTCTGTATTTGTAAAAACAGTAAACCACCTAGAAGTAAAAATCCAATTATCTTTTTGTACATCTTTTTCTGGCTTTATTCCATACTTGATAGTTATTTACTACAACTAAAGTTGAACCTGCATTCATAAACATATATGTTTTATCTGAAACATTTTTATTAAATAATATATGCCCTTGAGCAATACTCTTTAGTGCTATCATTTCTGGTATTGTAGGAACGTCTCCTAAAATAGGATTCATTTCTACTACACAGTCATATTTCAAAGCTCTATAAGTAGAGTATATATCAAGAATCTGTAAAGCTACAAATGCTTCTTTATGTAGTTCATTTTTTTCGTGATAAGTTAAATTAAGTGCTGGAGCAAAGGTAAACTCTTGTATCTGTTTAACCTGAGCTTTGCTTAATTCTGATGGTAGAGCTACCGCCGCTACCAACAATAATGTTAAAAGTTTTGCCTTCATCATCTATAAGTATGTTATAACTTGTTCCACTATCAAGTTCTAGTCTTAAGTAATTATTTACTTGTCTTGTAAAACTAATCTCTGTCCCCTCTACTAAAGTAATGATATTAGTTTCTAAATCTTGTCCAATTTTTGTTCCAACTATATTTGCTCCTGAAAAGTCTTGTGTAAGTTGTTCTTGGTCTAATTCAGAAAGTTCTTCAATTACTGATAGTAAATCTTCAAAGAAATTTACATCTAGGTAGTCCACGTCTAATTCTGTGAACGTAAAATCTTCGTCTTCTGCTAGCAAGTCTATTTCTAGATCGTTGAAATCGAGATAATCAATATCCAGAAAATCGCCAACAGAATCATCAGCTCCGTCCACTCTTGAAACTTCTGTTCCATCTCTTTCCTTCGGTGGACTGACAATAAGAAGATTGTCAATCAATTCCAGGCTTATGTCCAATATCATTGGTTGAGTTGGTGTGCTCTCCCACATACTTGTAACAGTAGACTGAAATGGTTTATTCAATACAACAGTGCCTGCAGCGGTAGCAACTACTATCTCTCCCGATGGATCTCCAAGATCATTTGGTAAAAGAATTATTAGTGCTCTTCCTAACTCGTCTACAGTAACTGTGAAGTCAGTACCACGAATACCGATTTGAGACGTTGGGGTATCGATTTGAATATTTTCTTTATCTATTTTCCCTAGTTCTCCACTAATAAAACGAAGTGTACCACTTGCAAAGCTTAACGCCATCTTCGAATTACTAGGATTCGCATCGTAGACAAACTCATCTATAATGAGTTGAGAGTGTTCTGTTAGTCTGACTTGACTCTCGTCTAGAAAAGTTATTCCGAGTCGCCCATTAGCGGTACGAACATCGTCATAACTATTTATGTCGAAATCAAGTGCAGCAGGTAAGGGTTCATCACGAACAACTTGACCTGCGCCACTTAACTCTGTAATGTCTCCTATGTTATCAGCATGAAGTGGACGTGCCACCATCAGACTGAACAATACAAATATTACTATTTGACGCATTACTTTCAATTTTCAACCAGTCTCTTGCTAGTGTTGATGCCTGTGTGATTGTCATTGTATTCGAATCACCAGTTAAGTCAAGATAAAAATATCCTGCATCATTAGCGCTGGCTCCGTACCCACTTCCTGTAAAAGTGAGTTCGTTACTATCTCCTGTGATATCCATGAAGTTTGTTGCATAAGCTGAATCTAGGTCAAAAGTAATTTCATTACTATCACCTAAAATAGTCCAATCTAAATCTAGATATGAAACATCGTTAGATTCTCCAATATCTACATCTGCTGTGTTAAACGAACCTGTTACATTAACATTAGCATTAACATAGTCTGCTCCGTTTAACCCAGTTGTATCCATTGACCATTCAAATTCATTACTATCTCCATCAAATTCATAGAATCCTGTAAAGTTATCTCCATACATGCCGTCAGTAAGAAACTTATTTGATGATCCGATTTGATTAATATCAAGTGTCCAACCTGTACCATAAAATACGGCTTTAGTCATTGTACCTGCTATTGCATCATCTCCACCAATTATGTTACTTGAACCTAACTGCTCAAGGTCGATAGCTGCATTACTCCCTGTTTGTTTAATAAAGATTTCATTATCTGCTACTAAACCAAAAGAAAGTAATAAAAGAATTATTCTAATCATGATTTTCTCCCATGAAATACCAATATCCTCTTTCCTGTCCTTGCATTATAAGTTCTACTATGGCAACTTCCATAGCTGCTTGTAAAGCAATTGACTTACTTTCATTCATAGCATTACCAGTTTCAAACTCTACGAGTTTTGTTCCTTCTGCTATATACCTAAAAAAGTCACTGGAAAGTCCTACGGATAATATGGTCTTTGTAGTAAGGACTTCTAATAAGATTTCGCCTGTACTCACAGACACTAATCTAATAGAAACTACTACTGTATCTTCTCGATACTGCTTGGAGTTACCAATGCCCAAGTAACGAGCACCAATACCTCCAGTTAATAGGTTAGAGTTATAATCAATAACTCCTCCCTCAAGTATAAGACCTGCAAACAATAGTGGTAGTTGCTGATCTCCTTCATCAAATCTCTCTCGGGTTGAACGAATAATTTGCCTTTCTTTTGTTATATGATCGATGCCTTTTCGTTCCACAACTCTAAAGAATTTTGAATGTTTAAGTGCCCTAATTAAGTATGCTTCTGGTGCTTGAGTAATTGCACTAGAAAAATCTGCATATCCATCTACACTCTTTCTTTGACCTGTTAAATCTAGAAAACTATATACTGCGACAACAGGTCGTTGTTTCGCCACAGGTACTGTTTTTATTTGTTCAGTAATTGGTTGATTGACTATAGCACTTTTAGAAAAGCACTCCGCCTTTCCAACAATTGTAACTACATCTTTGTAGTCTGCGTCTGGATTAGTTAAACAAGGTGATAGGTATTCTCTGTGCGTTGCGCAACTAGAAACCAAAATCGCCGATAGGAATACTAATAGTAGTTGTTTCCCCGGTAGTTTCATTAAATATCTCTAATGTAATCATACTTCCATCTGATGTCCAAGTAATAAGGTTATCAAATAAAGTAAAACTTCCATTCTCTGCAGGATTCTCGCCAAATAGTTGATCCACTAGTTGTCGTGATAGCTGCGCGTATATTCTGCTCTCAAAGTTCTTTATAAATCTTGCAAGCGTGGTGTTTTCTGCGTCTCTTTCCAACGCTTCTTTAAGAGCTTGAATTTCAGCCTCGAGAGCTTCTTTTCTTGTAAACTCTTGGTTTTCAATTGTGAGGTAGTGACTGCTTGTACCCACTCCACTAAATGACGGATTTTTAAATTTAAATTTAATCTCATCTGCTGATACTCCACCTGCAAGTAATATTAGTAAACTAATTATTCTTTCTTTCTTCATTTTCTTTTAACTGTAAAACTGTGTCTAGTTTCTTTTGCAATCTTATCATATCGTTATCTAACATTCGTATTTGATCTATTAGTTGTAAGATTGTCATCTTCATCTCTTCTATTGCTGGGTCTATGTTCTCTGTTATTGTAGTCCAAACAAAATATACAAAGTACCCTAATCCAACCATGGCAACAACTGGAAATCCAAACTGTTGAATGGCGTCAATCACGTCTTGCATCTATACTCCCCGACTCCACAAAGTTCTCTGCTCTAGCTATCTTATCTAAATCTGGTGTTAACCCTAGAGCAGAACTTACGCTCATGTCTATCTTAATCATGTCGTTGTTCATTACTTTAATACGAGTAATTAACATCTTGGAGATTCCCCTAACTTCTTCAGTATCTCCAACAACATCGTCCATTATCTTTCTTATAATTAAAAATATAAAACCACCCATAAACAGTGCTGCTGCTATCGGTGCTCCGACTTGTCCTATTAAATCAAATACTTCCATTATATATTTATTGCTGTTATTTTATTGTCTCTTTCAACTGCTTCAAGGTCAAAGTTTATACTTACTCCACAACCACAAGCATGTTCTTCTTTAGGATTCTCAAAGACAAATATTTCATTTAATCCTTGTTTTTGGTAATCCAGTGTCATTCCATATAAGTAAGGAACTGACGGTTTATCGATTAATATTTGTATTTTGCCAAAATCTAAAAGTACGTCTGAATCATGTCTATCGCTAGTAGAATCAAAAATATACTCGAAACCAGCACAACCTCCGCCTGTGATTCCAAGCCGTATATAACTAAATCGTTCTTCGGCTTTCTTTTGAAGAAGTTTCTTAATCGCTTCATCAGTAAGGTCAATCAATGTCTCCGCCATCTGGATAAGTCCTAAAGTGCTTTACATCTTTTACGTCTGGCATATTGTCTCCATATAACTCTCGAGACTGTTCTTCAAAGTCTGAATCCCACTGTATGCCTTCTAAGTCGATGTCGTGATATTTATCTTCTCTTGGAATCTTTTTGGTTTTGTCAGCGTGTAGCTGGGTTGCACCATGTTTAGGTGTTTTCTTTCTTCCAAATATACTATCCCAATTTAGTTCAAATTGTTTTCTGTTCTTTATTTTTCTAGGTCTACTGCCTTTGCTCATAATCTTCTATTGCCTTTTTTATTGCTGCTTCTGCTAAAACACTACAATGTACTTTTATTGAGGGTAATTGTAGGGCTTCTGCGATTTCTCTATCTTTTACAAGTTTTGCTTCTTCAAGTGTTTTTCCAAGTAACATTTCTACTAATTTACTAGAAGATGCAATTGCACTTCCACAACCATAAGTTTTGAATTTCATATCTTTTATGATATTATTCTCTACCATAAGTTGTATTCTCATAACGTCGCCACAGGAAGGTGCTCCGACCATGCCTGTGGCTACTCGGGAGTCAGATGGGTCAAATTTACCAACTGAAAAGCTTTGAGGATTGTTTAAAACATTATAAAATCTATCGTTTACTTCTTTACTATATGCCATTATTTTTTGAGCAACTTTTTCATAAGTTCGCCATAATTTCCTTGTCCAAAACCATCTGCATTAATTTGGACGTTTGTCTGGGATTTGATAGAAGATGCTTTTGCTTTCTCTATTTCGGTCTGAGCTTTTATTTCTTCCATACGAATTTTATGTGCCATTTGTAATAAGTCTACAATATCTTTGCTAGTGAAAACTTCTGATTCCTCTGCTTCTTTAAGTTTCTGATCAATTATATCATCTAGTATAGTTCCGATCTTAAATCTATTGCGATAACCAGTATCTAAATACACGGAATCAATGTAAGCCTTTACTTCACGTTTTCCAAGCCATTCAGATATTGTATTTTCGTCTACTGCTAGAGCTGTTGCGGTTTCTTGTATATTTCCATATTCAAGATAAGCATTAGCAATTTCTAAGCCTTCGGGACTCATCTTAGTTGCAATTTCATTTTTCATATTTGAATTATAAACCAACTTAAGATAAATGTCAAGAAAAATTTTTTAGAGCATCATTATGATGATCTGTGTGCGTCAAGTCTCTTTTCTCAAAAAACTCAAAGTTGTACGCGTGGAGGGGCATGTGGAATGGGCGATTTTTTGGTCTACTATCCCCCCTGTTCATTTTTTATACAGGCTCAAAGCCTTTATATATAAGGGTTTCAGAGGGGGTTGATTACACCTTATTTATATGTCATATTTCTTGCATGTTCGGCACTAGGTTGTGCCGTTCTTTTTTAATTGTTCCACGTGGAACATCAAACGGAGAAAAAATTATGACTGATAAAAAAGTTGTTAAAAAGAAATCAGGTAAACAGGAAATGATGGAAAAAGCTTCTGTTGCTTGGAATTTGTCTAGCCTAGATACTGCGACAAGGGTATACATGGAAAGGTGGTTAAAAGATAAGACCACTGAGAAAGCTTTGAAGGTGATTCTCAATGATGGGAGTTAGAAAAACTTTGAAACTTGTTCGTTCTGTATTCAATCCACTGAAAGAAACTCGACTGTCAAAGGTCAAGTTAATTAGAAGGGTACAGAATAAACCAATTGATTTAATGAAGATTATTTTAGAAGGTGTTTATGTTTTGCATATTACAAACTCTAGAACGAATCAAAATTGGTTGAAGATAGGCAAGACGGAAAAAAACGGATTAACCAAACGACTTAAACAAATTGAAAGAGAATTCAATTCGGTGAATGGTTACTCCGTCACTCCTTTATATTGGTCTGTTAATTACGGATTATTTTGGGAGAGACACACTTGTTATTTATTCGAGCAAAGAACGCAAGAATTATACAAGGCGAAAGGGTTATCTAATGATGACCAATTCGGAATGTATCGCAAAGAATTGTTTAATCTGACTACTGAGCAGAACAAAGAAAAAACTGCTCTTATATCTGAAACTAGAGATTTTCATTCTTCTATTTGGAATGACCCTCGAGCTAAGACTGTTGGACATTTTGGGCGATTAACTTAGACGATTTTGATGGGTGGGGGTTTTCATATATCCGCCCTCACTCATCAAACTTTATACGGAGAAAAAATTATGATAACGAAAGATGAAATTATTAAGCTTGTGTCAGAAAATAACGATTTCTTTGATATGGCATATAAATATTATGTAGGTCACATCGACTTTATGAGGTGGCACAATTCGGAATATAACGAAGATTTTGACAGCGATTTTATCCTTAAGCATTGGGATCAAATTGCTCAATATATGAGGGGGAACTTATGAAGAGGTTAGGAAATAACTTTGATGAATGGGAAAGAGAGGCTAACTATTTAAAGGCTATGGGGAAGATAGATATTCGTAGCGTAAAAGGGTTAGACGATCAGAGCCATTTATATAAGGACTTAATAAAAGATGATCGTATGACTTGGTTAGATGTTGCACTTGCTATTGTGTTCGTCATCTTGCCATTGTGTGCTGTTGTCTTTTTACTTTTATCATTCTAGGTTGAATGATGGCGGAACAAATCCACCGCTTAATATGGATTTTCTATTCACTCGATACGAATAGACGGGAGCGATTTTCGACACTCGACATGGGGAAATCGCTTCCCCTTTTTACGGAGAAAAAATTATGAAATCTTATGAAGATTTTAATAACGAAGATTATCAAAGAATTTTTGGAGACATAGCCAAAAATACTTATGTGTTTGATGACATACAATTCAATGCGGACTGTATTCGTCAGCAAATAAAATACTGCCTTGAGAATGGAGATGAAAAAATTTCATCGACTGCTTTTCATATGGCGAAGGTAATTCAATACTTAGATTATTGGAGAATAATAAGGGGGAGAGATGAAGAAACGAATATCTAACAATCCTTGCCGAAAAATTAAACCATCTGACCCAGATGGATTATTCGTATATCCATCTGCGGAATTTGAAGATAGTAATTCATTGGATAAATTCGCAGATGTTAGGAGATATTTTCGAGATATAAAGGAGCATTTTGGGAGCGATATACAAGGACTCAAAAAAGAACTTCAATATTTTCGTGATACATATGCTCGACAACACCAATTTTTCACTAACTCTATTGTTAAACAGGCAATTAGAGATAAGAGAAGAGCATGGTGCAGGGGAGCAATAGAAGAAGCCATCCGCTTCTCTAACTGTTTGTAACTCCGTAGGGGGCTACTATGTAGCCCCCACCTTTATTTTTCCTTAGAAGGCAAATCCTTGCCTTGCATAAACAGCATTTATATTTAATTGAATAAACTATAACTGTCATTTATACTTCACTTTTTGTTTTCGTCTCGCGAAAAAAATTTGACCTAAAAAACTGCCAGGAGAAAGCACACGATCTTAAGAATTAGAAGCTCTCTATTGCATTCTATACCCTCTGTTAATAGGAGAGGTCATCTACTCCATAAAATCGCTTAGAAGCGAAATTAGAGCTTCTCAGAGCCTGTGGATAACTCTGTGGATAACCTGTGGATAACTTCTAAATGAGAATGATTCTCATTTACAAAAAAATTTATACCCACTGCGCCTAAGTGCGAAAGTGATAAGTGCAAAAGTGATGCGCGCCTAAGTGCGAAACTGAAGTGCTAAAATGATTAGTCTGTTGGCGCGGCCGGCCGATGCTGGGTTTCCCCTAGTCTATTATAACACGAATTTGAGAGCCTGTCAAGTCTCGCAGACAAAAACAAACCCCGCCGTAGCGGGGTTATCCACAGGTTATCCATAGGGTTATGCACACTTGACCATCATCACCCGCCACACAGCGTCATGCAAGGTGGCGGTATATTCACAGCTTTGCCCAGCTTAGGTTCAACCTGAGGGGAGGCGAGTAGCGGACTATTGTCCGTCTACTAGCTCGAGAACCCATTGGATTGTCTCAACATTTGATCTGCCTAGGCTCTCAAAGTGAAACAAAGGTCTGTCTGTTTTCTCTGCAAGTTTTCTTAAAAGAGCTTTCTTGCTTACTCTTGTTTTTTTCTCGATTTCTTTCGCCATCGTTTCTCCTTATTCTTTTTGAGACCCATTTCCCAAAAACATATATATATTATAGGGGAGCCTTCTTGGAATGTCAACAACTTTCTTTGATCAATTTTTGTACAGGCGGAATCCGCGCCGATTTTATCATTTATAGAAAAGCTTGTCAAGGTTTTTTAAGAAATACCATAGACCAATCAAGAAACCTAGTCTATTAGTTTTAAAGGGTTTGGCTGGGTTTGATGGATTAAGCAGCACAGCGAAACCCTTATAGAATGGGCATTTCGCGCACGCTCTGCGCCAATAAGTGCAAAAGTGAAGTATAAAAGTGATGCAAGCGCGAGCGGCTAAGTGCAATTGTGATATATTAAGTCTAATTTATAGTATATCACGCTTTTGCTGGGTTTGCAAGGTTTTTGACAAGATTTGCGGGGATTTTTGAGGCCGCTGAAAGCCCAGCAGTGGTTTCGCGTGCCGCCCCCGAGAATTCGCTGGCGTTAAATAAAGTGAAAAACTTACGCCAAGATATTGACTTTATGAAAACGCCCTGTATAATAGTATATATGAAATCGAGAATAAAAGAATGTTTCCAAGACGCAGAATGTGGATTATGCACAATAAGCTTAATTCTCTTTGTGGTGTTCGTAGGAGTGGCACATGTGGCTTAAGAAACTTCTTGACTTCTCTGAAAAGCCCTACTATAATAGTAGTATAAATTTAGGAGAAAAAATGGCAAGTAAGAATTACACAGACGAGATGGTTTCTCAAATGGTAGAAAACTACCAAGAACAACCAAGCATGGACACAGTTCATGAGTTAGCACAGGCTTTCGGTAAGACTTCAAGAAGCATTATCGCTAAGTTGTCAAGAGAGGGTGTTTACAAAGCACAACCTAGAACAACTAAAACAGGTGAGCCTGTTGTAAGAAAAGACGAGTTAGTAGCTGAAATGGCAACTATACTTGGAATTGACGAAGCAACTATTGCTTCTGTTGCGAAGGCAACCAAGACAGACCTCAAAAACCTAGTCAACAGACTAAGTGAGATTGTCTAATGTCGGAACTATTTGCAGGATTTATCGGCTTTGTGGTGGTGGGTTTATATCTTTACTACTTCTTAGTTGATCCGATCCTGCGAGTATTCGAGGACGATTAAGCCA
>VMHT01067492.1_pt1 | contig 10062 bp, 6 predicted proteins | sample 4693611 | NCBI WGS metagenome assembly VMHT01 (sample SAMN12280063, study PRJNA550983) | marine metagenome | isolation source: seawater sampled from same location over 5 years 0.02-0.2 micron viral filtrate | place: USA: collected off the coast of southern California halfway between the port... ...
GTCGCTGATGAAGTTGGTCAGGTTGTCGTCGCCGCGATCCCACCACCAGCGCCAGTCGATGCGGTACAGGCTCAGGGTCAGGTCGCGGCCGGCCTCGGGCTTGCCGTCCTGGTCCAGCGTCAGAAAGCCGATCTCGTGGTCCCGGTCGCGGCCCAGGGCGCCGCCCCAGCCGTCGCCTTCCGGCACGCGCATGCCCACCCAGTGCCGGTAGGGGCGCACCGGCACCCGGCGCACCTGGGTGCTGTAGTCGCCGCTGTTTTCGAACACCCGGGTGGTGAGCGTGGCGGCGGCCATGCCCGGCGGGGTCAGTTCCGGCAGGTCGAGCGGGAAGCGCGCGTCGCCCTGGTTGTCGAGCTTGCCCTCGAAGGCGGTGAACGGCTCGGCGCCGAGGCCGCGGGTGGGGTCGTCGAAGGCGAAGCCGTCGTAGCCTCCAAACGTGGTGGCGGCGTTGCTCAGGCTCACTTTAACGTCGGCTTTCAGACCGCCGGCGCGGGCGCCGTTGAGCCACTGGCTGTGCAGGGTCACCGGGTTGGCGGTGCCCGCGTCCAGGGCACCGGGCAGGTCCAGCTCGATGCTCAGCCGGTTGGGCTTGATCGCCTCCACCCGCAGCGGGGTATCGAAATAACGGTCGCCGATGCGCGCCACCGCGCGCCAGTTGCCGGTGGGCGCGTCCTCGGCGGTGCTCAGGGTGAAGGTGTAGAACTGCCCCACCGGCTCGCTGTTGGTGTACTCGGCCACCTTATTGCCGCGCGGGTCGAACCAGTCCAGGGTCAGCGGGTGGTCGTCGGGAATGCGGTCGTCGGCGTCGTCGAGCATAAAGGTGAGATGGATGTCGTCGCCCGGGCGCCACACGTCCCGCTCGCCATAGAAGAAGCCCTTGAGGCCGTCGCGCACCCGCTCGCCGCCGGTGTTGAACTGATTGGTGGGCAGCGCCTGGTTGCGCGCCAGCTTCAGGTAGCCGCGGTCGTCGCCATGGTGAGCCACCAGATAAAACGGCGTGCCGTCCACGCCCAGGGTGGCTTCGCCGTCGCTGTTGGTGGTGCCCTCGGCGAGCTGCTGGTGCTGGTAGTTGTGCACGGTGACACGCACGCCGCTGGCCGGCGCGTTGCTGTCCAGGTGGGTGGCCACCACGATCAGCCGGTCGTCCTCGCCCTGCTTGGCGATCAGGCCCAGGTTGGAGGCCAGGAAGGAACGCGAGGATTCGGCGCGCTCGTTGTACTGGTAGTAGGCGTCGGAGCAGGGATTGTCGCGCTCCTGCCAGCTGAGATAGCCGGCGTTGTCGTAGTAGCGGCGCAGGCGGTCACCGTCCTCGTCCTGGCCCGGCCCTTCGAAGTTGTCCGGCAGTTCGGCGGTGCGGCTCGGCCCCTCGCCCTGGCATTGGTAATCGATGGTGTCGGCGTCGATCTTCAGGGTCAGGCGCACCAGACCATTGGGGTGGCGCGCCATCAGCTCGCTGAGATCCAGCCGGTAGCGCTGCCAGTCGCCGTCACCGTCCGGCGGCAGGCTCAGCGTCTTCTGCCACAGGTAACGGCCGTGGCGGTTGTCCGCGTAATCGGCGTTGAGGTCGTTGTTCTGCAGATAGCCGGCGATGTTGTCGGCGAACACTTCGAACGCCTGCACCTTCACCGCGCGGGTACCCACCGCCTCGAACGGCACGCTGAGTGTTTCGCCGGCGGGCAGGATCACGCCGTCGCCGACGAAGCGGACGCCCGGCTTGGCCACGCGCAGCACCAGATCCTGGGTGAACTCGCTGTCCAGGCGGGCCCGTGACTCGCTGCGCAGGCCGGCGCCGACGGTGAGGGTAACGGCGCCGTCGTCCCCGGCCTCGCCGCCGGGGTAGACCAGCAGCCGGCTGCCGTCGATGCGCACGCGGGCCGCTTCGCCGTCGACCCGCACCAGACCGGTGGTGTCCTGGCTGCCCATCAGCGGCTGGGAAAACTGCACGCGGATGTGCGGCTGCGGGTAACTGAGGGTGCGGGCGGCGATCACCTGGAAGGCGCCCTCGGCGGGCACCGGGTATTGCCGCTCGCCGCTCTCCTCCACCCCCAGCGGCTCGCCGTCCCAGCGCAGCACCACCGGCGCCGGTTCGCCGTCGCGGTGGATACCGCCGATCTGGAAGCCGTGGCTGAGCCCGGCGGCGCCGTGGTGCCATTCAATCTCCAGCCGCCGGTCCGCCTGGGTGGCGGTGACGGCCGACTGGACCGCCAGCGGGTCGGCCTGATCGACGGTGGTCAGCTCGCCGTCCAGCCGCATGCGGGCCGGCGCCTCGTCCACCGGCGCCAGGGCATCCACCCGCAGGCTCAGTTGCTGGCGCAGCACGGTCAGCGGCAGCGTCAGCGGCGGCAGACCGTCATCGACCCCGGACAGCTCTTGGGGAAACAGTGTAAGAGTGAATTCCCGGCCTCGCTCCAGCAGCGCCTCGGGGCGGATTTCCAGGCGGTCGCGGGCGGTGAACACGGCCTCGAAGCCGACCTCCGGCGCCAGACGGGCGACGCCTTCGGCGGGCTGTTCCAGCGCCTCCTCGGCGACCACCGGGTGGGTGAAACGCACCACCAGCGGCGCGCGGGCGCTCACTTCGCCGGTGGGCCAGCTGTCCAGGTGACTGCGCCAGCGGCTGTCCATGGGCGCGGCGCCTTCGCCGTCGCTGGCCGGGGAAGAGGTTGGCGGGGAAGTCTCCCCGCTGGAGGACGCCGGGCCGGGTTCCTCGGCGGTGTCGCAGGCCAGCAGGGAGAGGGCCAGAAACAGCACGCCTAAGTGTTGTAATCGCATTCCTTTGACCGCCTTGGGCTTATTGTTACGGAGCACGTTTTGTGTCGGGAGAGTGTTTCCGGAAAAGGTAGCACAGTTGCCAAAGGGCGCCCTCCTCGCACAAGGTAAAATCGTACTGAAATGCAGCGGGACCCGCGCCCCATGACACAGACCGCGCCATGAAGAAAACCGTATTGGCGGTTGCGCTGATCGCCCTGGCGGCCACCGCCGGCCTGGCGCTGTGGCCCGAGGACCCGGTGGCCGCCCGCTGGCAGGACTACCTGGCCCGCCTGGAACGCCTCACCCGCCAGCCGGTGCCGCCGGCGGCCGCCCTGGAGCTGCGGCCCTACCCGGGCAACGCGGCGCTGCGCCGCCCGTTGCCGGACCTGCGTACCGGGCTGCTCAACTATCTGGGTTTACGCCATTGCGACCTGATGGCGCTGGTCAGTGAGCGCAACAGCGCCCTGGGCAAGTTGCGCAGCGCCTCCCTGCGTCTGGATTACGAGCTCACCTTTATTGAGCGGGGGCAACGCTGTCTGAACGGCGAGGCCCTGGAAGACCCGGAACTGATCGGGCTGTTGGAACGCACCCTGGAGGTAAAGCGAGACAGCCTCGGCGACCTGTTCTGGAACGCCACCTGGGCCAGCGATGAGTTGCGGGGCTTTCTGAACCAGTCGCCGGGCCCGGCCGGCGATTCCGCCCGGGGCCTGGAAGCCCTGGGCGGCCTGGCGAGCGCCGGGCGGGCGCTGCGTGAGTCGCCGCCGCCGGATGCCCTGCCCGACCTGGAACGGCACCTGGCCACCCTGGCCGGTGGCGCCGCCGGCGGCGCGGTGCTGCGCGAGATCGCCGCCGCCCGGGTGGCCCTGGGGCAGGCCCTGGGCATGCTTGAGTCGCTGGACGAGGACAGCCTCTGCCCGCGGGGCCGGGCCAGCCAAAGGGCGCGCTACCTGCGCAATCTTTTGGATAGCGTCTACGGACAGGAGGTACAACCGTATCTGGCGGATCTGGACCGTCGCCAGCGCCGTCTGGGCGAGCGCCTGCGGGCGCTGCGGGCCGCCAGCAGCGGCACCAACCCGGCGCTGGACCGGTGGCTGGACCACTATTTCGGGCCCCGGGGCCAGTCGGGGCGCCTGGACCAGGCCCTGCGGGCCCACACCGAGCGCTGGCAGACCGTGCTCGGGGCCTGCGGCCTGATGCCCGGCGGCGGCTGATCAGCGACGGTGAATTATTGGCCAACGAAGCGTTTGTGAACGGCTGCACAGCTAATGTTTTTGAAATCGGTCACAGACATACTCTCATTCGTCGGCGAGGTCCCATCCGTCGACTAGCGGAGTACTGCTCCGTGATAGCTCTCCCGAGCCAAACGATTCATCGGCGTCCTCTGGACGCCGTTTTTTTTGGCTAGCCGGACCGCAGCATGAAGGTCTGGTATTCCAGGCGGCCCATGCTGCGCTGCACCAGCCAGGGCCCGACCACCACCGATACCGCCAGCGCCAACAGGAACCCATAGCCGAAGAACTGTGGGCCTAACTGAAGGCTGACCAGAGTCAGCATCACGTTAAGCACCAGGAACAACGCGGTGAGAAAAACCAGGATGCGGCGCTGATCCAGATAACAGAACACGTTAATCACCGCCAGGAAGACCACCTGCAGGCCTGCCGCCACCAGTTGCACCTTGAGCAACGGCAAGTACAGATTGGAGATGCCCAGGGTAACGAAAATGTCCGGCGCCACCACCATGATCAACAAGGCACCGATGGCCTGGATCTTCACGATCTGAAACACACCCAGGCGAATGGTGGAGACCATTTGGTTGCGCATATCTTCAATATACGACAAGGATCCGCCTTCCCGAACCGCGTCGTAGAAATTGCTGTAGTACTCCACGAAGTCGGTTTCCATACGCACCAGAAACACCGCCATGCCGGGGATCAGTGACAAATAGGACAAGAACACTGGAATGTCGTAAATCAAGGAGGCGCGCAGAGGCCCTATCACCGCGCTACCGGTGCCACTATCCATCCAGAAAATAATCTTGTCCGCCCATATCCCGGCGTTAAACAAAAGCCCCACCAACATCAGGCTGGGATAGAGCCAGCGGCGCTCGAACAGATTGAACGCCACCGATCGGCGCGCCGGGTAGGCGCGCACAATCAAAACCAGCATTCCGCCCAGCAGAGACACCTGACCGATCAGAAAGCCGATCAACAGCCCTTCCAGGTTCATGATACGCAGTAGAAAAGACACCCCCACCGTTAACGTGTAACCGAGGGCGTACAGCAACACGATGGCCTGATACTGCTTCATACCGGACAGAAAGATGGTGGCGATCCAGATATTACTCACCACCACGAAGCTGGCCACTAATACGACGCGAAACAGCACGCTTTGGTCCGGGAACAGAAACAACGCCACCGGTAACGCGAACAGCCCGCTAACCACCGTGACCAATAACGTGACGCCGCCGAAATTGGGCAGAATCACGTCCTCCCGTTCCTCGAAGATACGATCGGCGCAGAAGCGAGTGAAGGCCAGTTGCAAGGTGCCGGTCAGGATCAGGCTGAAGGCGATAATATAAGTCACCGTGACCTGGAACTGCGTGACCGCCTCCGCGGGCGAAACCACCGACAGACTGACCAAACCGATGATCAAAATGCCAATAATCGACAGCACCCAGGGGCCGGAACCGATTACGCCGGCGTAGGCATAGGCACGCATCATGCCCAGCAAGGTGTCCTGTCGTAATAGTTTGCGCAGCTCGAAACCGATACCCGCCATCAGCGTGCCTCCTGGTCCAGGGTAGGGACGGTGCTCTCGTTATCCGCCACCTCGGCCTGTCGTAGAAGCCCCTGGTACAGGGACCGGTAGGCAGAGAACATCATTTCCTGGGTATAGTACTTTTCCACTCTGCGAATGCCCGCCTGCTGAGCCTGGTACCAGCGCTGATCATCGCGTAACAGGTCGGCCACGGCGTGCCCCAGTGCTTCCGGGTTGGCGATACCCACCACGTCACCGGCCGACCCTAGCGCACGATCTTCTTCGCCAAAGCCTTCGATCAATTGCCGGCAAGACCCCACATCCGTGGACACCGCCGGCACCCCGGCGGCGAAGCCTTCCAAAAGCACCAGAGGCAACGCCTCGCTGATCGAACTGAGTACCACCACACCCACTTTCGGTAGCAGCTCGCTGATCTTCTGAAAACCGAGGAAACGCACGTTATCGTCAAGCTGCAAACTGCTGACCAGGGCGTGGCATTCCGCCGCGTACTCTTCGTCCTCGTCCTCCGGTCCGGCGATCCAGCCTTGCGCTTCCGGCATCACGTTGACCACGGTGCGCATCGATCTCAGGAAGGTCTTTACATCCTTAATCGGGACGACGCGGCCGATCAAACAGGCCACCGGAGGGATCGTCTCACCGCGCTGGGCGCGCACCGCTTGCATCGCCGGCAGATTGATGCCGTTGGGGATGTTTTGCGTGCGCGGTGGCGGCGCACCGTCGGCAACCTGGCGAAGACGGTTATTCTCGTAGAGAGCTACGATCTGATCCGACGCCTGGTAGCATTCGCGGCCCAACTCTTGGAAAAAATTGATCCACTTTTCGCGAAAATAGGCCATTTCCACGTTGTTGCGTTCCACCAGGCCCCGGTTATCGCTAATCCACTCACTTTGGAATAGATCTATCTTTCGCTCCTTGGTGTAAATACCGTGCTCCGAAAGCAGCAGCGGGCGGCCGGTCTTGCGGCGCAGCAGAGCGCCAAGAAATCCGGCATAGCCGGTGGAAATAGTGTGGTACATCTTGGCGGGAATAAGGTTGTCGGCGATGCGATTCAGAATCCAGATCGGCGCATGCATAATCCGCACCGTCCAGAAATAATCCACGAAAGACGGGTCACGGCTGTAGCGTCGATAGCTCTCCGAAATCAGATCCCAGCTTGACCGGCTGTGCAGAAAAGCCTCTTCGGATAAGGCGCCGCCATCCCCCAGTTCACCGATCAGCTTAGTGAACAGACGGTTACGCTCCTCGCTGACGCGGCCGCTGCGGACCATGCGGTGGAAACGATCGACGTCCTCGAACATGCTCCGGTCCCCTTGCGCGGCTTTCTTTTCCGCCTTGGTGCCCTGATCATGCAGATAGTGAACCTCCAGATGCACCACGTTATCCGGCAGGTCGTACTTCATCTCACCATAGTCCTCCGGCCGGCTGCCGACGAAACAGCAGGCGAAGGTGTACTCTGGAAACCCCCGTATAATCTGATTCACCCAACTGGAAACACCGCCGCTGACGTAGGGAAAGGTTCCCTCCAGAAGCAGACAAATATCGGCGCTGTTGGCGCGCGGCAAGCTCATGCGTCTCTCCAGTATTGGACTGATTCCTTCAGCGATGAGAACTGTGTGTCATCCGATATCGGCGTCATCAACTCTCGAACACGGCCCAACTGACCGCGAAGCAGGGCCAGTTCAGCAAGCCAGGGGTTAACCCTCGAGGGTGGCAGCCCGAGCTGACGGCAATGCAGAAAACTCTCTTCAGCGTGCTCTAGCTCTTCATCGGTCAGTAGAATACGTCCGCGGAGCAACCACATACCGGCATCATCAGGCCGCTCGGAAAGAGCGCGGTCCACATAGAACGACGCCCGCTCCAGCGCCAGCCTGCGAATGTCACCCTGCACCAGATCTTGAAAATTCAGTTCCCAGTAGAGCTCCGCGAGACGCCGATAGAGACGATAGCGGCGCGCCTGCGTAGCGCTTTCTAACAAAATAATGGCCCTGTCGATCTGCTGGGTGATTGCTTTTTCTTTTTGATCGAGAATCCCATAGGCGAGCAATCGCACGTCATCGGATGCATCGCCAAGGGTTTCACGCAATACCCGCCCCGTGGAACGGGTGGGCATACCACGCACCGTCAACATACTTTGCAGCCGGAGCTCCACGGGCGTGTCGGTGGACTTCAAAAGGCCCTTCAGGTCCTCTTGGCGAAAGCCGGCCAACGCTGGTGCGGGCACCGGCGTGAAGACCGGTGCGTCCACACCCACGAAGGGTTCGTCGCGGAACACCGCGGGCAGAAGGTAGCCAACCAACACACCTCCCAATATGCCCACCAAACCGAATACCGGCACAAAGAAAGCCAGTGAAAACGTCAACGCCCATGAGCCTACGGCGGGCTTTCGAAACCCCGAAGGCAACAATGCCCACACCGCCGACGCCAACAGCATCGACGCCACCAGATGAGTACCCAGATAGGTGATGAACAGGCTAAGCTCGCTGGACGCGGACAACAGCGATACCAGCGATGCCAGCTCCAAGACCAGGGCGTATAGCAACCAGCGGACTTCAACCATTACCGGCCTCTACCAGCATCTCTTCGATCTGTGCTTTGACCGGGCGTTTATCGAGTGAATGGTGGACATAGCTGACTCCGGCCTGCGCCAGGCTGGCGAACGCATAATCCTCGGCCAGCCACTCTTCCACACGACGCAAGAAACTCTCGAAACTGGACGGCCCCGTCATCGGCATCAATAACATCAACTGGTGACTTTCTTGATCGACCCACCAGTAACCATCCAGGTTACGGCGCCCCCGATACAGGCCTTCGACGATCTGACGGGATTGGGCGCTATCGTCCGGGGTGAATAGAATCAGCGTGGTATCGATTTTTTTCGCAGCGGACAAGTTAGCCAACGCGACCAGCTCACGGCCAAACACCGCGGGCATACCGGGCCACACGTCGATCAGGTGGTCCACCTCCGGGCCGTGCTGCACCACGTCGGCGTAGAAATTAAGCAATAGTCCGAAAAGTTGCAGGGTCTCCTGGTGAATGGAAAGAAACGGCATCCGTTCCACCACCACCATGCCGATCAGCTGTCCACCACTGTTCATCACCGGGGCCGCGACCCAGTAAATGCCGCCATACCCTTCGCCGGCCATCTGTACGTGGGCCATTTGCCGGCTTTCAAACGCATGCTTGAGCAAACGGTCTTCGAGATCCAAAGGTGCGTTCTGCCCCAACAACGCCACCGGTTCTGGATTGATGCCGCCGCCGGTTACCGCGTACAGGCCGCCACGTTGCAACTGACAATAATCCGCCAGCAAATTCAGCAGCTCATCGCCCGCGGGCAGCGCTTCCGAGTGACTCTCGTCCATCATCACGTCGCGCAGGCTGAGCAAGGCATCGCGTACCGTATAGGGGCGAACCAGCAGGTTCTCTTCCAGTCGATCATGGGATAACCGCAGCAGTACATGGCGCTGGGTAAGGTTCTGCAGCCGATCCAGGGTATAACCGGCGCGGCTTTCCGCACGGTCCAGCCGTACCCGCCACATATCGGCGAATTCACCGGTGATCAGGACAATAATATAGCCGCCCAGGAACGTGAGCTCGGGGAAGGCCAGTCCCGGATAAAGGCCCAACGCCTTGCAGGCAAACCAGGCGAGCAACAAGGTCAGCATGCCTAAGGAGCCCAGCAAGGAGCCGTACCGCAACGCCACCAAAAGCACCACCACGATGCTCCAGCGGATACCACCCTGAAACATAAGCGGATCGTCCGGGCGTACTAAAAAACCGACCAGCACCGCCATTACCACCAACAAGGGCGCTTCCAACCAGGCCATGGCCCCCAGCTTGGGGGGCGCGAGAAACCGCGCCAGGCGATTGTCGCCGAGGTTGCTGAGCATCAGTCGATCACCGGCGCGATCAGATCGTCAACAACACGCTGCCCGGTCTCGCCCAGTGACTGACGGGCCCAACCGGCACGCGAACCGGTGCCGCTGTAAAGCAGCTCACCGGCGGGGTCACGGATCTCAATCATCACGCCCACGGCGGGCTCGCCGTCGACGCCGGTTTTATAACGCCACTCATGGACCACGCCGGACACCACATAGCGCCCGTTCTGCTCGGCCACCCAGGCGCGCATGGCCTGCCGGCTTTCCTCCGAGCCCGCCTCGAACAACACGCCTTCGCCGTTTTCCTGCTCGAAGGCCACCACCGGACGAGCTCCGTGTTGGGCGAGCACCGCTTCGACGATAGCCTGGGCGCGTAGGCCGGCCTGGGGCGTGGTGGTTCGATTGGTCAACGGCAGCACCAGCCAGCGCGCCTGCCGCTCGAACGACACATCCTGGGTACTGCGCATATGCGTCGAGCACCCGGTCAGCGCCAGTACGGCGGTGCAGAGTACGATTAATGACAATTTCATGCGTTTCTCCTGATAAACCCCTGTTAATAGTAGAACCGGTAATCGAACCCGGCGCGATAGCTGTCTTCATCGGCCCCGCCGGTATTCAGCCCGCGCTCCAGATAGAAGCGCCAGGCGTCGCGCCCCAGCAA
>VMHT01072892.1_pt1 | contig 10062 bp, 14 predicted proteins | sample 4693611 | NCBI WGS metagenome assembly VMHT01 (sample SAMN12280063, study PRJNA550983) | marine metagenome | isolation source: seawater sampled from same location over 5 years 0.02-0.2 micron viral filtrate | place: USA: collected off the coast of southern California halfway between the port... ...
CTGAGTCTCAGGGGGACCTTCAGCGGTGGTTCCAACTTGGAGGACTCTGGAATTTTGTGGCGCTCCACGGAGCCTTCGCTCTTATCGGTTTTATGCTTCGACAGTTTGAGATTGCTCGTTTAGTAGGAATCAGACCGTACAATGCGATTGCTTTTTCTGGTCCTATTGCTGTATTCGTCTCTGTATTTCTCATCTACCCTCTCGGACAATCCTCTTGGTTCTTTGCGCCGAGTTTTGGTGTCGCGGCGATTTTCCGCTTCCTTCTCTTCCTCCAGGGCTTTCATAATTGGACGCTCAATCCCTTCCATATGATGGGAGTTGCTGGTATACTGGGTGGAGCACTTCTCTGTGCTATTCACGGTGCCACAGTAGAGAATACACTTTTTGAAGATGGAGAACAGGCAAACACATTCAAAGCGTTTGAACCAACGCAAGAAGAAGAAACCTATTCAATGGTTACAGCAAACCGCTTCTGGTCTCAGATCTTCGGTATTGCGTTTAGTAATAAGAGGTGGCTGCATTTCTTTATGCTCTTTGTTCCTGTTATGGGTCTGTGGACAAGTTCCATCGGTATTATTGGTCTTGCTCTCAACCTTCGCGCTTATGACTTTGTTTCGCAAGAAATCAGAGCAGCAGAAGATCCAGAATTTGAAACCTTCTATACCAAGAACATTCTCTTGAATGAAGGTCTTCGTGCTTGGATGGCACCAGTGGATCAACCACACGAACAGTTTGTATTCCCAGAAGAGGTATTACCAAGAGGAAATGCATTATGATTCAATCTCTAGGATTCTTATTACTTCGTATAGCGTTAGGCACGATGCTTATCCATCATGGATATGAGAAACTAGAAAACATTGAAAACTTTGCGGATGCATTTGTAAGACCATTACATCTTCCATTCCCAATCTTCTCATCATACTTCGCAGCACTTGCTGAGGTTGTGGGTAGTTGGATGGTTATCTGTGGATTAGGCACTCGTCTGGGTGCCTTAGCAATCTTAGGTACAATATCATTTGCAATTTATCATGCCCTAGTTACATCTGGATTCAATATCTACTTGTTAGAACTTTTAGTTCTTTACTGGGGAGGTTCAGCATGTATTGTCCTCAGTGGTCCTGGTAATTTCTCAATAGACCATCTCATAAAACGGAGACTCACAAATGATTAAATATCTATTCACTATTATGTTTGCTGCTCTAATGTGGGTGCAAGTCCCCCAGTGGAGTGATGATTGGTCTAAGTGTGCTGTAGATGTACCAGACACAGCATGTCATTGGTATATCACAGCACCCGATAGCACCATGGGTGAAGGATTCAGTTGGGCAAATGCTCCGTGGTTCAGTGCTGAAGGTCTCCGTGACATTGGAGAACTTCATAACACAGTTCAATCTCTTCAGGAGGCATGATGAATAACTTTGAAGTATTTTTTTACTTCCTTTGCTTCGGTATCATCGCAGGTGCTTCATTTGCGATGATGTGGGGTAATATTCAATCCATTAATATGGAAATGGATAAACCAAAACCTAAACCACGTCATCCAGAGGAACCTGCCGAAGGTGAAGAGGTAATGTATATTGATCTTACAAAAGAAAGACTAGAAGATCTTTATAATAATGACCTCGACTAGAGGTTTTTTTTATATGATTTAAAATAAATAGTAAGGTAGTCACGGGCACCAACCCCCAGGTTTCCCATGTATCGGGAACCGCATTTACAGAGAAAGTCGGATGAATGTGCTGACCTTTGGTTGTGGTGGAAAGAATTGTGGGATAGAGATCCGAACAGTAAAGAGGCGCAAGACGCAAGACAAAAATGGGGTCAATGTGTAGCAGAATTTGGTAAAATGGTTAGTGAGGAAGTCCGCACAAATACTAGATATCATGGTATAATGAAGTAATATATACTGAAGTTGAGTAAACTAAATGAAGTTCTTTTTCGCACTTCTTGCTACACTTTTTCTTGCTGCACCTGCTTGGGCTGTAGATGTTAAAATGGGTTCTGGTGGAAATCTAGTATTTGAACCGAATGAGATTACAATCTCTGCAGGGGACACGGTTCACTTTATTAATGAAGCACTACCTCCCCACAATATTATTGTAGAAGGTCGTGCAGATCTCTCTAGAGAAGCACTATTGTTTGCTCCTGGAGAATCACAAGACGTTGTATTTGCTGATGCAGGAGACTATAATTTCTTCTGTGGTCCTCATCAGGGCGCAGGTATGACTGGTACAGTACACGTTAACTAAATTTTGATTATGCCATTTTCAATTACTCTAAAGACAACTGATGGTGATCAGACCATCTCTTGTGAAGACGATCAATACGTTTTAGATGCTGCTGAAGAAGCAGGAGTAGATCTTCCATATTCTTGTCGTGCTGGAGCATGTTCATCCTGTGCTGGGAAAATTATTGAAGGTACATTGGATCAAAGCGAACAATCATTCCTTGATGATGATCAATTAGAAGCAGGATTAGCTTTACTTTGTGTTGCTTATCCAACATCTGATTGTGTTATTGAAACTGAAAAGGAAGAAGAACTATACTGATGAAATATACGCATAATTATATGAAAATCTTTTTGGACACCGCAGACACTGAGGTAATTAATGATGCTTATCGAAGTGGATTGGTAGATGGTGTTACTACCAATCCTACACTCATCATGAAGAGTGGTCGTAATCCTGAAGAGGTCTATCAGGAAATCAAAGATATTGGCATCACTGATATCAGCATGGAAGTAGTTGGTGATGAGGGTGAAATGTATTGTGAAGGCAAGCGCCTTTATGAGAAGTTTGGGGATGTTTGTACAGTCAAGGTTCCTTGCACCCGTGAAGGACTTGCTGTATGTAAGTCTCTTTCTGATCAGAACATCAAGGTCAACGTAACTCTTATCTTCAGTGCTGCTCAGGCAGTGCTTGCTGCTAAGGCCGGTGCTACTTATGTTTCACCTTTCGTTGGTCGTCTTGATGACCAGTCTATTGCTGGTCTTGAGGTTGTGCGCTCTATCTCTGAACTCTATCGTATCCATGGAGTGAGAACTCAGGTTCTTGCTGCTTCTATCCGAAGTGTTCAACGTGCTGTTCGCTCTTGGTATAATGGTGCTGAGATCTGCACTATGCCACCAAAAGTATTTGATCAAATGTATGATCATATTTTGACTGATAAAGGACTTGAAATTTTTGATAAAGATTGGGCAGCAGTAGTTAGATAACCCTTTACATACCCCCACTTTGGGGGTATAATGGTATTAACTTGATTTAATTCAATGCTTGGAAATCTTGAACCTGAAGAATCTGTAATGAGCGATGATGTTATTGCCTCTCGTAAGGCAGCAGCAGTCATGAAAACTGTTTCAGGCAAATTATCTGATGTTATTGCTGCTTTAGGATGGGATTGTTATGATGATGTCACCGTAGAAATTAGTGGCACTCAGGTTTCTGGTATTCATCAACCTGAAAATTACAATAAAAAATGGGCAGCACCTTATGGTACTCGCAAGTACAATAAAGATGCCTTCATCGTTATCAAGAATCGGGATCGTAATCCTACCGTTTCCTCTCAACCTTTTACCGAGAGTGAATTCAAACTTGCTCATCCTTATGAGGATAAAAAATGAACGGATACTATTCTGTATTCAATCCAGATGGTAACAAAATTGCAGACTGTGGTGCTGAGAGAGATGCCCTCTTCCTCATACACAGTAGAAATAGAAGTTGGGATGGACACTACTATACTTTCAACCCATTACCCGGTGATATTATTGATGTCAATCAACCCAGAAAATTTGAACCATATGTACCAGTAGTATCAATCGCTGATGACATCGTTGTAAATGTGGATGAATATCAAAGTCAACCAGTTTTAGAGCAAAGCGATGCCGAAGTTTTCATACCCGACTGATCCTCCGGACTCAAAATGTCCCTATTGCGGTCAAACTCAAAGGGCATGTTCTCATGTTGATAGACTAACAAGAGCATGGGCAAGAGGTGCTTGTCGATACAAATATACACCAAAAACAAAAGAAGTTATACAAGATTTACAATCTTCCTTTAAAGAGTGGTCTGAGAATAATAAATAATTTTCAGGACGCAATCTTTTATGCCTCTCTACAATTCCCCGCAAGCCTATGTCTTTAACCTCCAAACTACAAGTTCCGCCGAAGCAAAAAGGTTATGGAGGCAAAAGATAAAGGAAAGTTGGGATTATAGATGTGCCTATTGTGGGGATGATAATAACCTTACGATAGATCACATCCAACCACGTTCAAAGGGAGGCACAGACTTCACGAAGAATTGTCTGTGTGCTTGTCACAAATGTAATCAGGACAAAGGTCATACTCCTTGGGAAGATTGGTATCTTTCTCAGGAGTTTTTTAGTATTCAGCGTTATGAAAAAATCAAGGATTGGATGAAACCTGAAAAATCTTCTAACCTTTACACTTACCGCCAAAGACGGAATAATGCGAGTTGAATAAATAAATGATAGCAGTATATACTGCTATTTTTGGTAAATACCGAATGTGTATACATGGCGACACCTTTTAGGTTAAAAAGATCTGCTGTGTCTGGTAAACGACCAGAACTGACAGATTTACAGCTAGGGGAACTGGCGATAAATTTTAATGACGGTCATTTGTATGCTGAGAGAGACACTCAAGGTGTCGGCATAGGAACAACCGTGGCACTCTTAACTCCATGGAAAGAGAATTATGGAGGAGGATCGATTGAATATACGGGAGTAGTTACAGCAAACTCATACCATGGTAATCAAGTGATTGGAACTCCTGCTGGTGGATTTAAGGATGGAGCCTTTGAGATATTCACTACAGATCACACGAAAGATTCAATTAACGAACTTAACTTTATATTGGGTAAGTTAGTTCCTGCGGCACCTGATACTGTAAATAGTTTAACACTATCATTAACAGGAACTGCTGGTAATGGTAGACTGTGCCAAGGATTTTCTCCAACTAATAATACTGGTGGAGCACTAACACCTTCAGCAGGAACACAGTATACAAGAAATACTGATAGCACGATTACATCAAATTACATTGATGATATTGGTCCTGGAGATAATGGAACAGTAGAGGGATTTGTAAATGGTGTTAGTGTTGGTAGTATAACTCTTGATACTAATATCAATAATGGCACTAACGGTGCGCTTCAAGTTGCTGATAATAAGGACGCATCAGAGTCAAACAGAAATACTGGTATAACATCACAATTTTATCAGGTTTATGATGTAAGATTAATCAATGCGGCTTCTCCTGATGGATTTAATAAAGGACAAATTGCTCATGGTGCTGCAGCATCTAACAATGCTTTTTGGTATGAGGATCCAAGCACAGTTGGATCACCAGTAATTTCCTTTGGCGCGGTAACACCACCAAGCAGTCCTACTCTTAACTATTCATCTGGTGTTCCTCATTATACTCAGGCGTCTAATAATAATTTCCAATATACTGTAACAGTCACCAATGCCTCTGGTGACATGTATACTCAGAATAAGTTATTGAATTCTGATGGACAAACTAGTGGTTTTCAGAATCCAGGTCATAAAAACTACGATGCCTTTGTTGGTGGAACTTTACCTCCAGCAAGAAACTTTGGTGTCGGTACCGGTGCTGATGTAAACATTTCTCAGATACCAAGAGATTTACATCTTACACTTACCTCAAGTCATTTCACAAGATTCGATGCTTTAACTCCATATGGTTCTCATAATAATCAGAGACTGAGTTATAGTACAGACATCAATATCATGGGCACAACTGCCCGCACAAATGCTATTGATGAAGATAATATTCTTGTTTCTTCACTTGGAACTGGATCTGGTAACGCTACTAGGGTAAACGCTGGATCTTCGGGTGATAATCCAACTCCAGTTTTCACTGCTTGGAATGCTAGTTCTTCTGTTGCTTCTTATGAAGCAGTTGTTAGGGGGGCAAGATTGAGACATGACCAGACTGATTACTCTTCTGGATATCTTCCTATTGGACCTGATTATTCTTCAGGTAGATCTGGAACACAATACTTCCAGATTGAATTAATTAGATCCAATGTGTCTGAATTTAGAATTACCTATAGTGGAAATGCTGCTGGATGTTTCATTTGTATGCCTGATAATTCAGCATGGACATCATCACTCTCTGGCACTAACGGTTGGGCGGATATGTTCCAAGCATATAGAGGAGCAGGTATTCCAACATCAGCAGAACCGGGGGCATCTTCTGGTGGGTTGATGACTAGTAATGGTGGCACAACTACTTGTGTGTTTGGAACCGAATCATCGTCTAATGACAGTAATAATAGAATCCTGATTAGATGGAAATTGACTTCCGGTCAGTCAATTACGTCCATGTCATTCTCCGCTACATAAGATATCAGAGGTAAAAAATAGTGGCAGCATCACAAGAACAAAAGGTAGATTATCTATTAAAGAAACTTGGCTACAGTGCCTCAAAAACTGGTATTGCTGAGGATGAGAATAGTCTTGTAGGAACTAAAAAGGCACCCTTTGCCGAACCAATTCCTTCACCCCTGGTTGTTTCTTCTATAAATGTTTGGACTTTTTCAGACAAAATTCCAACAGATCCTAGCACAGCAGATCCTTATTATGTAAGATCTTATCTTGCTGTTGATTCCGGTCTTCAACTTACTCCAGATAATACTGTTGCTGACAATAGAACTTTTCTTTGTCGCTCAGTACAAGGCGATAACACAACTCCTATGCTTGGGGACTGGATTGATACCGCTTTTGGTCCAGATTATATTGTTGAGGTATATAGAGGAGACCCTAATTCTGGTGGCGTAAAATTATCTGCTGCTGGTTCAGGATCTAATGACACCTGGTTCTTTGATTATTCTTCGGGTGTTCTTAATTTTAATGGAACTGTAGTTCCTGCTGGAGTTACAGCAAGTAATATCTATCTCGTTGGTTACCGATATATTGGTCCAAAGGGTATAGGTGATAGTCAAATAAGCAATGTTTTTTATGTCACGAAAGACGGAAGAGACGAAAACTCAGGTCTCAGAATCGCAGATTCAAAAGCAACAATCAAATCAGCAGTCTCAATCGCGTCAACACTCCCAGGATCAATTGTTAAAGTTTCTGCTGGAACTTATGTAGAAAATAATCCAATTAAGATTGGACCTCAGGTTAGTATTGTTGGAGACAGTCTTAGAGAGGTTACTGTAATTCCTCAGAATGCAAACCAAGATTTATTTCATGTAGCACCTGGAGATCTTATCAGTGATATGTCGTTCACAGGAACGATGGATCTTGGTAAAGCAGTAACAGCATTTGATCCTGATGTAATCAGATACTCAGGTCAGTCTCCTTATCTCTTGAACTGCACTAACTTCATTACTAATAGTATTGGAATGAAGATTGATGGTGATCATGTTATTGGACCTTTTAAGAGTTTTGTTTGTGATTCTTTCACACAATATAATCAAAATGGTATAGGTTGTTCCATTACAAATAAAGGGTACGCACAGATTGTTTCTATGTTCACTATTAATAGTGATATGGGAATTTTCTGTGGCACTGGTGGACAGTGTGATGTTACGAACTCTAACTCATCATTTGGTAATTTTGGATTAGTTGCTGACGGTACTAGTCCTCTCAGTTTTACAGGAACTATAAACGCAGCATCCGCAGTAAATGCTGACACATTTGAAATAGAACTTGATGCACCAAATCTCACTGTAAATGATGCAGTGTATGATAATATATCTGGACTTACAACAATCACTACCAACATCGATCATAACTTTAAAGTTGGTATGGATGTTACATTAGAAAGATTGGTATTCAGTTGTGATTCTTACGGCAACTATCCTCATACTTTCTCTAGTGCAGTTACTAATGGCGTATCAATAACTGGTGGTTCACAAATCACCCCAACTGATGCCACGTATAATCCTCTATCAGGTGAGATGGTTGTAACCAGAGCATCTCATGGATTGACTGCTTCAACCACTAAAACAGCATCTGGTGCGTCATACGATCCTAATACTGGACTTCTAACAGTTACTAGTAATGGACATGGAATAGCAAATGGTACATACATCAAGTTTGAATTAAATTCATTTACATTTACATGTGGTCAGGATGGAAATGCTACTAATCATCCTTACCCTAGAGAATCTGATCCAGTATTTAATAAGTGGATTCAGGTAAGTAATTCTCAGACAAATACCTTTGATGTAAATGTAGGCACTTCAGAAAATACTTCGGTTCACAATTTTGTCTCTGCTACTAATAATGGAATTCAAGTAGCATCTAGTAGTGTTGGATTTGCAACTGGTGCTATATGCTTCACTTGTGCTCAAGATAATTATCAATCTGTAAAGTGTTATCCAAGAACAACTGATCCTGCACATAACTCGGTGATTGGTATTGAATCTGTTACTCAGGACACTTTCACAGTTAATATTGGTGTATCAACCACTGGTAAATTTCCAGATAATAATGGTAGAGTATTTACTGTCAAGTCTGTTCCTTCTTCAAAAGTATTTACAGTTCATGTAGGACCAAATAGATTCGAGCACACTTATGTTAGTGGTGGAAAATCTAGACTCAATCTTATTAGACCTTATGATGGGCAGGTTGTATATTTTGATGAGTTATACAATACAGTTGGAAAGATAACAATTACTAATGCTGGTAGCGGATATAACTCTACACCAACAATTACAATTGGTACTCCTTCAGAAACATGGGGTATTACTGCTACCGCTGTCCCTACAGTTACGAATGGATTTGTAACTGATGTTGAACTCTTATCAAGTGGTCGTGGATATGAAACTACACCAACTATTACATTTTCCACTCCTGATGTCGGAATAAATACAGCAACAGCTACAATAGAATTACTACCAACATATTACGCAATTAAAGAGTCTACTCCAATTTCTGCTGGTATTTGTACGGTTACTTTTAATAATAATCTACCATATTCAGTAGGAATTGGAACTACAGTCCCTTTCTTCAAACAAAGCAGAGTGCTTGCCTCTTCACATTCGTTTGAATATATTGGTTCTGGAGTTGATCCAATAACATCATTACCATCCCGTGGTGGCGTTGCTATACAAGAGAATGAAGTTGATAATCGTAATGGTGGATTAGTAATCTATACCAGCACAGACCAAGGAGGTAACTTCAGAATCGGTGAGGGTGTTGTGATTGACCAAATTACTGGAACTATCTCCGGTAATTTCTATTCCAAGAGTTTATTTGCAAACGTCACACCATTAATTCTAGCATTAGGAGGAGAATAAGAAAGTGGCTTTACCGTTAAATGTATTTAAAACCGTTAATGAAATCGCTTCAACTAGCGCGACTGAAATCTATACTGCTCCTGTAGGATACACTGGTGTTGTTTTGATGGCGCAAGCAGCGAACGTTGATTCTACAACATATACTATTACTTTTGCCCACAAGAGAGGTGCTACGGTAACTGAGTTGTTAAAATCTACACCTATACCAGGTAATGATTCTTTGTCATTGGTAACTGGTAGACTTGTTCTTGAGTCTGGTGATAAGATTGTATTATCATCAAATGATTCAAGTAATATAAAAGTTACTATCAGCATCTTAGAAACATTAAACTAATATAACTTATAGAAATGTCCAAGTTCCTTAGCGGCAGACAATCCAATCTTAAACTGGGTGTAGATGGTTACACTAATAGTAAAACAGTTCTTGAAACAACTGGTAGAGTTGCTATTGGAGCTACGGACGCTCAATCATATTCTTTATTTGTTGTAGGTGATACAAGCGTACAAAATATTCGTATTACCAGTGGTATTAGCACTGATGGTGTTGATTATGGTGAGACTTTTCAGTTACTAAGAGCTACTGGTTCTGGAACTTGGGAATGGGCAACTGTTTCTGGATTATTCACTGCGAACAACATTCTTAATGGATTCACTGTAAGAGAAGAAGGAACTGTTGTTGGTACTGCTGCAAGTATAATTCAACTTGATTTCCGTGGTGGCAACATCATTGCTGCTGCTGATCCACAACCAAGTGCAGGTATTGCCACAATTA
>VMHT01211990.1_pt1 | contig 10062 bp, 13 predicted proteins | sample 4693611 | NCBI WGS metagenome assembly VMHT01 (sample SAMN12280063, study PRJNA550983) | marine metagenome | isolation source: seawater sampled from same location over 5 years 0.02-0.2 micron viral filtrate | place: USA: collected off the coast of southern California halfway between the port... ...
AGATGCAGATGCATCCCATGCATAAGTTTTACCATTTGCAATAGTTGCAATTAATACATCACCCCAGTTTGTTAAAGACCAAAGGCCAGGTTCTAATTGTACTGTAGAAGCATTTACTGCAGATCCCCAACCATTAAAGTTAGTAGCATTGGTAACTGTTTCCCCATCACTATGTGCTTGACCATTAGAAGTTCCAGTTGTAGCTGTTCCCAATGCACCTCTAGTTATACCAGTAAGTTCATTACCAGCTACACCTGTATAAGTTATTAATTCATTTTCTACTGCTATTGTACCAGCTGTTGGAAATCCTGTTGTAGACGTTAATCTAATTTGTGTCGCGGAACCATTATTACCTGCTGTATCCGCGGCCAACGCTCCATCTAAATCGTTAGTTAAAACACCTGTGACTGTTCCACCCCATAATCCAGCACCATATCCATAACCATATGATTGTGCACTTGGACCAATACTAGCAAAAGGTTTAACTGTGCAAGTACTACCTGAAGTTAAATCTGAACCTCCTCCAGCTGTTTCAGCACTGGGAGATGTAATAGTAAATGTAGTTGATGAAGGCACTGTTATAACTTGACAAATTTTATCTTCAAAGTTTGATGCTGAAATACTAGAACCTGTTGGCATTGTGACTGCATCTAATTCCACCATATCACCATCAATTAATCCATGATCACTAGTTGTGGTAATTGTAATTGCTGTTCCTCGAGTTGTACTAGTAGTAAGAGTAGAACTAGTAAATGTAGTTAAAGTTCCTGCATTGTTATCTACAAAAGGAGTAATGTCATAAAGTTGACCTTCAAAATATATAAGTAAAAATTTATCTGTACCAATAGCCACATACCTATTTCCTTCTTTGTCTACAAAAGAATGCTGTGCTCGAGCTACTCCTTGCATAGTATCTGTAAGTAAAGAAGACCAACCACCTATTTTTTCTGGTAATCCATATCTAAATCTAGCAAGATCAGAATCAACCCAACGACCTGCAGCTCCAACACTAGTATCCTGTTTGTCTATCCCGGGAGCAAACTTTATTTCAGTGAGCATCTAGTTGCTCCTATGAATTCGTTGATTGTTTTTGCCAGCCTTTAGTGCTGTTTGTGTAAACTAAAGTTACTGCTTGGTTATTTGTATTTAAAACAAGATCAGAAGCTGCACCTTGAATAGGAGAAGAATTTCTACCTACTGTACAATTGTTAGAAGCAAAACCCCCACTTAATGATGCATCCATAATAGTTACAGTATCACCTGCACTAGGAGAGGCTGGTAAATTAACTTGAATTGTACCTCCACCACCATTTGATGTTTCACCAAATACTATATCTCCATGAACTGCAGTGTAAGGAGTATTAGTTCCTGTTTGAACTTGTACATTTCCTTGATTTAAAATTCCTGCAAGTTTCATAGAATTAGCACCAGTTCCATCTGTATAAAATACACAAGTAGATCCTACCGGCATGTATTTAATTCCTGTTCCCGATCCACCTACATTTTGCACACCAATAGTATAATTAGAATTTGATCTTGTTGTACTATCTTTAACTATAAAAACTCTTTCAGCACCTGTTGGCATAGTGATAACTCTATTTGCTGCTAAAGTACCAGTAACTTCTATCATTAAATTTTTACCAGTTGCAGTAGAATCTCCTAATGCAGAACCATTATCTAAATTTAATGTTAAGTTGGCTGCCGCTATACTTACTGTATAATAACCACTAGCTGATAATTCTAAAATTTTTAAATTGTTATTTGTTATTGTTCCCCATAGACCAGCTTTTTCACCGGTTGCTATAAGCTCTAATTGTAAATCTGATGAGTATGTTGATGCCATAATTTAATAAGGTTCTATTTCTGTCCAAACGTTATTTGCACCTGGAATAATTGGGTTCCAAGTAATTACCCCTACGTTATTAGATGAGATAGTTAATTGATTATCTGTCACATCTATATTCGCTCCACCTGTTATTGTAACACTGCTAGCTTTTAAAGTCAAAGGCATTCCTGTTACATTAAAGTCTACAGAAGAAGAGGCTGTAACTAGGGCAGAATTTAAACTTAAAGGAGAAGCTGTAATATTTACATTAGCATTTGCTGTAAGTGTAACTGATCCACTAGCTAAAGTTAACGGATTTCCAGGAGGAAATATATCAGCTGCATCTCCAGTAGCTGTGGAAGCTCCTACTGATAATGTTAATGCATTTGCACTAACATTAATATTAACATTGCCAACTAGTGTTGTAGTGGCAAATGGTAGTGCTGCTATTGCGTCAAATCCTAAACTCATAAATAATCCTTAAAAGGAGACTGTGTGGTATGTGGTGGTGACACAGCCTCCATCTAAAGATTATATACTATATTTCTACAGTATCAACTCCGTTAATTGAGTATTTGATCCTACAGATCCTTTATAGAAAGTATTAAAAGCTAGACTAATTCTCGTATTGTTTCCTTGTTTGGTTTCTACTTGATGAGTAGTTGACGACGGAAACATAAATAAATCACTTGTTTCTACAGGAAAAAACCAAGTTTTAGAATTCCATAAATTAAATTTTTGATCATCTATTTCAGGAGATATTTGTTGATAAACTGTAGGATGCGAAAAAAGTATTTTATCATTTTTAATATCTGAATTAAAATATAATACACCAGATATTACTGAATTAGGATGTTGATGTTGATGATGAAATTGATTAGTTTCTGTATAGTTTAACCACGATTGAGTTATATAAAGTTCTATATTATTTTTAGGACAGATAACTGTATTTAAATAATCTTTACAACATTTATCTAAATACTTCTTTATGTTTTTAAATTCTTTTCTATTTAATATGTAATTATCTTTAGTATTAATATTTCCTTGATTTTTAGTGCAATGTTTTTTTTGTTCATTTACAAATTGTAATTCTTGTTTTGTAAAAGGTCTGTCTATTTTTGTTGTATAGATAGGTGTTGGAAAAAGACTGTGAATTACAGGACTAGTCATAATTAATAACTGCGTAAGTAAAAATTTTATTTTTAGTGGAAGTCACCACTTTGTATTCTGTACTAGAATCAAATAAAACTAATTTATTTTCTTCCGCTTCTATGAAATTATTATCTATTTCAATTCCGCCATCACAAGTGTTAGCAAATAAAATTCCTATTTTTGCATCTTTTTTATGGTTATCAATTACATACTTTTGTGGTGTTGGTGTTTTTAAAAACAAATTAAATCTAACAGAGTGTAATTTTTTGTGTGGTATTTTTTCTAATGCAGGTTTAATCATATTTAAATAATTAATAAAAATACGATTTACTAAATTAGAATTTTTTATTATTTCATTTGTAAATTTATATCCTTCGCAAGGTTTGTAATTTACAAAATCATTGTAAAACCAATAAAAGGTATCCCCGGTTAAAGTATCTCTAATACTTGAAAATAATACGGGGTGTACCAAATTTTCTTTTATACTATATTTATTTTTTGTATTCATAAATAGTATTATTTTAATTGTTTTCCTGTTACCCATGCAACTAAAGAATTTCTCTCTCCTTTAGTTACAGGTTTTACTTCATGTAAAGTATAAGATGGAAATAAAATTAATGTTCCTTGTTCTTTTTTCATTATATCTCCTTTTTCATCTCTATATAAAAATAAATCTCCACCCTCATATTCTTTAGGATCAGTAAGTTGAATTGATAAAGATAACTTTCTAACCATACTACCTAATAATGAATCAATGTGTTTTCCATATTTTCCTGATGGTGCTTTATAATTTGTAAATTGCAATCCCTCATTTAAACCAAAAATATCAAACTGAAAATATTTTTGATTAAGATGTAAAACAACATCTGTTATTCTTCTAAATACCCATTCAAGATTATCATTAGAATATAACCAAGTAGTGTTGCTTAATCTTATATCTGTTACACCTGATGTATTAGCTTTTGATAATCCACTTTTTTTTGCAATTTCAATTATTTTATCACATTCTTCTTTTGTAAAAACATTTTCCCCATAGGCATAAGCATAAACTTTATCTAAATAAAAATTCCAAGATGGATTATTAATTTTTTTCATTTTTTGTATTCATACCATCCTGTTATAATATATTTATCTTCATCAATAGTGGTGTGTCCTTTATGTAAAAAAGTCCAATCAGCACTCCAAATAATAGTTAAACCTTTTTCTGGTTTTATTTTTGTGTTTTGATAATACCACTCTGTTTCCCCTCCTTTTTTAACATCGTTAAGATACGTCATAAAAACAAGGTGTCTTTTACTTGTCATAATTCCTGATGCTTCTGTATGCCAATAATGATAAGCTTGTTTAGGTTTATATTTTTGAATATTAAAGTTTTCTTCTAGACCCCAAGGCTCTACACGTAAATCACAATATTTATATTTAGATTTATATTGATTTAAACATTTTATCATTTCTTTAAAATATAATTTTAAACACAAATGATCATCGATCTCACGTTCATTAATGGTAAGATCTAAGCTATCTTTAATAGTTTTATCTACACCGTTTCTAGTCAGACCCGCTTTTTTATTTTTTGATACTTCAAATAAATTTATCAGATCATCACAAATAGATAAATCAGATAAATAATATCCTTCTATAAAATTTTTCTTTCTATTTAAATCGTGTTCTTTCAACATACCACCACTGAAACTACTTTAATTATTAGGAATTGTCAATCAAATCCCAAGTTTGATTTGTTTCGTTCCAATTATAATCTTGTCCATCATCTGGTTTTACCGAGGGGGCTTCCCAAAGACAAGTTGTTTCGTTTAATATCCAACTATTAAAAGGTTGAGGGGGAATGAACGCATCCCTACCTTGATCATAAGTACAACCAATCCCTGCATAATTTTTTCTAAAAGGTGTTCCACCTAATATATGTTCTCCAGCACGAGTATTGTAAGAAGTTTGTTTAAATACATCTCTCGTATTATATAATTTATTTAAAAAATCTATTCCAGCTTGTTCAGTAGTCGCTACATCGTTTGAAACAACGTAAACTTTTTCAACTACATTTCCAACTCCTAATTTTGCAAAATGTGCCATTACCCTGTGTAACTCCCATCTCCTGTAAATGTTAAAACTGTTTTACCTGAAACTCCTGTTGCAACTGTTGGACTTCCAGTTGTTGTTCCTGAATAACTTGCATCTGGCATACTTAAAATTACAACTCCACTACCACCATTTCCACCAGCTACATCGTGTGCACCTCCACCGCCACCACCTGTATTTGCAGTTCCATTTGATCCTGGATCATTACTTCCTGTATTTCCATCTCCACCGCCACCTGTTCCACCAGTACCTTCTGTAAGATTATCACATCCACTACCTCCACCACCACCAGCTCTTGCAACTGATGAACCTGTTATAGATGATGGATTACCAGCTCCACCATTTCCTCCTTTTGAGGATGTACCTGTTACACCATTAGTATCAGAGCCACCACCTCCTCCTCCACCTTGTTGTCCTGATCCATCTGCACCATCTCCACCAGCAAAACCTTGATTAAGAGTTCCAGCTGCACCATCGCCATTTTTAGGTCCACCTCCACCAGAGCCACCTACTACAGCAGTAGTAGTTTCACCACCACCACCTCCTCCACCAGCAGATGTTATAGTTGTTATTCCTGTACCAGAAATTGATGAATTACCACCACTTGCTCCAGCAGCGGCAGGACCTCCTTGTGCTGTTCCTGCACCTCCATCACCAACTGTAATTGTATAAACTACTCCGGGACTAAATGTTAAAGCTGTTTCAGTTGAATTACCTCCACCAGAATCTTCTGAACCAAAAGAATTTCTATATCCTCCAGCACCACCTCCTCCTCCAACAGGTCTACCTCCACCTGCACCTCCAGCTACAACTAAAAAATCTACTGAATAAGCTGGGGTAGTAAAATATTCTACATCATCATCAGTTGTTGGAATCCAACCTTGTGTAGAACCAGAATAAACAATTTTAATGTTTTGACCATCTGTACTAAGCACTACTTTTTTTGTTGATGCTACTACACTTTGAAATTTATTTGAACCTTGATCTAATGTAAGATTATTAGTTGCGAATGATCTTGAAAAATCTACAAATTCTATTTCATCTCCTACACTTGGAGAAGTAGGTAAATCTATTTCAAAAGCACCACCAGATGTATTTACAAAATAACCCTCCCCAGCAACTGCTGTAAAGTTTGCAGTTTTAACTGCCGATTGCCAAGCAATACTAGCAAAACCTGTAGCAGTACCACTGTTAGCTAAAGTTGCACCAGCAGGAATTGATATTGTATCGCCAGAAGCTCCAATAGTAATAGTATTAGCGTTTTCGTTGATAATATTATTACCGTCTGTATCCTGAACTGTATCTACTTTTATTGTACTAGTCATTTAAATCCCATTGTTGTGTTTCTTCGTTCCAATTATATACATTACCATCATCTGGATAAACAACTGGTGCTTCCCAAAGACAAGTTGTTTCATTCAATGTCCAACTATTAAAAGGTTTAGAAGGAATAAATGCATTTCTATCTTCATCGTAAGTATATCCTATTCCCGCGTGGTTTTTTCTAAAAGGTGTACCACCTAATTGATGAACACCACCAAAAGTATTGTAAGATGTTTGTTTCCAAATAGCCCAACCTGTAAGTTTAGTTAAAAAATCTACTCCAAGATTTTCTTGTTCAACTCCATTAGCATCTAATAATACTTCATTATTAACTGAATGAACTTCAATTACTTTATTATTTAATCCTATTTTTGCAAAACTAGCCATTACCCTGTGTAACTCCCTGATCCTGTAAATGTTAAAACTGTTTTACCACTAACTCCTGTAGCTACTGTTGGAGAACCTGTTGTTGTTCCTGAGTAATTTGCATCTGGCATACTTAAAATAACTACACCTTTACCACCAGCACCACCGCTACCACCACCACCTTGATGATTTCCTCCACCACCACCGCCTCCAGTATTAGCTGTTCCTGCTGTACCAGTTCCATTAGTAGCACCTGTACCAGCACCACCACCGCCAGTTGCTGCACCACCTGGATTACCAGCATAAGCTCCTCCACCTCCTCCACCAGCATAAGTTACTGATGAACCTGTAATAGAATTAGCTGTACCTGCACCACCCGCACCACCTTGTGATGTTGTACCATTTGCACCTACTCCACCATGGCCTCCACCGCCACCTGCACCATAAGCTGGTGCAGCAGCACCTGTTCCACCATTATTTCCTTGACTTGGAGTTGTACTTGGGGTGTCTCCAGAACCACCACTACCACTATCTGACGCACCTCCACCAGAACCACCTGAAAGACCAGTTTCATTAGCACCTGGACCATTTGCAGTTCCACCACCACCTCCTCCAGCAGAAGTAATAGTTGTTAATCCTGAAGCAGAAATAGAAGAATCTGAACCACTAGTTCCTCTAGTTGCAGATCCACTAGAACCAGTTCCACCGTTTCCACCATCTCCTACTGTTACTGTAACTGTTGTTCCTGTGGATAATGTTTGAGTAGAAGTTCTAAATCCTCCAGCACCTCCACCAGCTGCTCGGCTACCTCCACCACCTCCACCTCCAGCTATAACTAAAAAATCTACTGAATAATTTATCGCTATTAAACTACTTTGAAGACCATCATCAGTTACTAACCAACCTTGTGTTGAATCTATAAAAATTAATGTAACTGCAATTCCTTCTGTGCTTAATTTTTTGTTATCAGTTAACCCACCAATTTTATCAGAACCATTTGCTACTATTGTGACTGCGTTAGTATCAAAAGTTCCTGCATAATCTTTTAGTGCAACAACAGCTCCTGCTGTTCCTGCAGGTAAATTAACTGTTACTGCTCCACCTGTTGTATTTACAAAATATCCTTCACCAGCTACTGCTGTGAAAGTTGATGTTTTAACTGTAGTTGACCAAGAAGCTGAACCTGTTGCACCAAATCCCGTAGCAGTACCATTATTAGTTATACTAACTCCTGAAGGAATAGTAACTGTATCCCCTGAAGTACCTAACGTTAATGTTGTGCCGCTTTGCGGATCTACCTGATCTACTTCTATTTTACTCATTTAAATCCCATTGTTTTGTTGTTTCATTCCAAGCATAATAATTATAATTATCCATTTGTTCTTGTGTCAATTCTGGATAAGCAACTGGTGCTTCCCAAAGACAAGTTGTTTCGTTTAATATCCAACTATTAAAAGGTTTTGGTGGTATAAAAGCATCTCTACTTTGATCATATTTATAACCAACACCAGCAAAGTTTTTTCTAAAAGGTGTCCCACCTAATTTATGTTCTCCACCAGAAGTATTATAAGAAGTCTGTTTCCAAACATCTCTAGTTCCATATAAATTGTTTAAAAAATCTATTCCTGCTTGTTCTGTTGTTGCAATATCATTAGATATTACTGCAACTCTCTCAATTATATTACCAACTCCTAGTTTTGCAAAATGTGCCATTATGCTGTGTAACTCCCATCCCCATTATAAACTAATATTGTATCTGATCCTGATGTGCTAACTGTAGGTGATCCAGAAGTTGTGCCTGAATATTTTGCAGTTGCCATTCTTAAAATAACAACTCCACTACCTCCTGTGCTATGAGGCAGACTAGAAAATTTACCACCTCCACCACCACCTGTGTTTGCAGTACCATTACCACTTTGTACTACAGGAGATTGCTTTCCACCAGCTCCTCCTCCACCTGAACCACCAGCTCCCGCTGTACCATTATATGTTGCACCGCCACCACCACCACCTCTTGTGACAGATGAGCCTGTAATTGTAGAAGCTACACCAGTTCCACCATTTCCTGCATTGCCACTAGAATTATTTGAACCAACAGCACCAGCTCCTCCTCCACCGCCGCCAGCACTTCCAGCACTATCTGAATCTCCACCTTTATATCCTTGAGTGGAAGTACCTGATGCTCCTGTTCCAACATCTGCACCACCACCAGAACCACCAGATGTACCAGTAGGGACAGCTGCAGGTTGTCCGGGAGATATATTATCTATACCTCCAACTCCGCCTCCAGCAGAAGTAATATCTGTAATATCTGAACCAGAAATAGAACTATCTCCTCCTGGACCACCCATAGAACTATCGGCTTGGCCAGCAGTTCCACCACTTCCTACTGTAATTGTATAAACTGTACCAGGAGTTAACTGTAAAGCTGTTTCAGATGAACCGCCACCGCCTGATGTTTCACTATTATAAGATGCTCTATATCCACCAGCACCTGACCCACCAGCACCACCATCTCCTGAACCACCACCTCCACCAGCAATACATAAAAAATCACAAGTGTAAGTTTCATCTTGTAAAGTACTTTGTACACCATCATCAGTCACTAGCCAACCTCTTGTTGAATCTATAAAAATTAAAGTAGCTGCAATTCCTTCGGTTCTTAATACTTTATCGTCGGTTGAACCCCCTATTTTATCAGAACCATTTGCAGATATTGTACAAGCATTTGTGTCAAAAGTATTTCTATAATCTTTTATTGCAACAACTGCTCCTGCAGTTCCTGCTGGTAAGTTAACTGTTATAGCTCCACCATTTGTATCTACAAAATACCCTTCACCAGCTGCTGCTGTAAAAGTTGATGTCTTAACTGTTGTTGTCCAAGAAGCTGCACCTGTTGCACCAAAATTTACTGCTGTACCACTATTAGTAATGGTTGCTCCTGATGCAATTGTTATTGCTCCACCACTAGGAACTGTAAATGTATCTCCACTATCTCCTAGTGTAACACCTGTTCCGGATCGTGGACTAATTTTATTTACTTTTACTTCACTCATTAAACTATTACTAATGTCCCTGTTACTGTTATTGTTCCAGGTACTGTAATAGGTCCCGCAAGAACACCATTTTCGATTGTTTGCGTACCGTCAATTGTACCTGCTTGATTATTTATAAATTCATTTGGAGAAGTTTGCCCTCCAATGTATTGGATTCCATTTACTATTGCCGTCATAATTCCTCCTAAGAACTAATTGTATCTATATATGAAAGAGTTACATCTAAGCTACTAGCTGTATCTGAAA
>VMHT01218840.1_pt1 | contig 10062 bp, 5 predicted proteins | sample 4693611 | NCBI WGS metagenome assembly VMHT01 (sample SAMN12280063, study PRJNA550983) | marine metagenome | isolation source: seawater sampled from same location over 5 years 0.02-0.2 micron viral filtrate | place: USA: collected off the coast of southern California halfway between the port... ...
AAACCGTTAATTCCCCAGCCTGCATTATTAAGCAATACCGTTCCATCAACACGTATTGCATAAATCTCACCAGCGTTACCACTTGAGCCGGTAACAGTCAGAGTCGTAAGAGTAAATGGCGTTGACGGGGATACAGAACTTACATCTTTCCACGCCAGAGAAGAACTACTGCTATACCCAGATCCCCCATTAACAGTGATAGTGCCATCTCTTGTGTACACTTCAATCTTGCTGCTTACAGCTATCCCGCCAGTCGGAGAGAAAGTAAGCACGGAAGCTGCGTTGTTTGCTGCTGCTCTTCCTTCTGAGTTGTTTGCAGTAAAAATGCCATCAAAAGCATTAATTGCTGGGTAACTAGATTGAAAACCTGTGTTGGCAGTTAAATCGTTACTCCAGATCTTGCCAAGTGCATTTGGAGATCCTGATGGCACATATTCCTTAGCTTGCCAGACCCCGTTATCGTCAGTTTCGCCAAAGTCAGTCGGCGCAAGCGCCTGCCCGTCAATGAAGTTGACCTCGGCTAAATAGCCGTTTAAATAAGTATTGGTACTAGAATTTCCTACTTCATGTTGAACTGTATTGTTGACCTGAGCGGTAGCCCCTGAAGATGGACTGGTTGAAGTTACAAAGTCTGTAATTCTAGACCCATTTACATATATTTTTATTCTGTCGGATGCTGTTGAGTCGTCCGTGTTCACAGCCAGAACTATGTGATACCAGGCACTAGGATCTCTAAAAAGTGCTGAAGTTACATAGTGGAAGACAAAGCCTCCAGAGTATTCATAAGTCTCAATAGCTCCAGTGGCTGAAATGCGAAAAGTAAACCCATTACTTCCAGCCGCAAAAAATGATTGAGTACCTGTTAAGGGGGCAGAATTTTTAAACCAACCGCTCCAAGTCCACGTCTTGCGATTACCCGCAGCACTTGGGGTTCTATTTAAGTACGCAGAATCACCGCTATTAAATCTCAGCGACTTCGACACAGAAAAAGCATCCGCCGCTCCAGCAGTCGTTGCTAGAAACAGCGGACTAGCAGCACCAGGAATACTCATGAAACGTTCAGCAGCGAAGTAACCGTGATGCGCGTTGCGCTCTCGCAATAATAAGCCAATACATCAACAGCAGCAGCCGTTGTCGTCAACGTTGGTGCCGTACCAGCAGCAAACTTATACTTCGTCCCGCCGTAAGCAAGCGTGCGACTACCTGTCCCATCCTGCGTAACCACAATCACCCCAGACTGACCAGCAGTCACATTGCTTGGATCGCCAAGTGTTCTGTTGCCACCAAGCGTGACGCTGAAGTTATTGCCAAGACTCATGTCAACAGCAATCGTTGCCCCATCGGTCAAGGCAACAGGCGTTCCACGCTGTGCTTTCGTAAAGCTCTGAGTAACGGCAAGACCAGCAAGCGTTGTAGTAGAAGCAGGGATCGTGACCGTAACGTCAGCACCTGGATCAGCAACACTCAACGTCAGTTCATGCGCGTCAGGCGTTGCACCCTCAAAAATCAAGCTGCCATTGAACGTAGCGTTACCCGCAAAGGTTGATGTGCTGTCGAACGTTGCAACACCCGTAACGTCTAACGTTCCAGGGACATCAACGTTGCTTGTAAATTCAACGTCTGTGCCGTTAGTCGCTGTTTGCAGCAGTTGACGCGCACTGCCATTTGCAAGCTTGCTAACTGCAATCTCAGCTGTAGCACTAACGTCAGCATTAACGATCGTGGCATCAGCGATCATTGCGCTGGTGACTGTTCCCGTATCACCTGTCGTTACGACGTTGCCGCTGACATTCGGGAATGTGATCGTCCGATCAGCAGTTGGGTTAGTGCAAGTGATCGTCAGTTCGTGGTCATCTGCTCCAGAGCCTTCAAACGCCAATACAGCGTTCTGGCCCAGCAACACCGTGCCAGTAAATGTTGGGCTAGCAGCGCCTAACTTCTCAGTATCAAGTTCTTGCAGTGCAGCCTGCACGTTTGTGCTGCTGATGCCTCCAGTTGCAACAACCGAAATATTTGATGCAGTCTGACCAGCGATAGCGTTCGAGACATCAATCAGCTGGAACGTTGATCCACTGCCAAGTGAAATCAACATGTCTGGTGGTGCCAAACTCACAGCAGGCGCATTACCTGAACCCGTTCCAGAGTCACTAACAACCACGTAATAGTTGAGGTTGCCTGTTGCAGGTGCTGGCAACGCACCACCAGCCGTAAAGCCAGCAGCAGAACCAGCCGTCGTGACTGATGCAACTAAATTTGTATTGGCGTTATACGTTCCAGCGTTGACAAGGTTGCCGCTAATAACCGTGATCGGCAGGAACGATTCTCCAGTAAAGACGTAGAGATCTTCGTTTTTCTCATCAAAGAAGAACTGACCTTTGTAGTCACCAGCCGGGAACGTAACGACGTTATCGGTCGCACCAGCACCACCAAACTTAGTAACAGACTGATCAGCAAGTTTTGCTGCCGTAACTGCATCAGATGCAATCAACGCACTGCCGATAGTTCCACTTGTCAGCTTTGCGGCTGATAGATCTGGAATATCGCTAGCCGCCAAAGTAGCGCCATTGCTGACGTGACCCTGACCATCAACTGTGACCTTGGTGTAAGTACCAGCAGCAACAGTATTGCTGTGGTTCAGATTGCCGCTGCCATCAACAGCAAGTCCCGTTCCAGGAATAACAGCACCCTTGGCACTGCCAGTAGCCGCTGGAATGTCTGCTGATGTAATTGCACGTCCGCCAGTAATTAAACCTTTGGCGCTATACGTCACCACATGATGTGTGGAGCTTGCCGTTACATCGTTGGCAACTTCAATCGTGTTGGAGTCCATGCGGAGTCCTTCACCATTGACAATCACACCGCCTTTGGCGCTTGTCGTGGCAACAGGGATGTCACTGCCATCAATCGTTCTATAAGCAACCGTTCCACCAGCACTGGTTGGACCTGCTAAGAACTGGTTAGCTGAAGCCGTGTTATCAATCGTTGCTGCAACCGCAACGCTGCTACCGCTAGTCGTTGCTGTGATGTTGATGGTGCCAGTTGTGTCACCAGTCACCGCATTAATAGAACCAGCCGCTTTCAGGCTGATCCACGCAGATCCGTTCCAGCAATACAGATTATTGTCATCCGTATCTAGGGCAAGCTGACCTGTAAACGCACCAGAGCTAGGAAGCGTTGTAACTAGGTCAACAGTGGATTCGTTCGCAAGTTTTGCGGCTGTGATCCCGTCATCAGCAACCTTGGCTGTACTTATCGCAGCATCAGCGATGTCTGCTGTGGCAATACCACCAGCAGCAAACAAAATCTTTGCACCTGGAATTGTGTCGTTTGCAATCAGCGTGACGCCATTTGCAACCAGATCACCGACCGTTAGCTTCTTGGTTTCACTTGCGCTGCTATCAACAACAGCAACCAAGTCAGCAGTTGCCAGGTTATTCCCGGCCAGAGCTGCTAGTTCACTGATTTTTAAATCAGCCATCGATGGTCAGCTCCCTGCTTAAAGGTCGGTCTCTAGCAGCAGTTTAGCTGCAGCGTCTTGATCCAAGCGTATTTCACCCGAGTCCTCTTGCAAGAGGTCATCAGGTACAACAAGGTTCATTCGCAGTTGAATTGTGCCAGTCGTGATGAAATCTGCAGTGATTTGCACCAAGCTATTTGGTTGAAACTGGACAGCACAAGCAGTAATGGCTGCATCAAATTCATACCAAATAGAATCGTTTGCCCTTTCTGTTACGCCACTAGGGTTGTAACCACTTGTTTTCAAGTAGAACCTTCCGTGGAACTGACTGCCCACCTTTGTGCGCAATGCCAGCTCTAGCAGGTATTGAGGTATTTCCTGCGCTGTGTTTCCGGTGTATTCCCATTCACATGACATCCGGCCCGACCCAGACATCAAAGTGCTGATTCGACTGCGGAACTCATCCGAAAGGGTCGTCGTGTCGACAGTCTCACGCTCAGTGTTTAATTCATAATTCTGCACATTTGCCAAGACTCTTGGCAAGCTGTTCTGGACGTTGACCTTGATTGGGATATCGTTCCCCGGCGTTGCAAGAGTTACCGCATTTGAAGTGCCGCCATTAACAGCATGAGCAAAGCTGTTGTAAAGCCTGATTCCGTCTAGCTCGTCAACGTAAATAAACCTTTTTACGCTTGATTGCGTATAGCCATTAATGAAGTCAAGAGCACTGTCATCAGTGCTTGTAATTTCAATCTGATCACCAGTGATCAACTGCCCGTGGTCAAAATCAAAGCTGAAACGCTTTGCCGTAGCGTTGACATCCCCAGTATTGATTACTGAAGTCAACTCACTGCCATCAAACTGACGCTGCAGCTCAACCTGTCCAAAAGTTCCTAAATAGATCGTCATGAAATCGTGGCGGCTAGCAGCTCTCCCGTACCGATAAACGAAATCTCAGCACGAACTAGATCAGCAGTAGCAGCACCCATCGTGGCGCTTGAAACATAAGCCTTGATTTTGATGTCGTTATTGTCAGCACCGTCCACCCAGCGGAATGTTAGATCGACGGTGTCGCTGCTAGTGACACCAGCCGAGCCAGTCTTGACCAGTGCGCTCAGCAGGCTTGTGGTGTTGATTGAGCCGCTGTCTTCTTTGTAATAAAGCAAGCTGCAGCTGCCCGTATAGCCAACAATCCCTGGAACGTAACTGCGAATATTCTCACTAAGAGTTGTGGTTTCTAACGTCTCAAGGTTTGCTTGCACCGAGAAACTCGACACTTTGGCAACGGTCGTACCAGCGACTTGCAAGACGCCATCTCTGCCGGTATAGACCTTTGCCATCAGTCGGGGTCGGTTACGTCAATGACGCCAATTAAATTTACTGTAACAGTGCTAACCCCAGGCCGCACCTGCGTTAATTGTGGTGCGCTTTCGTAACGGTACGCATTTCCATGGCTATTCGCTCCAATCGCATCAGCGTTGCCTTCCCAGCCACCTTTGCCCGCATCTCGCCCAACAGTAAATGTCGTGAAGGTACCCTTCATCTCGTCGTAGTGGTCAAGAAATAACTCGGCGTTTGCGTCAGTGATGTTGGCGTAACTCAGTGACAGCTTCATATTGGTGCGGTTGCTGCCATACAGAATCCGCGTCTCAGCGCCGTTTTGCGACTTAAACGTTCTGATCGGGTAGTCCCCTGCATCAAAAGAACGGCTGGTTGGAACAAGCTCAGGAAATGCCATTAGCTGGGTTGAATGACAAAGGATCCATTCTCTATTAAGTGGGCAAGCTTACTGCTGCCATCATCGTTGCAAGGATGCTCTGATGCAACGATGTCCACAGTGCCTTCCTGCGAAAACGTCAGTTGCTCCACAACATAAACGTTTTGAGACACTTCAGGATTGGTCAAGGTAAAGACAGAATTGTGGAACGTTGAGTCAGCAACCACCCCATCACTGACATTTATCGTTCCAGTCTCAACATCCTCTGAATTGATTTGGAAGTAAGAAACGTTGTATTGGCCGTCGCTTAAAGGCGTAACACTAGTGACTTGGCCAGTTGAGCTGATCGACCCGTTGTTAGCAGAACTGTACGGGCTTGACTCTGTAACAACCTTGATAAACGAACCAGCTTTTAAATTTAATCCATGGACTGTTGTTGAGAAATTAATTGTATGTGTAACTAGCTGTCTTATGCCAAGGAAATACTTAGCAGCTTTTATTGCGTGACTCTTGGATGTGCAAAACTGCGTAAAATCAAATTGCTCTTGAGGCAGTAAGTCAATATTTGGATCAAACTCAGCCAAATCAGGAATTTTCACCTCCACGACTCTTTCTTCCGGTAGTTTGTTTTTAGCCTCTTGCCTATAGCGCACGACCGCCTTAAACGGCCTACGCTCTTCTGAACTTAAGTACTCAAGCTTGAAAGATTCTTCAAGGATATTACCAGCCGTAAAAAACTGATCAATCTCGACGGCCCCTAAATTAATAGCCCCACTTTCATGAACGTATGGAACAGCAGGCACCAGCGAGAACTTACCGTCTGAAAGAACAAAGTTGCATAAAAAGTTTGGAGCTAGATCCATGATAAATTGACGCAGATTTGTCATCTCTCCAATAACACCATTAAAGAAAAGCTCTTGCTTTGCTAAAAATTTTGACGTCTCAATAAGCAAGGTCTTATTAACTATAGATGGGTTGTCAGGTGTCATGTGTAAAACTGCACCTGCTCCACCCATCTGGTCAGTCAACAAGTAAAAAACTAAATCAGTAAGCAGATTGCTAGGGCCTTGGGTTTGAGCGCCAGACCCATAAACACTTAAGTCAGGGTGCAACCTTTCAACTTGTATCCCGCTGCCCAACCATGTTCTTATCTGATCAAGTTGAGTAAAATTTCGACTTGCTCTCAACGAAAGCCCTGCCAAAGTTAAGTTATTAAAGGCTGGTTTTTGCTCGTTAGGCATGATCTCATTTACATACACAACTTGATGCTCCGGCTCGGAGGCATTCGATTTCTGCACTAAATTTCTATAAAAACTAATGTCTGCATATTGGCTTTGCTCTTCAAAAATTACGTCGCCAGTAACCGTAGAGCTTAAATCAACAGTTTGCCTTTCAGCTATTCTTCCCCTAAAGCCGGTTGCGGCGTAAACAGTACGATATGGATTAGCTGTTGAGATACTTTCTAACGCTTCAAATGTGTCTCCTACGTTCCAGTTGGCGTTGGTGCTGACTCCAGTTACAACAGTGATAGTTGGCTCATTCCAGCCTTGGGTTTGACCTGACCAATGGTCATCCTGTTGTTTTACTGTTGAAACAAATTTAAGACGAATGCTTTTTGAGCCAGGTGCTGTATAAGTTTTTTCAGCACTTGCGCTTTCGCCAATGCTAAAATTTTGTGCGCTACCAAAAAGCTGATAATAGAATCCTTGGTTTCGACCAAATACGGTTGGAATCGTCGTGATACCCGTAACTCGAAATTTTTGGCCTGACCATTGCAACGTTCCAGCAGGGTTGTTGCTTCTAAATGGATTCAAGTCGTCGTAAGCAGTGCTTCCATTTGGGAATACAGCTGTTGAGCCGTTTCCGCGCTTAACTTCAAACTCTTGCCCAGCGCTAAAATCCGTAGAGCTAAATACAACCCTGGTTGCTATTGGAGCCCAAACCGTAGTCTTACGATTGTCACGAGCATAATGACCAGAAGGCAATTCATTTTTCTGCAACGTCCATTCAATAATTACAAAACGATTTACATTGTTTGGGTCTACATATTCTCTTGTTGTTACATTAATTGTTGAGCCAATGATATATTGAGGAGAGTCTGAGTTGCCTGCAATTTCGTAAGTCATTGCACCGTTCCTGCCGCTTGTCGCCCCACTAAGGTTTGATATATTTGCAACATGCTCAATAGCACTAACCTGTTTTTCAGGGTCATCCCCATCCTTTGGCAACGTTATGTCTCTTGTGATAACACTTGGAGTCGTTTGTGATCCTGAACTTGAAGTAAACCTTGGTTTTCTAATAAATTCTTTGTTTAAACGCAAAGACTCTTTTACTGTTGTGAAACCAGTTGTTGCAACTTTAAATATTCCAATTCCTGGAACGCTAAACTCTCTCACTACCTCCTTTGAGCCTTGAGATGGACGAGCTGACGAAGCCGACAATTGAATAAACTCTTGATCATCTGATACAGCACGTAATTCAGCACCAGGCAAAGGCACAAGCTTATACTCAAGCTCTTCTTGTGCTGGATGTCTTATCTGAATAAAATTGTATTGCGAGACCTGCCTGCCCCCAACAATCGCGAAGAAAGGCTCCATGCGCTGAAACTTAAAGCTGTCCCCATTAGCATCAACACCTGCCTTCCTTACATATAAATTGAAAGACGATGACCTAGTTATCGATGAGGTATTAGTCCCCGTGCTTACCCTTACGTTGTCTTCGTCATATTCATTTATTTCGTCCGACGACGGCAAACCGGGAAACGAACAAAGACCTTGTAAGTTTTGAAAAACCGAGCTTTTAATCCCTAGTTCAGTAACGATGGCAGGTCTGTTATTACGTACCGTGCCTGTCGCAATTTTAGTCAAAGGGAAAAAGCCTGCTCCGATGCCCGCCAAGTCGTCAATGTAAGTCTTTGGAGCTATAACTTTGCTTTCGCTAACAATACCTATTTTTTTCTGCAAAGATTCACTTGTGTCAATGCATACAAGATTAATAACTTGGTCTCCGTTTAAATCCTTATCCTTTGAGTCAGGATTGAAACGCGCCAAGCTGCGCTTTCTTACTTTCCATACCGTGCCTGCAATAGCAAAGATTTCACCGATCTGCATTGCGTCGTCTGCCGCAAGTTGCTCAGACAAAACTGTTGAATTAATGTCATCAACTTTTTCGCCTCGCTGATCTCCCCTACTTTCGTAAACATCCGAAGGGATGTTGGTTGCAGAAATTATAAAATTTATTTCGTCTTCTTTTTCTACATTCAACACTGCTGATTTTTGCCCACTAAAGTTTCCGTCGACTGTTACAAGTGATCCGCCAGGGCTTCTGAGGCTAAAGATTCCCATCCTTGGGCTGTATTGACGGCCTTCACCTACGTGCTTCTGCTTTCGTACAATTTTTGTATATTCTGCGTTACTACTTGGCGTAGTGCCGGGTGGAAGGCCATCACCACCATCGCGCCCTAAATTTAAATCACCAATAATTTTTAAACGCTTGATTATATCAACTCTTTGTTTTTTGTCGTTTATGTTGTCTCTAGGCACGGTAATAACTTGATAATTCAGGCGATACCCCGTTCCATTTGGTATCGGCCCATAAACACCAAACTCCGTGCTGTTCACGGGTGTATACGCATGGCAAAAGGCAGTATCACGATCCTGGACGTTTGTCGGACAGACAAACACTTCAGCGTTTGCATCGTTTTCATTTGAAGGGTCGCCACTAGCAAGATCGCCTCGCGTGCCTTCGATAAAGTCGCCAGCTACGACACGGTTATTGCCTCCTTCAGTCAGCCCTTTCTTCCAGTAAAAAGCAAAAAAATCTTCGTAAATAGCATCTAGAGCATTGTTGCCAACAAAAATGCCTTCTAATTTTGGTTGAGCGATACCATTGTTATTAACACCTTGCTCACCAACCACAAAGAGAAGCCTTGCCTGCTGTTGTGTGCCATGGCTAAGCATCCGCGACCAGACAAGCTTTGGTACGGTCAACATCCCGCCAACTTTTCTAACCTCGTCGTACAGACCAAAAATGATAGGTATTGGTGAGGAATAATCGGCAAGCTCGCTAATGGTTTCAAACCCCCTGGATGGGGTAAAGCGGCTAGCTCCTGTAATACTTTCTAAGTCAACTCGACCCGACTTAGGTGCCGAAGGCATCTTGGGCTTTGGTGTCAGCAGGTATGCAATGCCTGTAAGAGTTACACCAATTGCGATGTTAGTAGCAATTACCGCTGCCGTACCCTTAGCTGCTCCTCCAACTAACAATGCTCCCGAACCACTAGCTGCAAGACCTGCAGCAGGAGCAAATATAATTGTGTTTTGAATATCAGGAATATGATCGTATTCAGCCGGTCTTACGTAGCCACGCCGCCTTACCTCAGACGCAAAAAGTTGATACTCTTCTTCCGTAATTCCAATCGTTTCAATTAACTGCTTTTCGTACGGAAGCAGTGGTACGTCGTAAACAGTTGGACCGAAGACCACTGCACCTTTTCGGTTTTTGGCTGAATATAAAGAATGCCCTTTTCCCATGTCACCGCGAAAGTCCAAGAGTTCTCCGCTAGCAGCAGAATATCCCCATCATACTCAGGCTTCTTGACCCGAAAACCCCACTTCAATAAATCACGAGATACTTCCCACTTGCCAGCTTCGTACCAGGACTGCTTAAACGGTGGCGGGTCAATGCCGATGTGGTCTAAAGCCTTGTAGCAAAGGTGGATGCAATCGATATGACCATCGCTGCCGTCAGCACCTAACCGATACGGCATCCCGATGAGATCACTGCAGCCTGACATTGTTACTCACTGGCAAGTTGCCCACAATCCGTTGCGTCAACGTGCGCCTTGGCACGTCCGTTCCAACAGCATCAAGCACTGAACTCAGTTCTA
>VMHT01029907.1_pt1 | contig 10061 bp, 12 predicted proteins | sample 4693611 | NCBI WGS metagenome assembly VMHT01 (sample SAMN12280063, study PRJNA550983) | marine metagenome | isolation source: seawater sampled from same location over 5 years 0.02-0.2 micron viral filtrate | place: USA: collected off the coast of southern California halfway between the port... ...
AAACTGAAAAGTAGATCATTACCTCCTGTACCACCCCCAGAATAACGCTCGAATTCGGCAGTAAATGAATTTGGTAATTGCATTGGCCAGTGTATATAACCTACGGTCGATTGTGTGAGTGAATTGAGTTCATAGTATTTGTTGGTTGTGTCGCGTCCAGACGAAGAACCGCCCGATGTACCACTAAAAGTGGTAGTCGATTCTTGGTCATCGTATAGTATGACGGAATTGTGGGTGATGGGATTGGATACTGCGTCCACCCCGGCCGAACCCTGTGCGTCAATTTTAAATTGCGGACTGGCCACGCCAAATCCTGTATAACCACTGGCCGCACCAAAAACGAGGTGATTGGCTTCTCCCACCGAAGAAATCACACCACCGGTGCCGGTAGTCTTAATTCGTAAATCATAGTCGTCCGTAAAAGCACCCTTCAAATCCATGACGGCACCGCCCGGACCCCCGATTTCCATTGTTGCGGAATTTAAGTTAGATTGAAGTATAAATCCGGCATCCGGACCATGAACGTGCAAACGCTCGTCCGGAGAGGCCGTACCTATACCAACATTGCTCAACGTCGATAAAGCCGTCGTTACATTTACCCCTTGAACCTCAATAGAGGGAACCCGTAATGTGGCATTCTCAACATTCAGGATACCATCCGGGGTAACTATTGACATTTAATATACCGTGACAAAAAATTTATGATGATTTCCCACCTGCTGATATTACAATCTTACCATATAACATATGTACTCACTTTTATGTACCCCCATAGTGACGGTACCCCAAAACGTAATCATGGTAAAAGAGTGTAGGATAGTTACTATTTTTGAGACGGAGAGGAAAAATACATATCAATTGAACATGCTCGGCGCACCACCCATAAATGTATTACCTCCTGAGTATGATGAGATCGATGGATCGACCATATCCAAGTCGATATATGAAGATGACGAGGTTCTCTCATTTTCATATCCAGATGAAGAGACCGAAGAAGATGAAGATGAATATACGATCGAATACATAGACGAAAAATAATATACATATATATCAAATGAAACACGCGGTGGCCATCATTCTCTCCGTGATCTTGGGATCCGCGTATTATATCATGATGGAAAAATCCATTCCCACAGAAGCAAATTGTAGTTATCTCGCGACGCCGATGACCGATTTCTTGGCGTTCTTGTGGGGATTCATAGTCGTGGGATACGGTATTAAATATGATAATTCCATTCTAACGGCGCTCGGTGCGACCGTCGTGGTAGAACACGTGTGGCAATTAAAAAGAAAAGGGATAAAACAGTTACGTAAATAAATACATTTTACATGTGGGACGCACATCTAAAAAGTAATCTCTCTTGGCAGGATTCGAACCTACGACGTTGTGGTTAACAGCCACACACTCTAAACCAACTGAGTTACAAGAGAATGTCCGGCCTACCCGATTCGAACGGGTGACCCGCTGATAACAATTTTTACATTGCAAATTTAGTATTATGTACTACAGTCAGCTGCTCTTCCATCTGAGCTAAGGCCGGGTAAGCTTCTAACAGGGATCGAACCTGTGGCGGTGGATTCAAAGTCCACTGTGTTCCCACTACACCATAGAAGCTTTAGTATTGTCTCCGGTGTCATCTTTAAGTTCGTTATTGTATTTCATGCCCATGAGAGTTATAGTAAATAACCCAGCTGAGCTGTTAGCGACGATCATCGGAACTACGTCATAATATACAGAATAAATGAGTCCCATCACACTGGCGGTGACATTTAATCCTAAAAAGTAATAATTGATAGCGTGTGTGTCCTTCGTTTTATGTACATGAACTACTTGTGGAACGAACATGATAGCTATCATGATCGAACTCACCAATCCAATAACATCTATAGAATTCATCTTATGTTTTATAGATGTGATATGTTTAAGTAGGATATGTTACGCAACGCCTAGAATATTATTTTAGAGAATGTACGGCTTCTTCTCGCGCTCTTCCTTCGTGCGCAATAATTGTGTAACCGCGAGGAATGCGATGGCAACGAAAATAGCATTTTCCTTATCGCGCGTGGTGGCAAAGGCCATGAGCAAGAACGTGACAAACTTACCGACCTTATTGTTGAGAACCTTGTCGATGATAGCCGGCTTATCGGTAATGCCACGCAAACCAAACATGGTGTGCATCAACATGATCATACCGAAAATAAACGGACCGTTGATAAACTTATCGAGCGCCGGAAAATAGTTGAAGCCCTCTCCGTGAAGGGCAAGTCCGGCGAGTGCCGAAACTAGCATCATCACCAAGACAATCTGATTGCTGAAGATGGACATTGTTTTATACTGTATATAATTATTATTTTTTTTAAATTTGCTGATGACGGGGATCGAACCCGCGAATCTCCTGCTTACAAGGCAGGCGCCTTACCACTTAGCTACATCAGCTTTATCATGATGAAAAATGTACTGTACTCTTTAATACACTACCGGGGAGTATTCTTCCAGTGGCGTGTAGTGTCCAGCATCTCGGATGAAATTCCGGTTTTTCATGGAGTGGAAAAACGCTTCTTCTCCCATCCGGGCACACAGTAATGAATCGTATAGACCTGGTTTCGTGGCTCCTATCATGGAACCGGGTTTGATGAATTTACATTCGATTTCATATTTTTCATGGAGAGTTTTCGATACGTCTTCATAATTACTTCCTCTGGAGGCGATAATAACGGCAAACCGTCCATTAGATATGTACTTTCTATACACATGATCCGCAAAAAATGGATCTTCGGGTAAATCGGGAATAAGAACTTTATCTATTTTTTTAGTATTTCTGTAATATGTGTGTTTAGCCAAATTTCCCGTTTCGTCTTCGGGCGTCTCGAGTATAACGATAGATTTAGATGTATTGGCTTCAACGTAAGCCAAATTAACAAATTCACCTAATACCTTAATGGTCGTTTGAAATCCAAAAGATTCCAAACAACTAATATCATTCGTGAATCCCTTTGCCAAACATATCACGTTTGTAGAAACTCGCTCATCTTGTATAATTTGTCTCGCGCGACTGATCGTAATTGCTCCACCTATACAATATAATTTATCCAATTCGGAGATTTCAGAAATAGCCGTATCCATGTTAAGATCCTCTCTGGACATGTGTAATATAGAACCGGCGTCGTCCGTTAGCATGTCTGGTGATAGTTCCATTTTCATGCCATAATTTAACCCGGCAAACCCTTCTTTGTATCCATACACAATATTTCCAAATTTAAGCTCCCGTAGGGCTAAACTCTTTATTGCGGTATTGACACCCGGACAGGTGTGTCCGGCAGTTAATATTCCAACTTTATGTGATAGGGTGTTAATCATGTGCTAATCTAAACAGGAATGTTATCTTTAGATGTATTTCTTACGTGCGCGTTAGATACTTCTTCGTCCTCGTCGGGGTTCCGTGCGTTGAATAAACTTTTTCTCGATATCGCCCCGAGCCACTTTGCGACAGATTTTTTAGATGTCCGATCCCCACATAACTGATCATCCCCGACACTCACCAGTACATTCAAGCCGTTACACACATCTGGTTTATTTTCTTTTGTGGGAAATTCAACATTAAAGGCCATTATCGATACATTAGGTAAATCTGGACTATCATCTAATAAACGATCGTACTCATATCTACATTTTTGAAAGAACTCTCCGACATTTTGTCTGTGTTCGCGTTGAAGGGAAAGTTCCATTTCAACATTTCTATAAAACTTAGAATATTGAACGCAAGCGAGTGAATGGCGTCCGGCGAGAGTATTACTCCCAGAAAACTTCAATATAGATGTCAGGATACCCGCTATCACATTCAAAAAGGCAAACAGGTACTGCGCTATCATGATATTAGTTTTACTCGCCGAAGATAAGTCATCAGAACCACTGGGATTTAGAACCGCAAAACCTCCCACACCCGTGATAGAAGAAATAATTATGGATGGATACGATAGGTGATTGTTTTGTCTATTATAATGAACTCGGGCGTGGTTATGTAACCAGCGATACCCCGCACTTTTTTCAGCCCAGTTCAATAACAGTTGTTCTTGTTTATTACACCACTTCATGTCTGTGTCCTCTTTTCCTGATGATGTACTGCCTTTAGAATCCACGTGTTTTATGGGTGGATGATCCATGACTAATTTTAGCGCAGATATTTTTCCAATTCTGGTTTCATTTCACTGATCCACCATTTTTTCTTTTTAGGATCCCATCTACACCCATACTTTTTTGCGTGATCCTTATCGGAAAATGGAACATTTAAGTATGTTCTATTCATCATGGTTTCTAGCTTATTCCCAAGAAATATAGACTCCGTGGGTTTAGCATAAGGACAGTGTGTCAATCCAATAGCCATATTAGCAAGTCTGTCGGCGTTTTCATTCCCTATGGAATGAACGTCATCTTTACCCGTGTGAGCCTTGATGTGTTTGAACAGTATCTGACTTTCCTTAAATGGTGAATTACGCCTATATAATTCATACGCTTTTCTAACCATGTCCTTGTTGGGAATATCCTTCGACCATCCCGCCGCCGCACATTTTTCGCCGTACGTCGTTACGCATCTAATCGCATAAATAGAATCAGATACAATTGTGACGACTTTACCCTTTTCCAAGTCGCCTTTTATAATTGTATATGCCTCTATAATAGCGCCCAATTCCGCTGTATTGTTCGATTGTTTTCCTTCCACCTTTCTTGATACGTTACGTGGATCATCATCACCGAAATAAATGCCCATACCAGCCATTGCGTTCGTTTGGCCGTTATTGGCGCACGCACCATCTGTGTATACATAGTAATCACTAGTCATCTTTCATTTCAACGCCCGAAACCTTTAATTCTTTTAACTTTTCATACAAAATTGTATAACAATCCTTCTCCGGGGCCGTAGATGAATCCACGCGCACTAGTTTATGAGAAAATGGCTTTGTACCAGAATCACGCGCGGACTTACTGACCCAATACTGAAAGATTCCCTCTGTGCGATAAACAATACCATTCGTGGGATCGTTTATCTTTTGTTGATGAACTTCGGTATCCGCCAAAGACATATAATAACTAGTGAGTTCGAAGCCGTTATCAGTCGTGATAGGATCTGGTGGTGTAGCGACAACACCCATTTTATTATAAAATAACATAAAAAGTTTAAGCCCCTTCTGGATAATGGAACGTCTGGCTATATGTTCAAAACTTTTTTATGATAGAGATGTCATAGAAAAGCATAAAAAGATACTAGAACTAGAAAAACAGATTGATAATCTCAAGAATGAATTAAAAGAACCCAGAAGCTTCTTCCACTCACGAGATCAATGGGATTTCTTCAAACAAGTGATGTATGATGATATAAAAGAAACCATAGAACGATGTATATTTAACGACCATGAATATGATCACATGGAATGGATAGGACTCACTCCTATACAAGAGATACAAATCGGAGGTTGCATAGAAAAACATTTAGTGAGACTCACCGAACAAAAAATATGGCCAGATAGGATCGCGCATGATGTTATCATGTATAGCCTAAAAGCTATGTTTGAGAGCTTACATAGCACAAATCAGTGGATGTATATATATCACACGATGTCTAGGTCGGAACTGGCCGATATGATATATAAACACATTACGTGGCTTCTCGATGACGAAACACACAGTCCAAATATATTAGAAAAAATACCCATATTCGAATGTAAGCAGTGTCAAGAAGAAACGGACTTTATAAACGAGAAGGACATATGCGTTGTTTGCGAATACGAAAACGGAATTTAGTTTATTTTTAAAAATTGTATGCGAATCAGTTTTTAAAAATTTTTTATTTTTTTTTATTTTTTATTTTTTAACACGCGAGCGATATATTTAAGCCATAATTAAGCCTAGTTGGAGAACGCGAGTCCACCCATACCGGATTGGATGCGGAGGACGTTGTAGTTGGTCGCGAACATGTGGAGGGTCGTCAAACCGCCAGCCTTCGTCTTAACGGCAACTTGGGCATTATCGATCCTCGAAAAATTGCATGTCCCTGTCGGTTGATGTTCCTCCGGTTTGAGAGCGAAGGAATACGAGTAGACACCCGGATACGGAGAACCGGAGTGGTGCTGGAACGGTTGCACTTGGTTGAAGTACTTACCTTGTTGCTCCTTGAAGCGATCTTGGCCATTGAGGACCAATTTGAAGGTATCGAGCGGACCGACCGAGGTGGAGGCAGAGTCCGCACCTTCTTCAGTCCAGCTCGCACCGGAACCGGCCGTACCGTTGGCATTAAGCGTCGGGGCACCGATAGATTCGATCGGGACACAGCCACCTTCCGCCGTGGAGGTCGGATCCAAATCGAGGAGAACCTTACCGTTGGCACCGGCTTGGGTCGTGAAGTTCCACAATTGCGCGCCCGCGGAGCTCGGGCCAGCCAAACACCAGACAAGCTCCTTGACCGGGTGGTTGTAGGACAAGCGGACTTGCTTGGTGGCACCGGCGGTGACGGTGTCCGTACCGGTGTGTTGCACTTGCTCAATCAGGTATTCGTGACCCTTTTGCGCGAAGCGGCGACGCTCCTCGGTATCGAGGTACACGTAGTTGCCCCAGACCTTGAAGGTGGAACCGTCGGTGTATGTAGCGAATTCGGAAGACAAATCAAAGTCGATGCGCACCTCGTGGTATTGCAACGCGATCAGCGGCAAATAGAGACCCGCATTGCGGTTGAAGAAGAACAACAACGGGAGGTAGACCGTACCCGCGGAGGAGGCCACCGGGTTGGAAGTCATCTTACCGTATTGCGCCTTCTTGGAACCATCGAGGTACAACTCGGAGTACAAACGCCACCAGGTTTGGTAGTGCTTGTCAATGCGTTGTCCACCGATCGACAGTTCGACGTCCTTGATCGCACGCTCGGCAACCCACGCGGAGTCCGCCGTCGCGACACCGGCCGAAACCCCGAGGTTGGACGCAGTCTTGAGTTCGACGTACATGTCGCCGATGAGATCGCCATTACGGGCGACGGTAACGGAGACGCGGCCGTTGTTGGACGCCGTGCCGTTAACCGTTTGTTCGATGTTCTCCATCGCGAAGTTCGTGTGTCGGCGGTAAACCGCTTGGAAGAATGTCACCTTAGGGTTTCCCGTGAGGTAAACATCTTGTGCACCGTAGGCCACTAATTGCATTAAACCACCAGCCATATTGAATTTTTGGTACTGTATACTGAGAAAAAAATTTCGGGTAATTCCGCATTTAGAACAGTGCGAAAAATTATCGCCTGAGTTTTCTCAGTAGAAGTATATGGCAGCCGTTACCGTAAAGACAGAACCCCAAGATGAAGTTGAAGTCGGTGACGAACCGGAAAATGTCTCCCCGGAGGAAAATGTGGAAATCGAAGAAGATGAGGAATTTACAGACGAAGAATTCACAGACGAAGAATCGGAATCCGAGTTGGAAGATGGAGAAATCGGAGACATCGACCTCGACGACGACGAATCTTTGGATTTCTACGGGGGTGAAAACGAAGATGGTGGAATTGAAGATTTGGCGGGATTGATGACAGAACTCATGGCGACCCCCGACGGCGATACAATTTGCACCGCCCTGGTAAATATATCTCAACAACTCGAAGTCCAAAATAAAATTTTAATTAAGATGCTCTCGGTAGTCGCCAACAAAAAATAAGTTAGAAGAATAATCAGTATACGTATCAAGACCCACAGCTATCAATATGGTAACCCACTATATTGATAGAAACCCAGATACGGACAGAGTCTATGAGGAAATTGTGCGAGCCAAAACGCATGAAATGACAGAAGAAGAAATCATAGAGAAACTTGATCAAATGGAATTTGTCTGGAATCTGAAGGAGGGGATGGGGGGAAATTCATCTGCCCTGGGCTATAAACAACTAATGCCCAAGGATGACCTGGGTCCGGATGGAAGACCCATCAAATATGATATGAAAGTCATAGACGAAAAACGGGGAAAATGGATTGGAGCTTTGTCAAACCTATATGCGAGGGTACGGGAATTAAAAATGGGAGACTCTGTACCGAACGAAGGTGGTGATGAAATGGATGCGGATCTTAAAATCTCAAGAAAGGTAAATCGTATCATAGAACAGGTGAAGGATGGATTCAAAAATATAAATTTACATTTAATCGCTCGCCAACGAGCAGAAAACCCAATGCAAGATCCTGAAATGTTTGACGCAGATCCGGCAACTTTTAGAGGCGTCTCGATGGATGATAGTAAAGTAGATGACGCATCTCCATTTCAAAAATGTATTCTGGTCGCCCTGGATAGACTTTACACAAAAAAATATAGAAGGTATAAAACCGATTGTTGCGAACAAATTATATATGATGATCACAATACGAGAGCGTGGAAACCTGCTGAATCAATTGAACAATTCGTGTATAATCTAGGAAGCAAAGAGGAGGATTTTGGGCTGTGGCAAAACCTAACGAGTCACGCATCGACATTTAGAAATCTAATTGATCATCTCACACATTGCCGGGATGTACAATTTCCCCAAATTACAAAAGACCGTCACATGTGGAGTTTTCAAAATGGCGTTTTCATGGGGAAAGTGTGGTGTCCGGATACCGGGTTATATAAATGTGAATTCTATCCGTATGAAAGTGAAAAGTTTAAGTGCCTGGATCCAACAAAGGTGAGTTGTAAATTTTTTGACGTTGCGTTTAATGATTATAATGACGTGGAAGATTGGTATGATATTCCGACGCCACATTTCCAAGGGGTTCTCGATTACCAGAAATTTGAACCAGAGGTGTGTAAATGGATGTATATCATGGGAGGTAGGTTATGTTACAATGTGGGTGAAATGGATGGATGGCAGGTTATTCCGTTTCTAAAAGGGATCGCAAGATCTGGTAAAAGTACCCTAATTACGAAGGTATTCAAAAAATTCTATGGGAGTGATGATGTAAAAACCATGAGCAATAACATAGAAAAGAAGTTCGGTTTAGGATCGATCTATGATGCGCAGATGTTTATTGCCCCCGAAATCAAGGGCGATTTCTGTTTAGAACAGGCTGAATTTCAATCGATGGTCTCTGGTGAAGACGTGAGTGTGGCAATCAAAGGAAAAACCGCTAAAAGTATCGAATGGACATGTCCAGGGGTGCTAGGAGGGAATGAGGTACCAAATTGGAGAGATAATTCCGGGTCGGTTCTTCGTCGTATTCTTCCTTGGAACTTCGCCAAACAAGTAAAGGAAGCCGATACAAAGTTAGATGAAAAGCTAAACGCCGAAATACCAATTATTCTGTTAAAGTGTATCAGAGCATATCTCGAATACAGTCAAAAATACAGTAACAAAGATATATGGAACATCACACCCGAATATTTCAAAATCATACAGAAACAAGTCGCCATGGTTGCGAGTACATTACACAATTTTATGGAATCTACCAGCTTAGTGTATGGTCCAGAATTGTGTTGCCCGCAAAAGATATTTGTACAGGTATTTAACCAGCATTGCCAGAGTAATAACCTAGGGAGACCAAAATTCAACCCCGACTTCTACGCGGGACCATTTTCATCCAGAGACATAGAAGTACGAAATGCGACAGAAACATACGAAGGTCGGATATACCCGATACAACCATTCATATATGGACTAGATGTGGTCAAGGAGTCACTCGAATTTGGTGATGATCATTAGAAAAAAAACATTACTAAATATTAATATGAACATCCCACCGGGTCGGTTCATGCGTAGAGAGATACCCCAAGCCAGACCCGGGGTTGGGGGTGCGCCTCCTATAGATGAATTTCTTAGACAGTCCAATGTAAAAGTCACACAAAATAACTCAAATTCCAATTCCAATTCCAACTATACAGAAGAGAACCTTCGTTTAGCAAATGAGATAGAACGTGAAATGTTAAGAAAACAACACGTCCCCCAGCGATTGGAAAATAAAATCATTAGTAACGCAAACTATGGAAATCTGAACAAAGTGGTAGCGGAGAGCCCATCCAACAACAATGCGGGGAATTTCCGAGAATTTATGTATCTTTCAAACAACGAGAATAA
>VMHT01223016.1_pt1 | contig 10061 bp, 6 predicted proteins | sample 4693611 | NCBI WGS metagenome assembly VMHT01 (sample SAMN12280063, study PRJNA550983) | marine metagenome | isolation source: seawater sampled from same location over 5 years 0.02-0.2 micron viral filtrate | place: USA: collected off the coast of southern California halfway between the port... ...
AAGCGTGCTTGACTTCGTAAGGGTTAAGCAGGATGAACAGGTTGAGAAAAAAGATCGTAAGCCGAAGAAGCCACCTAAGCCTGAAGAGCCGCCACCGCAAATGGAGCAGCCTCAAATGGACTCGCCTTCTCCAGATGCAGAAGGTACGTCGATGGACTTTGGTGCTGAAGTCGGAGACGACATCTCGCTAGAAGGCGGCTTGGCCCTTGAATCTGGTGACGGTGAATATCTTCCTATCGTTAAGGTTGCGCCGGTTTATCCGAGACGTGCACTTCAGCGGGGTATTGAAGGTTTCGTTATTGTTGAATTTACAGTAACTAAGCAAGGCGCAGTACGCGACCCAATTGTTGTTGAAGCTAACCCTTCAGGTATTTTTGAACAAGCGGCTATTGATGCGGCAATGAAGTTTAAATATAAGCCTCGAGTGGTAAATGGCGAAGCAACGGAAGTGTCTGGTGTACAAAACCGTATTACGTTCCAAATAGACGGGTAACAGAACATGATGAGAAAACAGACGAATACATTGCTTAGTGCACTGGCGTTTGCATTTGCATCGGCCACAGTATCTTTACCTACTATATTGGTTGCGAGTGACGCTGTTGCGCAAGAGCAAAAAGCGAGCGAAAAGAAAACTCGTCGTGTGCCTACGCTTCGCGGTAAAGTCTACGAGCAGCTAGCCCGTGCCCAAACGGCAGCTGATGAAGCGGGCAATGTAGAAGAAGCTATTTCCATTTTGAAAGAAGTGGAAGATAAGTCTCATTCTATGAATGCCTACGAAAAAGCGATGATGTACAACTTTTTCGGCTTCATTTATTACAACAACGAAGACTATGCAAAAGCGTTGGAGTCGTTTGCCAAGGTGGTAGAGCAACAGCCTATTCCTGAAAAGTTCGAAATGACCACACTTTTCAGTTTGGCTCAGCTTAACCTTATGCAAGGTAATTACGACGACACCATCACTTATTTAGAGCGTTGGGAAAGTCTAAATACAGGCCCTGTACCGGTTAAAAATAAAGTCATCAAAGCCCAGGCGTACTACCAAAATAAACAGTACGACGAAGCTGCAATGTGGATTTCTGAAGCCGTTGCCGATCACGAAGCTGAAGGCATGATCCCTGATGAAGGTTGGTTAATACTTCAGCGTGCTATTTTCTATGAACTCAAACAGCCTCAAAAGGTTAAAGACGTTCTTATTAAAATGGTGAAGCTTTTTGACGAACCTAAGTATTGGATCCAGCTGGCCGGTATGTACGGTGAGCTAGGCGAAGAGCGCAAGCAGTTGGCTATTATGGAAACCGCTTATCAGCGCGGGTTCGTTAATACATCCGCTGATGTGTTCAATATGGCGCAGCTTTATTACTATCATCGCGTGCCATACAAAGGTGCCAAGTTGATGGAGCAGGCGATGAACGACGGTGTGCTAGAGAAAAACTTGCGCAATCTTAAGTTCTTAGGCCAAAGCTGGTCGCTAGCCAAAGAGCAAGACAAAGCCATACCAGTGATGATGCAAGCGGCTGAACTGTCTGAAGACGGAGAGTTAGATGCACAGTTGGCGCAAATTCTTCTTAATGAAGAGCGTTTTGACGATGCAATTGCTGTAGCAGACCGCGCGGTTGAAAAGGGCAATTTGAGAAACCCTGGTTTGGTTTACCTGATTAAAGGCATGGCACTTTACAACAAGAAGCAATATGCCCTTGCGCTTAATCAGCTAGCTGAAGCAGAAAAGCACCAAAAAAGTCGTGCTATGGCACAGCAGTGGAAGCAGTTTGTGCAGGGCGAAAAGCGTCAGGCAGACGCCATTGCAGCTGAGCTAGGTACAAGTTAAAAATCGTACTTTCGTTAATACATCATTTAAAAGGGTCGAATAATATTCGACCCTTTTTTATGCGCTAGGGAAAAGCACTTTGGGCTTCGTCGTACGCTTTTTGGAGCTTTTGTTCTGATATATCGGTGGCAATAGCAATTAGGTGGTCTACCCGCGGCGACGACTTGATGACGGGAACCAGAGTGGTGAATACGTACCAAGGCTCGCCCAACTTAGTCAGACTATGTACTTCGCCTTGCCAGGTTTGCCTTGAGATAGTGAAACAAAAATATCTGATTTTTCGATGGAAAACGCGTAAAACTGGGTATTAAGCGCCGCGCTGAATGTGCGGCGCAAGTGGGGGAGTCATTAAGCCGAACGAAGCTCTCTACGTAGAATTTTTCCGACGGTCGATTTTGGTAGCTCGTCAAGTATCGTGATCGACTTAGGAATCTTGTAATTTGTGAGGCGCTGTTTACAGAAATCAATGACGTCTTGTGTCGATACATCGCTTGAAACAGTAATAAATGCACACACTCGCTCACCGGTCTTTTCATCGGGTTTACCCACAACTGCGGCTTCCATCACGCTAGGGTGCGTTGTAAGAACATCTTCAACCTCGTTTGGATAGACATTAAACCCAGAGACAATAATCATATCCTTCAAACGATCTACAATTTTAATTGCCCCAGACTCGGTGCGAATGCCAATGTCCCCGGTTTTAAAGAAGCCATCTTGGGTCATGACTTTGGCAGTTTCGTCGTCTCGGTTCCAATAACCCAGCATAACCTGAGGTCCGCGAACTGCAATTTGCCCCGACTCGCCTTCGGCCACCGGCTTATCATGGCTATCCAGTAACGCAACTTCAGTGCCTTCTAGTTCGTGCCCCACCGTGCCAATCTCTTCTTTACCTGGAATGTTAAAAGATACAACTGGCGCAGTTTCTGATAGCCCATAGCCTTCGGTGATGGTGTTCCCGGTTACGTCTTGCCAAATGGATACTGCGGCTTGAGTAAGTGCGGTGCCGCCAGACATCGTGAGGTGTAGTTTAGAAAAGTCTAACTTTGCAAATTCAGGGTGTCTTCCAAGACCAACAAACAAGGTGTTGATCCCCATGAATGCTGAAACTTTATGGGGCTTGAGTGTTTGAATGAAACCGTCGATATCCCGCGGATTGGGTATAAGAATTATCTGAGTACCTTTGGCAAAGAGCGCCATCATTCCAACCGTAAATGCATAAATATGATAAAGCGGTAATGGGCATACCAATACTTCTTCACCATCTTTGAAGCCCTCACCAATACGGTCGAGCATTTGGATGCAGTTAGCTAAAACGTTTTTATTACTTAAGGCTGCGCCCTTCGATACCCCTGTAGTACCACCGGTGTATTGCAACATGGCGAGTTCATCTAGAGCAATAGAAGGACGTGCAAATGCAGGCAGTGTATTGCCTAGCTCCACTGCTTGTGTGAATGAAACCGTACCTTCAAGGTTTGGTGCAGTGTTAGGGTCTAAAAGCTCTGTTGCCGACGTGGTGATAACGGTTTCGATACTAGTATCATCTTTTATGCTAGTGAATTTGGGGAGCAAATCACCCAGAATAACCAGAGCTTTCGCGCCACTATCAGTGAACTGGTGCTTCATCTCGCGTTCGGTATAAAGCGGGTTTGTATTTACTACAACAAGGCCTGCGCGTAAGGCAGCATAAACAACAATAGGGTTTTGAATTAAATTAGGAAGTTGTATGGCGACTTTGGTACCAGGAGACAATTTAGCTTCGTGAACAAAGTAGCGGGCTAACGCTGATGACTTACGGTCTATCTCGGCAAATGTAAGTGTTTGTCCAAGCGCCGTATACGCTGGCCTGTCGGCAAATTTTTGCAAAACGCTTTCAATATAATCGGCTAAGCAGGTCACGTTATCAGGATAAGTTATCATGTTGCTTGTTCCTAGTAGGGCAAAGTAAAAAGGGTGTTTATGCCTTACAGTAGCAAACTTAACTTTTCATTTACATTAGGGTTGGGTTATTTAGTATTATAATTTTTAGTTATTAATTTTTTGTAGAACTATTACTTAAGTAACTATATAGCCCACCAGCACAGATGCCTGCCATGCATTGTGCGGAAAGTCCTAAGGTAGTGCGAGCGCCTGCAATTAGGGTCACATTCAATATGGGCTGCATGGCAATGAGCATTAATAAGAACGACAGGCCTCCCGCTATTGTGAAAAGAATAAATCGGGTACGGTTGGAAGAGCCACTAGCATTTTGATTAAGACGCCTAACAATGAAATGTGTCGCCAAGAACGCCAACAATAAGGTAACAGCAATAATCACGCCGTAAGTAGGCAAAAGGCCTAGTGCATCTTGCCATATCATGAAAAACCAATCGCTTGGATTCATATCAACATCAATTCGAATGAGTCCGATTAAAACGGCACACGAGTGAAACGTACTTGCTAGTAGAAAGCCGACGGCCCATGATGGTAAAAAATGGAAAATAGTGCGTCGTATTAGGTTGTTCATTTTTGTAGTCCAAGATTTGTCGCACAGTGCATTAGAACAAAACTCAACAGGCCTCAAATGGTTTGAGCGTGGCAATAGGGTATACCATAGTATGTTAAGTAAAAGAGGACAATCACAATGAGGTCATGGCGTACGATGATCAGTTTACTTGCTTTTTCTTTACTGGGAGCTGCTTTGGCTCCTGCTTTTGCCGTAACTACTGCCTCTGAACTCACTCAAAAGCACGCATCTAATACTGAGCAACGTGAAGCAGGTAGCTCAAATCTAACGGCCTATGAAAATTTTGACCAGCATGTCGTGACAGAAGATATCGCTACCTCATTGGCGTTTCCCAAGGCCTTAACGACGGTTATCGATAAGGCTCAGGCAAGTACCCATATATTGATAGTAACGCGAGATGGTGAGCTGGTAATTATTGACAATAAGGGGGAAAGTGCGCGGTTTTCTTTAATGCTCGATGACTTGTACACCAAAGGGCAAGGAGGCGTACTCGATCTTCTTATACCTTCGCAATTCCCTGAAGACAGAACCGTGTTGCTGAGTTATTCCAAGGGGAGCGATAGTGCAAACCGTCTTGCCATAGTAAAAGGACAGCTTTCCCTTACTTCTGGCATAACTAACATTCAGCCAGTGTTAGCACTGGCACAAGCCAAAGACACGCCTGTGCACTACGGTGGGAAACTGCTTCAACTAGAGGGCAGTGCTTTACACACAAAACAGGGCTTTTTGGTTACGACAGGAGATGGCTTTGATTATCGCGAGCAAGCGCAAGTTATCAGTTCACAACTAGGAAAAGTGCTAGGGTTCACAATAGACGGCAAGCCGTTGGCCAACCCTCCTTTTCCTGATAACCCCTTTATTTTTAGTATTGGACACCGCAATCCCCAAGGACTTGTAAAGGGGAGTGACGGCAACCTATTTTTGAATGAGCACGGCCCAGATGGCGGTGATGAAGTAAATCTTCTTCAACAAGGCGCAAATTATGGTTGGCCAGTTGTTACACTAGGCAAAGACTATTCCGGCGCTAGAATTTCGCCTTTTTCGACCTATCCGGGTATGACTGGCCCCATTGTAGACTGGACACCTTCTATAGCGCCATCTTCCATGATCTACTATTCCCATGGGCGTTTCCCGATGCTAGCTAATACGTTACTTGTTACCAGTTTGAAAGCCAAAGCTTTGTATGCGGTTAGAGCCGTATCGAACGAATATATCTCTACAAAAATGTTTGAGGGACCTGGGGAACGGCTGCGGGATATTGCGCTTGATCATCAAGGTAACCTGCTTCTTTTGACCGATGGTGAAAATGGAAGAGTGATCGAAGTATCGCCAAGAGGAAATTAGGCACAGAAAACATTAATAAATGAAATTTTGTTTCAAAATTGATGGTAATTTGTACTGGTAGCACCATAAATAAAATGAATGTCTGTCATAAGTGCAACACTATTATTTATCTTTATTGGTCAAACCATTCAAGCTAAATATTGTCATTGATTTCAAATGGTTTGCTTCTAACTGTCTGAAATGGTTAGTTTAATTTTGCTTTTAATTAAAATTCGTTTTTCTAGTAAAAATGTAATTGCTTTAACACAACGACAGTTTAGGCGGGTGAATACCTAACTGTTTACTTTCAGTCATTACGTAACCGCTAAAAATCGGTTAAAATATCCCTCATTTTTATATGCGTATAGCTAAGACCGACTTAACACTACGCCCAAGTAAAACTAAGACCGAGAGAACTATATGAGTTTGTATTCAGAATATCTGGCAGAGATCGAAACCCGTAAAACGGAACTAGGTCTTAACCCTAAGCCAATCGACAGTGCAGATCTGCTGTCTGAAATTATTGCTCAAATTAAAGATACAACAAACGAGCATCGCGAAGACTCTCTAAAATTCTTTATCTATAACACGCTTCCAGGTACTACACCTGCGGCGGGTGTTAAAGCACAATTCCTAAAAGAAATTGTACTTGGCGAAGAAAAAGTAGAAGAAATTACCCCTGAGTTTGCGCTTGAACTACTTTCACACATGAAAGGTGGTCCGTCTGTAGAAGTACTACTAGACCTAGCACTTTCTGATGACGAAGCGGTTGCTAAGCCTGCGGCAGAAGTATTGAAGACTCAAGTTTATCTATACGAAGCTGACACTGAGCGTCTTGAAAATGCATTCAAAGCTGGCAATGCTATTGCTAAAGACGTACTAGAAAGCTACGCAAAAGCTGAATTCTTTACCAAGCTTCCTGATGTTCCAGAGAAAATTGAAGTTGTGACTTACATCGCCGCTGAAGGTGATATCTCAACTGACCTTCTTTCTCCAGGTAACCAAGCGCACTCACGTGCCGACCGTGAACTTCACGGCCAGTGCATGATCTCTCCTGAAGCGCAGCAAGAAATTGTTGAACTTGGTAAGAAGCACCCGAATGCTAAAGTGATGCTTATCGCTGAAAAAGGCACAATGGGTGTAGGTTCATCTCGTATGTCTGGTGTTAACAACGTTGCACTATGGGCAGGTGAGCCAACAAGCCCTTACATTCCATTTGTAAACAAAGCGCCAATTGTTGCTGGTACTAACGGTATTGCGCCAATCTTCCTTACTACTGTTGACGTAACCGGTGGTATTGGTCTTGACCTTAAGAACTGGGTTAAGAAAACTGATGAAAACGGTGAAATCGTTCGCGATGCAAACGGTGACCCAGTACTTGAAGAAGCTTACTCAGTAGCAACTGGTACTGTACTAACTATCGATACTAAGGCGAAGAAGCTTTACAACGGTTCAGAAGAACTTGCTGACGTTTCTGCATCATTTACTCCTCAAAAAATGGAGTTCATGAAAGCCGGTGGTTCTTACGCAGTTGTATTCGGTAAGCAGCTACAGTCTTTCGCAGCACGTACTCTAGGTACAAAAGCGCCAGCCGTATATGCAGCGTCGAAAGAAGTGTCTCACGAAGGCCAAGGCCTAACAGCGGTTGAAAAAATCTTTAACCGAAATGCAGTTGGCGTAAATTCAGATGCTCCGCTTCACGCGGGTTCTGACGTACGCGTTAAAGTAAACATTGTAGGTTCTCAGGATACGACTGGCCCAATGACGTGCCAAGAGCTTGAGTCAATGGCCGCTTCAACGATTTCTCCTGTTGTAGATGGTGCTTACCAGTCTGGTTGTCACACGGCATCAGTATGGGACAAAAAAGCACAAGCTAACATTCCTAAGCTTATGTCGTTCATGAACAACTTTGGTGTAATCACTGCACGTGATCCTAAAGGCGTTTACCATGCAATGACTGACGTTATTCACAAAGTGCTTAACGACATTACAGTAGACGATCGTGCCATTATCATCGGTGGTGACTCGCACACGCGTATGTCTAAAGGTGTAGCATTCGGTGCCGACTCAGGTACGGTAGCACTAGCTCTTGCAACGGGTGAAGCGGCAATGCCAATCCCTGAGTCTGTGAAAGTTACTTTTAAAGGTAGCATGAAAGAGCACATGGACTTCCGTGACGTGGTTCACGCGACTCAAGCGCAAATGCTTAAGCAATTCTCTGGCGAGAACGTGTTCCAAGGTCGTGTAATTGAAGTTCAAATCGGTACTCTATTGGCTGACCAAGCATTCACATTCACTGACTGGTCTGCAGAAATGAAGGCGAAAGCATCAATCTGTATCTCAAATGACGAGACAATGATTGCGTCGCTTGAACTTGCTAAGAGCCGTATCCAAATCATGATCGACAAGGGTATGGACAACGAAGCGAACATGCTTCAAGGCCTAATTGACCTAGCTGATAAGCGTATTGCTGAAATCAAGTCTGGTGAAGAGCCAGCGCTTGCGCCAGATGACAACGCGAAGTACTACGCAGAAGTGGTTATCGATCTAGATCAAATCGACGAGCCAATGATTGCTGACCCAGACGTAAACAACGAAGACGTATCTAAGCGTTATACCCACGACGTTATCCGTCCAGTTTCTTACTACGATGGTAAGCCAGTAGACCTAGGTTTCGTTGGTTCTTGTATGGTGCACAAAGGCGACATGCAAATCATCGCACAAATGCTGCGTAACCTAGAAAAGCTTAACGGTTCTGTTGAATTCAAAGCACCACTAGTTGTAGCTCCACCTACATACAACATCGTTGACGAGCTTAAAGCGGAAGGCGATTGGGACGTTCTAGCGAAATATGCAGGCTTCCAGTTTGATGATGCTAACCCTAAAGAAGTGGCGCGTACTAAGTACGACAACATTCTTTACCTAGAGCGTCCTGGATGTAACCTGTGTATGGGTAACCAAGAAAAGGCTGAGCCTGGCGACACAGTTATCGCGACATCTACACGTCTTTTCCAGGGTCGTGTTGTAGCTGACTCTGCTGAGAAAAAAGGTGAATCACTACTAGGCTCTACACCGCTAGTAGTACTTTCAACGGTTCTTGGTCGTTTCCCAACGACCGAAGAGTACAAGCAAGCGGTTGCAGGCATTGACCTAACTAAGTTTGCTCCACCTTCTGAAGACTTGGCCGTTAAGCCTAAGTTCGAAGCAGATGTAGCTGTTAAGCGCGTATAAGTACTTAACGCTTTCAAACGCATTTAAAAGCCCCAACCTCGTTTGGGACTTCAGACTGTTGAAAAAGCCCCAGACGAAAGTCTGGGGCTTTGATCTAATAGGCATAGTGAAATTCGGAGTGTTCACCATGCTAACCCCAAAGTCTCCACAACAATACGAGTTTGAAACGGTATATATCAATGAACTGGTGCCAGAAGACCACTTGGTTCGTCTGAGCACGATGGCCATCAGGTTTATGTTAATAGACAAAAGCGCTTGCTTGGAAACTTACAAACTGCGACGTGATAAAGAAAGAACGGCAGGTGAAGCGTTTGCTGAAGACGTGCTGATCTCAGTTATTGATATTATTACCGACTAGAGCCTTTTCAATTAAGCGAAAAAAACCTTCCTGCGTACAGTTATAAAAATAAAGAAGGCAGAGTAATTTACTCTGCCTTCTTTGTTTTTGCTTCTCTATTAAAAGCGTTAAAGCAAGCAAAGGTTAACACGTTATAGGAAGAGCCGATGCGAAACTTTTTGACTGCTGTATGTGTACTTTCAATCACCGCCATTGCTAACGTTAATGCTAATCACATGCTCGATACTGTCGAGGGGCTGCAGCTTGCTAAGCAATACGATCAAAGTCGCACTGATATTAACGTAGCTGACTATTGGGTTAGTGAGAAGCTAGACGGTATTCGCGCAAGATGGAACGGTACTGAATTACTGACCCGTAATGGGAACAAGATATTCGCGCCAACATGGTTCACCGCTAACTGGCCAGAAACCACTATTGACGGTGAACTTTGGATAGGAAGAGGGGAGTTTGAACGTACGGCTTCTATTGTGCTTTCAACGCTGACAAACATCGAGCCGCATTCTGTCGCTAACGCTTCATCTAGCACAGTGTCTTCAGCAGACACTATTGCCGCAGCAAATTCTCTATCTGCAAAACGCTGGGCCAAAGTTAGATTTATGGCCTTTGACATGCCTATGATGGGTGAGCCCTTTGGTCGGCGACTCAACATGCTTAACAGCCTAAGTAAATCTACACCCAATCCAACGTTTGCAGTTATCCCTCAATTTAAGCTTACGTCTATTGCTTCACTTGATGAAAAGCTGGAGCAAGTAACCCAGGAAGGCGGAGAAGGGTTAATGCTTCATCATGAACAAGCGCTGTACACATCCGGGCGAAGTGAC
>VMHT01218158.1_pt1 | contig 10060 bp, 24 predicted proteins | sample 4693611 | NCBI WGS metagenome assembly VMHT01 (sample SAMN12280063, study PRJNA550983) | marine metagenome | isolation source: seawater sampled from same location over 5 years 0.02-0.2 micron viral filtrate | place: USA: collected off the coast of southern California halfway between the port... ...
AAGATCGTAGTTGTACTTACGTGCGTTCCACTTGAAGTCATCAATGCTTGACGTTGTCTTAAGGTCTACGACATAATCTTTTCCAACGATGTCTGCCTTGCCCTTCCACTTAGTACCTTCATACATTGTCGTTGCAGGTTGCTCAAATGTATTTCCCTTTGCGTGTATCAGCTCAAAGAAGTCAAGGTTGCCTTTCATCTTGTCTACCAATCCCTCAATGGTCTCCTTCTCTGTACGTAGTAGTGCTACCTCTAGTCGTGTGACCTCAATGAACTCCTTATATGTCTTGGTGTTGCGTGATGCAGTATCTACCCACACCACCTCCTTAGCCTTCTCGGGTTCAAGAATCAACTGATGGAAGTATCTTCCCTCTGCAAAGTTCTTGTTGTCGGGACGTGATACCCCGAACTGCTCGGGGTCCTTGAGTAGTGTACCGATGTCTGAGTTCGATAGGTACTGCTTACCAATACCCTTATAGTACTGCGTGTCATCTCGCAGTAGCGTTATTACATTCTCTTCCATAGCCTATGATTTTAAAGCGTCTGCAATCTGCTTCTCTTGTTTCTTACTCACGTTGTACTTCTGCTCGATGTTAGCTACCAACTGCTTGAGTCCAAGTTGCTTGTTCTCCTTTACGTAGTTAAGCATATCAAACATCTTGTCATCGGGGATATCTGTAAGGGTTACGTTCTTCTTCTTTGATGTAGCCTTCTTCTTTGGTGTAGCCTTTACCTCCTCCTCGGGTACATCCTCTCCGGTCCATAGCGATAGTCCTAGTCCATGCATTGCAATAGCCTTAGTCGTTGCTCTCTGAATGGTCTTGTTTACGTCAGTAGATGTTAGCTTGTCTACTGATATGGCATTGTTTCTAAAGTCCATAACGGGTAGCATATCAATATGCTCTATGTCATTGACTACAATACCAACCTTTACCCATGCAGTCCTTCCATCCGTAAAGAAATTGAATCCGGTGTGGTCGTGTTCGTATATCACTCGTTGTGCATCGGGATAGTTCTGCTTGAGCATATGCCATGCATTTGCCCACGACAGATAGTCTAGTCCTCCCTTCTTCTCTACCTTATCCTTAACCTTGATTGTTGATAGTGTCTTGTAACTTGATTGTGCTTTACTCATTGTTATTTAATTTAATTAATAATTGATTTACTTTACTATAATTCTTTAGGACAAGCTCCCTCTCCTCTCTCAATGCGAGAAGGGTTCTCTTCCTTTTTCTGTTGTTTACTTCACTCTTGATTTCCTCATTGAGCCTTTCGACTCGGTCCTTATGTGATGATAAAGATAGTACATATATCCCATATAACCAACCCCTTGTCTGAAATAAATAGTAGTCCTCGGCCCCTATCTCTTGGTAGTATTCACCCTGCGTGGTATCCATTATTGTTACCTTGCTTCCGTAGTTGTCCTTGACTATCTTTATTCCATGCGATAGGTATGAGTCGTAATCATTTGTGTCGTACCTACAAGCCGAGTGGTCCTCACTTGCTTGTTGGAATACCTCATCTAAGCTATACTGCATTGTTATCTAAGATTGATTCTTCGATAGTTGTAATGATTCTCTTGTAGTCATTGTCATCTTCCATTAAGTTGTTAGCTTTACGTATCCCTTTAATAATTGTTGAATGTCCAACAATGTGTCCACTATGCTTCATAAATCTTTTAATCTCTGCGATTCTCATTCCGTCTCTATCGCATAATAAATATAGGGTATGTCTTGCATTAGCCCGAAAGTAATCTCTATTATCTTCCCACCTCTCAAATAGTTCGTGCTTACCTATTTCAAATCTTTCACATATCTTCTTTACATACTTATCAAACATTGGTGTATCGTTGTTTGCGATGTCCTTAAGTGTCTTAAACGTATTCATCTTTTCTTTGGTTTTGTTACTGTCGTCATTGCACTAGCAAATGATTCAAGTATGTTAGTAAATTGTGGATGCTCTCCACCCTTATTCTTCTTCTGCTTTGTCTTGCTCATAACTTATTTATTTAATTGTTCATACCATGTTCAACTATCGTGCCAATCTTGATGTCGTTGTACGATACATACCACTTGCCATCGTGCCTTACTTTCTTTGCGTCCTTGAAGGGTACATCAATGTCAAGCCTACCCCCATATATACATACGTTCATATCGTTCTCCTCTGCAAACATCAACTCATCCATGCTCTCAATGAGTGTGCTTGTCCAATCGTTGTGCAGTACATATAGATGCATTGCATTTTGGTGTAGTATAGAGTGGGATGCGTGTGGATTTACACGCACCCATACGTAATGTTCCGGTGTGATTATTAGATTACTCATTATAAATGCCCTCCATATTTAATTTCATCTACATCGTATCTCCATTCCCATACATCTTCTTTTTCTGACCAATCACCTGTATGCATTCCAAATCCATGTCGGTACTCTGCCTCTGATAATTTTTTATCTATATCCTCTGTCCATAATTCTTCGTGGTTGTTTATATATTCTTGTATATCATCTTCATGTATGTCATTAGGTATATCTATCTCTACCTCTGCTACCTTATGGTATACTACTCTTTGGCTTATTCTTACTTTCATTTTCTCTCTGTGTTATCTGCACACCGATGTGCATCGTTATATAAATTGATGTCTGTATTCTTTACGTGGTCTACAAAGTCCTCGTACCATTGTACCTTTGTCTCCAATGACTGAACGTCACATCCTTCATTCTTGAGCAGTGCCTTTGCATCTGCTATCTTCTTTTGTACCTCTCGGTAATGATTAAAAATTTGATTCTCCATTTTTATTTATTTATTTATTATACTTATTTATTTATTCGGTTGTTAATAATCGTACCTCTCCGTATAGTTCATATCCACTCTGACCTTTTTCAGAGAACTCTACCTCATATACCCATTCATTCGCTTCGTCTTCTCTATTGTCATGCACCACTCTAATTTCTAAATCTTGTGGCATTTGTTTTAGCTTCTCAATTAATTCTTTTACGTTCATGTCTATTTGTTTTTCCATTTATTTATTATCTGTTCATCTGTGCTATCATCAATGTAGTAGGTATAGTCCCCTATGGTTACATACAATGACTTGTTCGACCTTACATCTATCTCCATATTCTTTCTATCTGTCCACCTTGTGTACATCTTCGATGCTACTGCTAATCTCTGAGGTCTGAAGCGATACTCATCCTTAAGTATCGCCATTGCTATTCGTATGAATTGTTCTCTTGTATCTTCCATAACTATTTGTTTTATTTATAATTCTAATTCTGTATCTATCCATTCCGTATTATGAACTTTTACACATTTTGTACTTGGTATTTCATAATTACTTTCAGAGCCAAGTTCATCAATAATTGTTTCTATATTATCATATTCATCACTGCTTATCTCTGCAACTATTGTTATTTTTACTTTAAATTTTTCCATGTCTATTGGTTTTTATTATTTATAAATACAACACTATCTAAAATGTTATTAGTAACCGAATCAAACAAATCTTCTTCAAGATAATTTAATCTGATTACATCAGAGTCGTTGTTGTATCTATAATTGATATCGCAATTATCTATGTTTCCATGTTCTTCCTCTAACTGCTTAAGGATTTTTTTAAGTTCTTTAACTTTCATGTCTATTTGTTTTTAGTGTATTGGTTTATAAATTCTACTACTGCATTGTATGTTTGAATTATTGAAGGCATACAATCTCTTACTTTGTAGAAGTCATCTTCATTCCCTTCGTCTTGAAAGGAAAGGTCTAATATCCTATCCACTACGGGCATCAACCAATCCCATGAGGTGTGGAATTGTGGTGCCGATATACATTGATTTAACTCGTGGTCTTTGCCTAAAAAATCTGCAATCTTCTTATTGTTTTCTTGTGTGTTCATAACTCTATTTGTTTTTAAGTAGAGGTCTACACGTGTAGACCTCTGTGTTTATAAATCCTATCCTATTAGATAGCTTGTGATGTAGTATCCACCGAAGCCGACCACAAGTGGCAAGGCTAATAGTAGATAGCTTATAAAATCCAATCTGATTCTCATAACGAATTGGTTTTTGTTTGTGCCTACTCTATAAAGTTTTCGGCTTCCCTTGTTAATTCATCAAAGTTAGTTGCGTTAATGTAACATTCACCATTACAACCTTCGTACATATCCATTGTTGTTACATCTTCGTTGATTAGAATAAACTCTAATGTAGCACCTAGCTTGTGAGACAATGTTACTTCTGATTTTAAATCATCAATCCAATCATCAGAGTTGTTCGAGTGATAACTACTAAAGCCATCACATGATGTGTATCTTTCTTTTATATGTTGTCTAAACTCATCCTCATTCTCATTGAGGTACTGAATTATTTTGTCCATGTCTTTTACCTCTATCTCTATATTGATTGAGTCATTAGAAAAGTTATAAAACTGTGGCGATTTAATCTCTTGATATGTAAACTTCAGTCCCATTTCCTTCAGTTCCCACTCAACAAAGTCCACAACATTTTTCGCTACCCTTTCTCTATAATCTTTGTAGTCCCATTCGCAATCCTCCCAACCAATCTCATCAAGTCCTTTGTCTTTTCTTAAGTCATTTATGTATTCTATTTCACTGTCCTCATAAGGTTCAAATATTGTTCCGTAAAATCCCGGGAACAATGGTAAAAATGTTTCTATCTTTTTCATGTCTATTTATTTATTTGATTGTTCATTGTCAATGTATATCTCAATGTTGATATGACCTGTCTGCATTAGTAGGCTCACATAGTTTGTGATGTGGTTTCTATCTGCAAACTCTTTTGTCGTTGCACGTACCTTGCCGTACTGATTCTCGTATTCTATTGTTGCTATCATTTTGTTTTTAGTGTATTGAATATTTAACGTGTGTTCCGTAATTACCTCTATACCTACATTGTACCGTACTTTCGGATTTTCTTTTAACTAAACTATTAATTGTTAAGGAACAAACATCTTCATTGTCTTTAAAATAATAAGTGAAATTAATTATACCTTTTTCTGCACATTCTTTAGCTTTATTTAAGATATCATTTACAATCTCTTGTTGTCTTAATTTTCTTGCTTCTTTGTTTACTACTATTTTCATGTCTATTTATTTTATTTGTTTTACATCGTGTACCTCTCCCGACAATCCATAGTCACAACTCCAACCTATCTGTTCTAGTTCACTCTTTATTCTTGCACACTCCTCATATAGATTCTCATTATCATCATAACTATCTACTATTGCCTTGATTTCATTCGGGAAATTGTCATATTCTAATTCAGTCATAACTATTTGTTTTTATTGGTTAGTAATAATTGTATCTTGTATTTCATCCTCAATAGGAAATATCCTATACGACTCTCTTTATCTTTATCTATAAGTAGGTTATACTTGTCTGATGCTATTATTTTTTTTAAATAAGGTGTCTTCATCTCTATTTGTTTTCAGTTAGTAAAAATTCATTATACTCAAATGTACCTGTCTCGATGTACTCAAGTATCTCCTCCTTGTATGCGTGTTCAAAGCAGAATGTCTTATCCTTTTGCTCTGTCGCTTCCTCATTCTCAATACATAGGACATACAAATCATGTCCGTCATTCTTCTCATTCATCGGTTGGACTTGCCCACTTGCAATCATCCACATAAAAATTAATTCCTTCATAACTATTTGTTTTTATTGTTCATCAAATGATGTCTCCTCAACGAATCCCGATTCCTTGATAATACCATTACCTAATTCATTCCTTAAATCATCCAAGTCTAAATCTTGAAATATTTGCTCTGCTTCTTCTTTGGTTTTAGCTTCTACTATAACCTCTTGTCTAAATGTAATTCTAAATTGTTTCATAACTATTTGTTTTTGTGTTATTTGATTACTTGATTATTTTAATTGTGCGAGTATTAACTCCCATTGGTTTACCAATCCCTCATGATTAAGGATAAAGCTATAAGCCTCATCGAATGAATCAAATGCTTGTATTTTATCCGGCCTACCCTTTTCGATTAGGTGTACCATAATTAGCTTTTCGTGTACTTTAAAAATTCTAAAATCTTTCATGTCTATTTGTTTTTATTGTATTGGTTTATAAATTCTACTACTGATTTGTATGTGTGGTCTATATCGCAGTCTAATAATGCGTGTGTAATATCCCCTACTTCGTTTTCATCTGCTCCATTATCATAACACTTCTCAACTACAGGCATCAACCAATCCCATGATGTGTGGAATTGTAGTTTATTACCTATGTGCAGTCCATTTGCATTGTAGTATTGATTCTCATCATCATGGAATACTACTCCCATAAATTCTGCTATCATTTTATTGTTCTCTTTCATGTCTATTGGTTTTTGTTCGTTATTAAATCTATCTTCAAAGAACTCTATAATGCCCTCTATGTCTTGGTCATCAAAATAGTTTACAAATAGTTCTTCCACTATCGTGTCATCCTTTACATCTTTTAGAACTTCATTTAATTTATCAATCAATTTTGAATCGTGACCATTGTAATACGTTCCTATTCTCGCACACTTTCTTTTTCTCATATGTTTTGTTTTGTTTTGGTTTATAAATTCTTCATCTCCTAACTCTATCAGTTCATCTGCTAATGTATGTACATCAGACTTGTTTTTAATATGCCACGACACATCTTGTCCGTGATAATCTTTCAGTCTTTCAAGTAATTCTATTGTTAATAATTGATCTTTCATCTCTATTTATTTTTATTGGTTAGTAATTTCTTTGTGGTTATATATCTCTACATTAAGATAACCATGACGATATAAAAGTGTTACATAGTTATCTAGATGTTGTAGATTGTGAAAGAACTTTAAGATCGATTTATTCTTTCCGTATGGTGTCTCGTATGCTATTATTTTTTTCATAACTATTTGTTTTTATTGGTTTTAAATTCAATTCTTTTGCTACATAATTAATATGCTTTTGAGTTGTCATGCTCCAATACCCTAACTGCTTTAATGTATCTCCCTCAATGGTTGCAACGTGTGTTACATAACTTATAACTTTGTTTCCCTCAATTCTTAAATTTTGCTTATATCTGTTCATATCTATTTTATTTTAATTGTTTCAATTATTATATCGTCATATCCTTTTTCTTCCCATTCTATTTTTTCTATTTCTGCATCAATTAGATTATCGAAGTAGTTTGGTACACCCCCTACCCACACTATATATTTTTCTTTCTTTGTCATGTCTATTTGTTTTTATTGGTTTATAATTAATTTAACTATCTGAAAATCGTTTGCGATTATTATTGAGGTGATTATAATTACACCCCATACAATTGTAAATAATTTGTCTTCTTTACTCATATATATTTTATTTGTTAGAGGTGCAGTAGGTATTACTCCTATGAATCAGTTGTTCTGACTGCACCTAATTTTTGATAGCCACGTGAAACTGCTATCCCTCTTTTATCCCTATATCATATTTGATATGGTTTTAACAACACCCACTTGAGAAGTGTAATGTTGCCCTTGCCTTACGTACTCCCGTAGTTACGCTTTACTAATCTCTGCAAGCCCTCGTCTGACCAACCGAGGTGTGTTTATTGTCTTATCAATATGTCAATTTAATGTTCACAACTCGTTCGTTGTTGGTGTAAAGATAGTGCAAAGTATTTCATATTTCCAAATTTAATTTCACTTTTATTTCATCTTTTCTCTGAATCCCTTTATTGACAAGGCTTTCAGAGGGTTGTGATTTATTAGTTCTATTTAACATAATGTTGGGTGGGTGAGGGGTTAAAGGGAAGGTGTTGCCCTCTTCCGTTCTCTATCCCTTGTGTATTAAGGGATATAGGGGGAAGGTCTACACGTGTATACCTTTTATATTCCCTATTCTCTTCGTGATATAGAGTACTCACTCTATAACATAGTATTAACAAGGGTTGTAGTAAAACAAATCGTCAAAAAATCCACACAATAATGACCAAATCAAGAGGGGGGTAGGTCAAAATAATATCGTTTTCGGTAGGGGGTACAGCAGCGTGTAGCCATATAGAACCCACAGCCCCTAATCATCTGAAAAAATTTTGTACCTTTGTTTAAAACCAAAAGATATGATGGACCATAAAGACAGAGACCCTAAGATGTCAGACTACGTTGACGGGTTATACGTTAAGCAGGGTCGATTAATGAATGACCGACCTAATGGGATGACAGGTATTCAGGAGGCGGCTAACTTAAGACGTATGAAAAAGAATGCATACGAGGCAGATGTAATTGCAAAAGGAATTGAGCTCGCAGAGATGAGAAAGAATATGCGAGATATGTTTTAGTATTGTGTTTTGATGATTGATGCTAGAGAGATTTCCTTCGGGAGGTCTCTCTTTTTTTATTTAATTACATTTTCTATTTAACATAATTATATAATATCGACACTTTAGTGTCGTTTTAGTGTCGATTTAGTGTCGAAATTAAAGAGCTAACTAATTGATAATCAATAGTAGTGTCGAAAATGTCGATTTCAAAAAGCAACTGTAGTCAAAAAAAATATAAGAAAGTAATAAAGACTATAGAGAGAGTAGGGAAGAAAAATATCGACATTCCGACATAGTGCCTTTAGTTCAAAATAATATATTATATTTGCAGTATAATTTAATCAAATCATATGAGCAACAATCAAATGGGTTTCACACCCAAGCATCTTAACTTCGGTGAAGATGGTCAGAAGAAACTAATCAATGGTATCAGTCAGATTGCTAGTGCTGTTAAGAGCACGCTAGGTCCAAGTGGAAACACTGTACTGATAGAGTCCCCACATCACACACACGGAATCACAGTCACTAAGGATGGTGTCACAGTAGCGAAGGCTGTAGACCTGCTAGACCCGGTGGAGAATCTTGCGGTCCGTATGATGAAGGAGGCTGCGGACAGGACCGCTTCATCTGCAGGTGACGGTACAACTACATCAATTGTTTTAACGGAGGCCTTGGTCAAGTGCGGTGTTAATGTATTGGATACGTTCAATGACGTGAACAAGACTGAGGTATTAAGGGAGATGGTGAATGTAACTGATGAGGTGGTGGAGAGATTGCGTAAGATGTCGAAGAAGGTTACTAAGCGTAGGCTATTGGATGTTGCAACTATCTCTGCTAACAATGACAGGGTGATAGGAAAGATTATTGCTGATGTACACGGAGAGGTTGGTGAGAATGGTATAGTGACTGTGGAGAAGTCGCAGACATCTGAGACTTACTATGAGACCACTAACGGGATAAAGGTTGACCGTGGATATACCTCACCATTATTCATAAACAATCACAAGCGAGACGAGTGTGTCATGGAGGACGTATACATCTTGGTCTCTGATGCTGAGGTGTCTAACATACTTCAGATTGAGAACGTATTGAAACCAATCATACAGGAGGGTAAGAAGCTTTTGATAATTGCACCGTGCAGTACAAATGTGGTGAACACATTGGCTGCTAATGTAATGAAGAGTAATCTGAGTATCTGTAATATTATACCACCACAGTTTGGTTACAAGCAGCATGAGCTGATGCAGGACATTGCATTGAGTGTCGGTGCTACATATTTTTCTGAGAAGACAGGGGATGACCTCAGCATAATTCAGGCTGATGACTTGGGTCATTGCTCCAAGGTGATAGTTGGACGTGACTCAACGGTTATCCTCAAAGACGACAGCGATGAGAATGACGATGTGATAAAGACAAGGGTCGAGGAGCTATGGGAGCAGCATAAGCTAACGGTCCATCCTGACGAGAAGGAGTTTGTGTTGTCAAGGATAGCATCACTCACAGGAGGGATTGGTGTTGTATATGTCGGTGGGAATACTGACTTGGAGCAGAAGGAGCTGTATGACAGAGTTGATGATGCAGTGTGTGCAGTACGCTCAGCATTGGTTGAGGGTATACTACCGGGAGGTGGGATAGCACTATACAATGTGGCCAATCAGATTAGTGACTATGACTATAGTGATATTTCTAGTTCGAAAAAAATTGCTCACGCAATTTTGGATACGGCACTACGTGCACCTCTGATGCAGATACTAATGAACGCAGGGTTGAGCATTGATGACATCT
>VMHT01031847.1_pt1 | contig 10059 bp, 10 predicted proteins | sample 4693611 | NCBI WGS metagenome assembly VMHT01 (sample SAMN12280063, study PRJNA550983) | marine metagenome | isolation source: seawater sampled from same location over 5 years 0.02-0.2 micron viral filtrate | place: USA: collected off the coast of southern California halfway between the port... ...
CCATCGTAGGTATTGGTAGCGGAACATCGGCTAATGCTTATGAAATTAAAGGTTATTTTTCTGACTTTAGAGTTGTAAAAGGTACAGCAGTTTATACATCTGCATTTACTCCTCCAACTGCTCGATTAACTGCTATTAGTGGTACATCATTACTGACTTGTACAAATAAGAATGATATTTGGGATGCTTCATCTGGAAGTCAAATAATGACTAAAAGCGGTAACGTAACTGCTAGTAATACACAAAGAAAATTTGCAACTTCGTCTGCTATATACTTTGACGGTAGTGGGGATTATTTAGATTTTGTTAAAAAGGATGAATATCATTTTTCTAGTTCTGATGATTTTACTGTTGAAGGATGGTGGTATTTTGCAGCAAATCCGAGCGGTTCTATTCCGCTTATTCTAATGGGCACTGGAGTTGATGCAACGCCTGCACATTATTCTGATTGGATAATGTATAGAAATGGGTCTGGTAATTTTGCATTTGGTCAGTATAGTAATACCAGTAATGTATTTAGAACTTTTGCTAGTTTCACGCCGACATTAAATACATGGTATCATATTGCTGTATCAAGAAGCGGTACAGATTTAAAAGGATTTATTGATGGTGTACAACAAGGAAGCACAATTACTGATTCAACTGCGTGGACAAATAAATCTGGATCTAGACCTCTTAGAATGGGTCGTTTCATAAGTGGAGGAGGATCGAGTAGTTATTTCAATGGATATGCTCAAGATGTTAGAATTACTAAAGGACTAGCAAGATATACTAGTAACTTTACACCACCAACTACAGAATCTAAAGGATAATAAAGATGAGTAAGTCGCGTATAATTGCTGGAAATTTAGGTGCTTCTTCTGGTGCTTCTTCCGGTGGAGGAGTTACTATCTATGCAAATTCTGCAGCACTGCCAACTTCTGGTAATACTGCCGGCGATTTAGCATTTACTACAGATAAAAAGGGCATGTTTAACTGGGATGGTGCTGCTTGGGATAGAATTTATTCAGGAGCTAACGAAGTTCCTAGTTGGGATTCTGCTTTACCGGGTGTTCTTACGCTAAAAGCCAATGGTGAGACAAGCATTATTAAGTTTAAAGCTGCTAGCGATATCGAAGGATTTCCTATTAATTATACTTATGAGACAGTACCTTCATATCCAGCACAACTTGATAGTGCATTTGGCCAAGATAGTGCTAGTGGTGGATCAGGTATTTTAGATAGCACTAATCATCCGACAGAGCCTCGTATTACTTTAAAGCCATCAGTAAGAGATTCAGATGGCGGTGATTTTACATTAAGAATAAAAGCAAATGATGGTTCGCATGTCATAACTTCATCATCAACAGTGTCATTATCATTCTATGAAGGTGATTATTTCTATGTTGCTAATTCAACCTATGCCGCATCGAAAGATACAGTCGGCGTAACGGCGGATACATATCAAGGTAGTGCTGTAAGTTTAGGAACAGTCGGCGGATATCAAGGACATTACGGTGGTAAAACTCAAGCACAAAGTGGTGGTAACGTTAACAATGCATTGGTATGGGATTTAACTAACACTGGTGGATTTGATGCATCGACTGATTTGATTGTGTTTAGTATGTGGATACCAAATGAAACAGGAACTGGAATCGGAATTGGTGTATATGATAACGCGGCGGCAAAAAGTATAACTTTGGCAACTACCTCGTCCACCGGTTTGGGTAGACTAGATGGTAACATGGGACTTTTCTCTAACTGGGATAATGACGGTGAATGGATTATGGCAATATGGGGTGGAGGTAATGCTATTGCTACTATTAACAACACCACTTCTTCAGGATTTAGAATGTGGCCTGCACAAACGGGCGGAACCACAACTCTTGGTACAGAAATCGGTTCTGGACTTGGTACTGGTGGAGGATACACTCCACCTACAGTAAGTCAACCAGGAATGGTATTCTGGAATGGTGGTGACGCTGGTTCTTATACAGCTGGTTACACATCTAGAACCGCGTTAGAATGGTATGTTAGAAGCTTCCAAGTTTATTACAACCAAACAACAAGTGGTAGAACAGTAGAACAAATTGTAGGCGCTCATCAAAAGTTAGTCTTTGCATAATTCTTAGTGTACTTTCGACGTATTATGTATTATAATATATAATACTGTATGGAGTAAATGATGATTGATTTGAAAGCTATCCACGAAATGTGGGCAAAAGACTGTGTTATCGATTCAAACGAACTCGATAAATCCTCACGAGAACAACCTCTCTTACACGCTAAGTATCTTGAGCTTCTCTCAACGTATAAGCTACAATCAAAGCGTGCTGAGTTTCAACAAAAAGTTCTATTAAAACAGAAATGGCTATATTACAATGGTAAGATGGATCATGAAACCTTACAGGAACTTGGTTGGGAAGCTGATCCTTTTAACGGTCTTAAAATACTTAAAGGTGAACTTGATTATTATTATGATAGCGATCCTGAAATTCAGAAATCTGAGGAAAAAATACAGTACTATAAGACTGTTATAGATACTTTAACAGACATTATTAACAATATTAATTGGCGTCATCAGACGATATCAAATATAATTAAATGGAAACAATTCGAGTCAGGAAACTAAATCATGCTAATCTTCACATTCAATGTGATAGTGGCACTGCCCAGGAATTAAACGAGTTTTTCTCGTTCTATGTTCCTGGTTATAAATTCATGCCAGCATTTAGAAATCGAATGTGGGATGGAAAGATTCGATTGTTTACAGTGATGTCAGGCGAATTACCTGCTGGCCTCTACCCACATCTTTTACAGTTTGCAGAAAAAAGAGATTATCTTATTGAGGTAATTGACTCTCCATATGGTCGTATAGATGACTATAATAAAGTAGAAGTAAAAGAACTCTATAATTTTATTACAGATCTTGGCATGCCGTATATCATTCGTGATTATCAGTTTGATGCAGTATCAACTGGAATACATCGTAAACGCGGTGTTCTTCTTTCTCCAACCGGATCTGGTAAATCACTTGTCATATATGCTTTAACTCGATGGTATCTTGAGAATGAAGATAAAATGGTACTTGTGATTGTGCCTACAACTTCTCTAGTTGAACAGATGTATGGTGACTTTAAAGATTATGGATATGATGTAGAGAATGAAGTTCATAAAATTTATTCAGGTAAAGATAAAAATACTACAAAAAGAGTTGTAATATCTACATGGCAATCTATCTATAAATTATCAAGAGATTGGTTTCATCATTTCGGTATGGTAGTTGGCGATGAGTGTCATGGGTTTAAATCAAAATCACTTATGTCAATTATGAACAAAGCATCTGAAGCTGAGTATAGATTCGGAACAACAGGAACATTAGATGGAGCTCAAACACATGAACTCGTACTCCAAGGCTTATTCGGTAAAATATATCGCGTTACCACGACAAAGTCCTTACAAGATAACGATACTCTCGCCCAGCTCAAAATTAAACGAATTGTACTTAAATATGCAGAGACGGTACGTAAGGAGTTTGGTAAGAGAACATATCAGGATGAAATCGATTTCATTGTAAGCAATCAATTTAGAAATAAGTTTATTCGTAATCTTGCTCTCGATCTGAAAGGTAACACGCTTATTTTATATAACTACGTTGAGAAGCATGGTAAGCCTATTTTTGAGCTTATAGATAATAAGGTAGATGAAAATAGAAAAGTATTCTTTGTAAGTGGAGATGTATCCGCGACAGACAGAGAAGCTATCAGAGCTATAGTGGAGAAACAAAAAAATGCTATCATTGTCGCATCTCTGGGTACTTTTAGTACCGGTATTAATATTAGGAATCTACACAATATTATCTTTGCTTCACCTTCGAAGAGCCAGATCAGAGTTCTTCAAAGCATTGGACGAGGATTAAGAAAGTCAGAAGACGGTAGTGCTACTACATTATACGACATATCCGACGATATTAGTTGGGAAAAAAGAAAAAATTACTCATTACTTCATTCATTCGAGAGGCTTAAAATGTATCAGAAAGAACAATTCGAATATAAAACAGTACAATTAGAAATCCAATCATGAGCGGTGAATATAAACAATTTAAGCTTACAAACGGTGAAGAAATGGTGTGTGAGTTAGTAGCATCTGGTGATGAAGATTCTACAGCCGATGTGATTATAAGACGCTGCATGAAAATTGTAGTTACAGATGACCTTGAAGATAATGTAAGATACTATACATTAAAACCATGGATGTCTTTTATGGATGATACACAAGAACTAGTGGCTCTTAATTCTGTGCACATTGTAGGAGAATGTAAACCATCTGAAACAATCATGATCCATTACGCAGCAGCTCTTGCAGACGCAGATAAATACAATAAGGTAAGACAAGCTGGATTAAGTCTAAAAGAAATAGAAGAAAAGCTAAAAGAATTATCAGACGAAGAAATGGACGCATTTATTTCAGCTAAATTTGACGAAATTGAAAAAGATTCTGATACAGCGAATGTCATTCAATTTAAACCAAAAGGCACATTACATTGAGTTTTTTAATCCATCCATTACCACCTGAAAACGTATTTGTTCGCAAAGAATATTTGTATGATCTAGAACATGGTCATGGTGAATTAACACCTGGTATATGGATCTCTGTTAAATCAACACAATATAAGGCGCTATACTTTGAAACACTTCTTACAGAATATGGAGCACTCTATGATAAACTTCCTCTCTCCGCATTCGTTTGGAAAACAGATCATGGTGATCTTCCTCTTGATGTTTTGCAGCTTTGGGATTGCTTTGATTACGACTTAACAGTTGTAGAAAAACCTATCCTAAGTAGGTGTGAGTTTTTCGGAAAAGACAAGCAGATGCACGCTGGGGAGTATATGTTCACAATAGACAATGCTCATCGTGACAAATCGACAATAGACATAAATTTTTCTGAACACGACCCCGAACATAAAAGCTTTAATATTATACAATTGGATAATGGACAATTTGCGGCTCAACCTAACAATAGAGTATTATTTAGAGATTCTAGTCTGACATTACCAGATCTAAAACAACCAGATTTTAAAGTATGTACTCAAAACTATAGAGTAGAAACCGAACCTAAATGGTCGGTTGGACATACAGACGAATGGCAATACAAAACCCTTGATGGAAATTAAGTACTACTGCCTCCCGGAAAACTTTATAGTTTATTATATACTATCTGGCAGAAAAGTACACACTTATATTTTCCTCTAAAAATAAAATTATACTATGTACAAATACGACTGACTAGTATATAATTACTATAATATGAAAGGAAGCGATATGGCAAGAACTAAACGCGCTAGCATACATTACGTAAATAATGCTGAATTCTCACAGGCTGTAGTCGACTATGTTACTACTGTAAGAGAAGCTAAGGCAAAAGACGAAAAACTCCCTATTGTAACTGATTACATTGCCAGCTGTTTCTTACGAATTGCTGAAGGGCTGTCTCATAAATCTAATTTTATTCGCTATACTTATCGTGAAGAGATGGTTATGGATGCAGTTGAAAATTGTTTAAAAGCAATTGAAAATTACAACCTCGAAGCGGCAACAAGAACTGGCAAACCAAATGCATTTGCTTATTTTACACAAATAACTTGGTATGCATTTCTTCGCCGCATTGCAAAAGAAAAGAAACAGCAAGACATTAAGTTTAAATATTTATCAAAAGCTGATATATCTGTTTTTCTCGATAATAATCTAGGTGATGATATGTCTCAACAAGTAGTAGGTGCATTTGTTGATACACTTCGTGATCGTATTGAAAAAGTAAGAAACGTTGACACCGAAGTGAAAGAATTTGTAAAAGAAGAAAAGAAAAAACGTAAAGCACGTGCAGCTGATTCTGATCTATCGGATTTCTTAAAATGAAAGTAGCAGTATTAAATGACACGCATTGCGGTATACGTAACTCTTCCGAAATCTTTCTCAACAACTCGGCAAAGTTTTACAAAGAAGTCTTTTTTCCTTACTGTCAAGAACATGGGATTGAGCAAGTCTTACACTTGGGCGACTATTATGACCACCGGAAATTTGTAAACTTTAAAGCGCTTAATCATAATCGTAAGTATTTCTTAGATCCTCTTCGTAAACTCGGTATGAAGATGGATATTATACCAGGAAATCATGACACATATTATAAGAATACGAATGATCTTAATTCGTTAAAAGAATGTCTCGGCCATTATATGAATGAAATCCATATTGTTATGGAACCGTCTGTAATGGAATATGGTTCTCTTCGAATCGCACTTCTCCCTTGGATCAATTCTGAGAACTATGAGACATCAATGAAGTTCATTCAAGAGTGCAAAGCTGACTGGCTCGGTGCGTACCTTGAATTGAACGGATTTGAAATGATGCGTGGAATTAAGAATACACATGGTATGTCACCGGATATATTTAAACGTTTTGAATTAGTATTGACCGGTCATTTTCATTGTTCTTCTCGCAGAGATAATATTTGGTATCTTGGCAGTCAAACTGAATTCTTCTGGTCAGATGCTCATGACCCCAAGTATTTCCATGTAATTGATACAGAAACTCGTGATGTAGAAAAAATAAGAAATCCTCACACTTTATTCGAAAAAATTGTGTACAATGACGAGAAAATAGATTATAATAACTATAATGTCGAAAATTTAGATGGCAAGCTTGTTAAGGTTGTCGTTGTAAATAAAGCAGACATGTTTACATTTGACAGGTTCATTGATCGTATTCAATCTCAGAATATCGTTGAACTAAAAATTGCTGAGAACTTTCAAGAGTTTCTTGGCGAAAATATTGAAGATGAGAAGATTAATTTTGATGACACTCAAGAGATCGTTGATTCTTATATCGATGCTGTTGATACAGATCTTGACAAGGACAAAATTAAGATTCAAGTACGTGAACTTATGACGGAAGCACAGGCTCTGGATTTTGCATGATTAAATTTCAAACTCTCCGATACAAGAACTTCTTGTCATCGGGAAACACTTTTACTGAAATCAATTTGAATAAAGACAAGACTACTCTTGTTGTAGGTCAAAATGGTGCAGGTAAATCTACTATGCTCGATGCCATATCATTCGGTCTTTTTGGTAAGGCACATCGTAATATTAATAAAGCACAACTTGTAAACTCAATTAATAATAAAGGAAGTTTAGTTGAGGTAGAATTCAATATTGGTACAGCTCGATATAAAGTATGTCGTGGTATCAAACCAAATGTATTTGAGATCTGGAAGAATGGTGATATGATTAATCAATCATCTCATTCAAAAGAATATCAAAAGATACTCGAACAAAATATATTGAAGTTAAACCATAAGTCTTTCCATCAGGTAGTTGTATTAGGTAGCTCCTCATTTATCCCCTTTATGCAACTACCTGGCGGAGTACGTCGAGAAGTCATTGAAGATCTTCTTGACATTAATGTATTTTCAAAGATGAACATAATCCTAAAGGAACGAAATGCGCAGTTAAAAGATAATCTCAAACAGATAGACTATAACATAGATATCGTAAAAACTAAAATTGAATCTCAAAAGAAGTACATTCGCGATATCGCAGCACTAACTGAAGAGAATCGGAAGGATTATGAATCTAGGATACATGCATCGCAGAATAACATCGATGAACTACAGGCTGAGAATAGTGAGCTTGGCCTCGGACTCGATGAATCTATATCAGAAGCCGATGAAAGGTTACGATCTTTACAGAATCGGAAGCAGGACTTACTCCTCAGAAGTCAAGATAGGCAGACAAATATCCGCGACCTCGAGAAGCGGATCACCTTTTTCGACGAGAATGAGTCGTGTCCCGTGTGCGACCAAGCCATTTCAGACGGCCATAAACATGAGATTTTACGGTCAACGAAAGAATCTCAGGATAGGGGGAAGGCAGCGCTTAAGCAAATCGGAGTTGAAGGCCAAGGAGTGGAATCGCAGATTAATGATCAGACTAGCATACTTTCAACGCTTCGGGATCGGGTACATAAAATCACTTCCAATACCCGCGAGATTACGTCCCTCAACTCGACGATATCTGATTACCGAACGCATATAGAAAAAGAGGTTGGCACGGATCTTACTGAAGCTCGTGCCGATCTTACAAAATTTGAAGATGACAGAAGCGATCAACTTGAAAACAAAATGAAAATATCTGAAGAGTTTAATTATAATTTTGTCATCGTAGAAATGTTAAAAGACACAGGAATTAAGACAAAGATTATTAAGCAGTATTTGCCTGTTATGAATAAACTAGTCAATCAGTATTTACAAATACTTGACTTCTTTGTTCACTTTCATCTTGACGAATCATTTCAAGAAGTAATTCGTTCTCGTCATAGAGATGAATTTACTTATGATTCATTTAGTGAAGGTGAAAAACAGAGAATTGATTTGGCTCTTCTCTTTACTTGGAGACAGGTAGCAAAGATGAAGAACTCTGTATCAACTAATCTTCTCTTACTCGACGAAACTTTTGATTCAAGTCTAGACCATGATGGCGTAGAAAATCTACTTAAGATTCTTTACACTCTTGGTGATGATACAAATGTATTTGTCATTTCTCATAAAGGTGAAATCCTTGATGGTAAGTTCAATAATAAAATTGAATTCGTAAAAGAAAAAAACTTTAGCAAGATGAAAAATAACAGTGTACAAGCTAATGAACTTGTGTTATAATATACTTATCTTTTGGAGGATATATAATGGAACTAAATGAAAATACCTTAAATGTCTTGAAAAATTTTTCGGGTATCAATCCGAATGTTTTGATTCGAGAAGGTAATACTGTAAAGACAATTTCAGAAGCGCGCAACGTTGTTGCAACTGCTGTTGTTGAACAAGAATTTCCTCAAGACTTTGGCATCTATGATCTTTCTGAGTTCATTGGTGTTCTTGGTCTTGTTGATATTCCTCGGTTAAAATTTGCCGAAGAATATGTTACGATTGGTGATTCCACCGGTCGGACAAAAGTTAAGTACTTCTTCTCACCAGAAGAAACCTTAACCACCCCTCAGAAAGACATCATCATGCCTGAAAGCGAGGTGAAGTTTACACTGACTAATGATACACTTAGTAAAATCAAGAGAGCTGCATCCGCTCTTGGTCATGACGAAGTGTCTATCACTGGCAAAGATGGTGTAATTAGTCTTTCTGTTGTAGATAGCCAGAACTCAACATCGAATGCCTTTTCGATCGATATCGATGGCGAGTATCCTGATGGAGTAGAATTTACTTTTATGCTTGGCATCTCAAATCTAAAAATCATAACAGGTGATTATGATGTAGAGATCTCAAGTAAACGTATTTCTCGATTCACACACAAAGAACTAAATGTTCAATATTGGATTGCATTAGAAAAAACATCTTCGTACGGAGTTTAAGATGAGTGATAAAGAACCAGATCAGTATGATCATCTGTTGACGTTGTCAAATCAAGTGTCACGTTCAACAGTCGCAGTTATTGATGCCATGACACAACGTGGTGCAGTAAAAGGCGAAGAAATGTCAACAATTGGTAAATTGCGTGATGACGCAATTCAAGTTATTCAAGTTGTTGAAAACATCCAACAAGAAAAGGCAATGGAAGAAGATCAATAAACTGTTTACACCGCTTGTGAACTTTGTTATAATATATTATGTGAGGTGTAAATATGTCTAATGATTATCTATGGGTCGAAAAGTATCGTCCTAAAACTATTGCTGAGACTATCTTACCAGATAATCTCAAACAAACATTCCAAAAGACCGTAGATACTGGTGAGTTGCCTAATATGCTTCTCACTGGTACTGCTGGTCTCGGTAAAACTACTGTCGCGAAAGCCATGTGTAATGAACTGGCGCTCGACTATATTATTATCAACGGTTCGGAAGAAGGTAACATTGACACGCTTCGAACCAAGATTAAACAATTTGCTTCTACAGTTTCTTTACAAGGTGGATACAAAGTTGTAATACTTGACGAAGCAGATTATCTCAATCCACAATCCACACAACCTGCACTTCGTGGCTTTATCGAAGAGTTTGCAAATAACTGTCGATTTA
>VMHT01073784.1_pt1 | contig 10059 bp, 9 predicted proteins | sample 4693611 | NCBI WGS metagenome assembly VMHT01 (sample SAMN12280063, study PRJNA550983) | marine metagenome | isolation source: seawater sampled from same location over 5 years 0.02-0.2 micron viral filtrate | place: USA: collected off the coast of southern California halfway between the port... ...
ACAAAAACCTAAGACAATCGAACTTAAAACGGGCTTGACGTGTAAAATTGACAAAAACGGGCGTGTCCACGTTTTTAACACAAAAGAAGTCCAGGAACAACCCAAAACAAAAGAGGGTGTTTACCTTGCTTTGTTCTTTATACTACTTACTACATTTATTCTAATCAAAACAATCTAATTTTACCACGATGAATACAGAAAACACAATACAATTTTTAAGCAAATTCAATACTGAAATTGAACTAATTGAGATATTTGAATATTTCAACAATGAAAGTGAGAATTTCTTATTTGATGATTTTAGAGAATACATTGTGGATAGTATCCTAAATTTCGAAATAATATACTATTCAAAGGCTATAGAATATTTACAAGAAAATGACAATAGTTTAAAACGTTCTTTAGAAATTGCCGATGAACAAGGTTTTGAGGTTAGTAAATTAAATAGCGAAATACTTGCTACGTTGCTTTATCAAGATAAATTATTCAATGAACTTTGGGAAATTGAAGAAGAAATTATGGAATATTTTGAAAATAACACTAACAAATAAAAACTTACTACAATGATAAAAGAAACATACTATAACAATATTTGCGTATCTTATTACAGGGGGTTGAAAGCCTTATCAACAATGCACAAAGGCTATTTTACCAAATTTAGATACTCATCGGATACCACAACAAAAGACGCGCTAAAACACTTTAAACAATACTTAAAAACTATATAACCATGGACACTCAACAAATTATAAGTCAGTTACTAGGCAAAGGCGGTTTCTACAAAGAGGAAATTGAAATAGTAGAGGAAAATAATACCCCCTTTACAGTTCTCAAATCGTGGCAATTTTACAATATCACCTATTTGAGTAATTCAGACCGTTACTATTGTGACAATGAAACTGTCAATACTTTATTGCAATGCGACAAACTTATAGAAACCAAAAAAGGCGCTTACTATTGTTTCTCATAAATTAATCTTTAAACCTTATATATTAAAATTAAACCGCTTTTATAGGCGGTTTTTTTGTGTTATTAATTATGGCGGTTTGTTGATAGTCAAATTTTTATCTTTAATTAAGGGGTTGAAAGGGGGCGCGCTTTCTTCATGCACCCAAATAGCCCGTTTAAGCCCCTTTTTAGACGTTCTCCTGGACTTTTAAGCCAATCCGATGCATCCATACCACACAAACAATTTAGAGCCCTTACAGAAGAGATTTGCCAACATAAAGAGCCGACCTCAAATTAGCCCTTCTAAGCGATTATTTTTTTCAATCTATATCAACGTACCACCTTCAGGGTAAAAGTAGCTTAAAATAGCCTTACTTTGCGTTAGGAAGGATGTTAGGGGGGTACTCTGACGGGATGCGATGCGTGACAGTCTATTCACCTGCACTCTATACACAAGTCAATCTCCAACTGACAATCTAATAGGGTAGGTAAATGGCTCTTCAATTCAATAGGGTAGTTAAAATAATCTCATCGCTCTATGTATCATGATATATACTTACCATGATACTGTATATTATTTTAGTACATCATGTAGAATACTTATCATGATATATAACCATGCGTATCATGATATGTAACACTATGTATCATGATATGTAATACATCATGATATATTATATTATAGTAAGTGACAAAAAGACAGTTGGAAATACACGAGGTACACTTCTACATTTTTCTATTACTTGAGTAGAAATATTCAATTTATGGTTAAAGTAGAATTATCAGTTCCATCCAATCTCGAATCTATTGAGCTTTGGCAATATCAAAAGTATATGGGTGTTGTGGAAACTAACAAAGACCAGGAAGCAACAGAGTTCTTGAATCTTAAACTAATAGAGATATTTTGTGGAGTGTCGCTCAAAGATGTGTCTTCTATAAATATGAAAGACTTCAATAGGATAACAGAGATTATTGGAAACGCATTCGCAGAAGAAACCCCTTTAATTAGGCACTTTGAATTAGATGGTATAGAGTTTGGTTTTGTGCCGAACTTAGATAAGATTTCTATTGGAGAATACATAGACATTGAATCAAACTTGTCAGGGTTTAAGAATATGCACAAAGCGATGGCAGTATTGTATCGCCCAGTAACAAAGAAGCATAAGGAGAAGTATCAGGTAGAAGAATACACAGGACACGATGAGTATTCAGAAGCGATGAAATATATGCCACTAAATGCTGCACTCGGTGCTATGGTTTTTTTTTATCGTTTAGAGAAAGATTTGCTAAATATTACCCTGAAATGTTTGGAGGAGGAGAAGGACAACAAGCAGATTATTCAAGCTCTGCATCGTTTTCAGGTAAATGGGGATGGTATCAGTCAATTTACAGACTTGCTTCAGGAGAAGCTCTCAACCTCGATAAAGCGACTAAAATTCCTGCACATCAAGCAATGATATTCTTGACGTTTGAGAAAGAGAAGAATGAATTGGAGGCAAAACTAATAAAAAATAAATTTAAGTAATGACAAGTTTCTACGATGTAATAAATGCAATCAAGACCTATTTAGAAGGCAATAATTCTGTATCGACAGTAACATTTGGCGACCTATTGGAAGTTGATTTAAACAAGCAGACAATATTCCCACTTTCCCACCTGACAGTACGAGATGTATCTTTCTCAGACCACGTGATGACATTTACAGTTAATGTTATGGCACTTGACATAGTAGAGGAAACAAAAGAGAATGATAAAGAGCAAGTAGAACCTTTCTACGGCAGCAACAATAAGCAAGACGTACTCAACACTCAGTTGATGGTTTTAAACGGATTACAATCATCGCTAAGACGTGGAGGGTTATTCCAACAAGACTTTGTTGTAGATGGGGATTTGACTGCATCACTTGTAGAAGAAAGGTTTGAGAACTTATTATCAGGATGGGAAATGAATATTACATTGGAAGTGCCTAATGATTCAATAATGGATATTAACGCTAACGGAGAAGGTTGTCTATAAGATATGGTTCAAGGTCTAACTGACATAGAATTAAAGAATACAGAGGCTTTTCTAAGGGCTTATATGGAGAGATTGGAAACATTAACCAAGATTGAGATAGGCAGAAATAGAAAAAGGACTTATCCTTCAGGGAGAACTTACAATTCCCCACTGGAATCATCAGGAAGCCTTAGAGAATCTATAAAAGTACAGAAAACAAATATAGAGAATGCGTTGTTGGCTTATGGACTGGAAGGTAATGATTATGCATTAGACATAAACAAAGGCACACCTAAAAGCAGAACACCTTCGAGAGCTAAGTTGATTAGCTGGATAAAAGCAAAGCCAGTTAATCTTACTGATAGGAAAGGGAGAAGAATAAAAAGAACAGAACAATCCATAAAAGAAGTAGCAGGAAGAATGCAGAAATCTCAAAAGATTCACGGAATAGCACCTGTACCATTCTTAACACAGGCAATAGAAGATAGTATGAATCATCTTGACGGAATGGGAGTAGCAATGGTTCAAGATATATCAGGGAATATGGAACAATTCTTAACTAACATAGGTTACAAAGAAGTTAATGGTAAATTTGAATTAATAAAAAAGAAGTAATGAGTAAAATAAATGTAAGAAGTCCGTATTTTATAAATATATCTAACTATGGCTTAGCTTCTGTTGAACTAAAGCTATACATATATTCAGTCACACAAACAACATCAAGACCTGCAACTGCAACATACACCTTGAGTGCTGATGCGATAATATATGGGTCGAGTCCAAATATAGCCTCCTTTGAGATAGCTGAACTTGTAAGAGATTACATATCAAACACGTTTAACGACACCTACTCGTCAAGTAATCTATGGGTAGACTATACTACTCAAGAAACTAATTTATCAGGCACAACAGGTTCTGTGTCTGCGTTTACTCAGCTTACGGCATTTGATGGATATGGATATTTCGAAGATGGAGCAAATCCACAAAACGACTTAGTAACCCTGCAATCTAATGAGCTTATATTTACTAATGACTTCTCAGCAGTTAGAATACCTGTATATGTTTCTTCAGATACAAGTGTAACGTATCTTAAAGATGGAGAACAAATATTCACAAAAGATTTAACCACATCCACATCAAGTACGCTACAAATACAATACGTAGAAAACTCAGCTTTAGATGCTGATAAGTTTAAAGAAAGAGTAGATGCTATTGCAGACACAACAGTTGAGGCTTTTAATTGTGTTAAGGCTATCGCTAATGACGTTTATCAAGATTTTGATGCTGATACTATATACATAGAGCAAAATGGTGTTGTAGATGTTATAAAGGTAGAAGAGATAGAAGAATGTAAATATAATCCATACAAGGTCACATTTATTAACAAGTTCGGTGCGCTACAAGACTTATGGTTCTTTAAAAGGGCAAACCTATCATTATCTACGAAGAGCGAAGAATATACTGCTAATACAATGTCGAATGGTTCTTACTCTATAAACCAAGCCTCTAAAACAATATTTAACAAAAGAGGGACGGAGATGCTTAAGTTAAACACAGGATTCTACCCTGAGTCATACAACGAGATTTTTAGGCAACTATCTTTATCAGAGGAAGTTTGGATAAAGTACGAAGGAGAAACTTTGCCAATCATTGTTAAGACAAGTTCTTTAAACTACAAGACAAGCATAAATGACAAGTTGATAAACTACACTATGGATGTAGAGTTTGCCTTTAACAAAATAAACAATATCCGATAAATGCAAGACGTAGAAATATACATAGGAGAAACAAGGTCTTTATCAGGCACAGTAACTTATCAAGTGGGTTTGACTATTGTAGATTCAAATCAAAACTTTCAAGAGAATAGATGGATAATCAATCGTGTTATAGTAAATACTACAACAGGAGAATCAGGATTAGTTACAAGTATAGATACTGGCGACCACTCTATTAAATTAAATCAATCAGGACTATTTTCTACTGGACACACCTATACAATAATACAAAACCCTGAATTAGCAGATACATTCAAAGATGAAACAATATCACTAACTCAGTCTATAAAAAACATCAAGGACATAGCTAAGGTTCAGACAGATTTTACTCAGTCCTTCACGCTACCTGCGAGTAAAGTAAACAATAAGATATTTAAGCACTATTACAGAGGCGACTTGTTCGAGGGGTTTGACGCAAGGTTCTTAATGCCTGCAAAGATAAAGCTAAACGGCAATGACTTTAAAGAAGGTAAGATAAGATTGTTGGGAGTTAAGATGAAAGATAACAAACCAAACTCATATAAGGTTAATTTTACAGGTAGTACAGTTTCCTTAAAGACAACCTTCGGAGATGATGAGTTGTCTGACTTGCCTTACTTAGATGTATTTAATCACACATATTCATATAGTGCAGTTAAGACATACGCAACTGATGGCTATAACCCAATAGGAGGTACTGCATACTCACAACCTGAGTTAATATATCCTTTTATTTCTGCAAGTAAAAACAGGTACTACTACAACTCAGGTCATACATCAGAGGGCGACCACGATGAAATAGCTAATGTTAGGAATATATACCACAATGGCACTCCAAGTTTGACAAGCGACCACTCAGACTTTCACTCAATTCAATACTTTGATTTGAAGCCTGCGATAAAGGTTTATTATATACTAAAAGCTATTGAGTCTAAATATGGATTTACTATCTCAGACGACTTCTTTAGAACCTCAGTTACCTCATCAGGTAAACCTGACGTAGATGGGTTGTTTAACCAATTATATATGTGGTGTAACAGGGAAGCAGGGTCTATGATTGACCATATAGACGAAACATCTAAAGAACTGAAACTTGAGGAATTGACTTTCTCTTCAGGTACAGAAGTCAGACAAAACAACAATACTCAAATAGAAATAGGATATTATTGGACAATAGGAGGAAATGGTAGACCTTTTCTTCAAATAGCAAAAACCCTTACGTATTCTTTTACTACTACTGTAACAGGCACAGGAGCATACGATTTAATACTCTATGACAAGGTTACTGATAAAATATACAAAAGTCAATTAAACAATATAGGAAATGTATCTTTCTCCAAGACAATAAAGGACTATTCAGCAGAGAGCGTTTTAATATCTCCTGCTATAAAAGTTGTAACAAAGGGAGGGGTAACTGCTGTAACTCTAAATAGTTTGCAGCTAACAAAAAGTTTCGGTTCAGAACAAGGTAACTACACAGGCAGTCTTACGAGCTTATCAAATGGTATTGACTTTAGGAGTAACGCATTGCCTAAAGTTAAGGTAATAGATTTTATGACCAACTTATTTAAGATGTTCAATTTAATAGCATACTTTGAAGGCACAGAGCTTGTTGTTAAAACTCTCGACCAATACTATCTTAATAGTAGTCACGAGGAGTTTAATATAGATGAGTACGTAGATATTTCCTCTTCTGAAGTAAACAGGTCTGAGATATATAATGAAATAAACTACGAGTACAAGAAAGCAAATACTATATTAGCAATAAATAGCAATGAAGCTACGAATGACGAATACGGAAACGAAAGATTTAAGTCCGAAGGAGAGAATGTATTTGATGGTAAGAAGTATAATGTAAAGTCGAGTTTTGGTCATATGTTATTTGAGAATCTAATAGACCAAGAAACAAGTCTTTTTAGCGATATAACTTGGGGGTGGTCTGTAAGTCAAGACGAAAGCCCTGTCATTGATGGAGGAACTTTCTTCTTAGCTACAAGAAAATCTTTACCATCTGACATCTACCTAACAGATAAGATTGTTGGAGAACACGGAACTAACGTAGATGAATTAAATTACTTGTATGTACCTTCAAATGTCTATACAGAAACAGGGGGAACAGAGGTTCGTTCTATAAACTTTGGTTCTGAGTATAGCATTTTAACAAATACAGAAGAAGAAGATGGTTTGTTTAGTACATACCACAAAAACTTTATACTAAATATATACGACACAAGAGTAAGACTATTAAAAATAACTGCACACTTGCCATTAAAGATATTACTTAAGTACGAACTTAATGATAGATTTATATTTCAAGGCAGAAAATATCTAATAAATAGCATTAAGACAAACTTGCAAACAGGAAAAAGTGAGTTAGAATTACTAACCGATAATTACCAAGAAATAGTATGATAAAGAACATATTAGATTTACTTTCTCTGAACGATTACTTTGGAGAAACAGAAGTTATAGAGATAGCAAAAGGCAAGTACGAGTTGAAGGACAGTATCAAGGAATCATTCAAACAAGGTAAAAGATTAGGATATGGCACAAAGTGAAAAGATAATAATTAGTGTTGAGTTAAGAGATAAAGGTGTTAAGTCTAAAAGCAAGAAAGCTAAAGACAGTATTGACAAATTAACTGATTCATCAAAAAAACTTGCTCAAGCAAAGAGGAATTTAGCAATCGCGGAAAGCGAGGAAGGAAGAGAACTGGCTGCGTTACAGATAAAGACTCAATTAGCTACTAAAGCAAACAGAGAGTTAGCTATTGCAACGATGAAGACCACCAAAGCTACTAAACAAGGTAAAACTCAAACAGGTCTTAACAATGCTATCCTTACTGAAGCAGGTAGAGCTGCATCTGATGCTCAATATGGAATGCAGGGTATGTCTAACAACTTAGGTCAGTTAGCTACTCTTATGTCGCAACACGCACAGACACAAGGAGGATTCGTAGCTTCTTTTAAAGAATTAGGTAAATCATTGATGGGAGCAGGAGGTATTCTTATCGCCATTCAGTTGTTTATCTCTTTTTTACCTATACTTGAGAAATGGTACAAGAAAGTTACAAACGCATCAGATGATTTTGTAGAAAGTCTTACTTCCCAACAAGCGTTATTAAAGACTGTTGCTAATAAACTACTTGACGAAAATACAACCTTAGAAGAGAGAAAGTCTATATTAGAATCATTAAAGAAGGATAACAAGGAGCTTTACGACTTGCTTGTTGAAGATGGAAAAGAAAGAGGTAATACTAACGAAACAATTAAGAAATACTTAGGATTACTTAAAAATGAAGAAATAATAAGGAAGAAGATAGAGAAGATAAATGAAGAAATAAAAGAAACTTCTGAAGACTTAAAAGAAAACAATGAGGATATTAAAAAAGCACAAGATGTAATAAATAAATCCTTGCAGAAGGAAAAAGAAATAAAAGAAGATACTTATTTTAGTGAAGATGCTCGTCACAGCGCTATAAATAAACAACAAGCCAAACAATTAGCTTGGCAAAGAATTATAGCAAAAGAACAGAAGGATAGTAAGGAAATAGAAGAAAAAAAGGTTAAACTTACTGAAGAGGTGTTATTGTTGCAAGAAGATAATGCCAAGATACGTAAAGAACTTGGACTTGAGGAAAAGAAAGAAACTACAACAACAACAAAAGATGATGAGAACATATTCCTCGCTAAAACTCTTGAATTCGTAAGTGAGATAAAAAATGCAAAAAAGATAGCTGCATCTGATGACTTGCTAACCGAAAGAGAATTACTTGATAATAAACAAAAACTAAGGAGAGAAGAGCTTAAAACAGAATTAGATTTGTTTTTAGCTAAGGAAAAAATAAGGAGAGATTTGTTTCTTGCAGATAAGAATAACACTAAAGCAGAGAAAGCTAAAGCTGAAGAAACGTATAAAAATTCTGTAAAAAATGCTCAAGCCAGTTACGATGTGGCTATTGATTTTATGGAGAAGGCTGAAGAAGCAGAAGACAATCTTCTTATTAGAAGGCTTGGAGAAGCAGGTCGTTCTCTTGAGGAAAGACAAAAAATACACGATGCAGATATAGAAGCTATCAGAGCTAAAATAGAAAGAATGAAGGGTCTTATAGATTCTGAAGGGGGCGAAATAAAGGGTCTTATACTTCCGAAAACAAGAGAAGACCTTGATAAAGAGGTCGAAGACCTCGAAAAGGAGAAGGAGATTAAGGCTGCTCAATTAGAAATGTTTAAAGGAGATATTGAGGCAAAAATGATACTTGAGAAAGAATATACTGACCTTGATGTTGAATTAACTGAGAAAAGGATGAACATTGCTCAGATAGAACAAGATTCCAAGAGTAAGTTTCTTCAGGATAGTATAGGTCTTTTAAATAGTGCTTCTAAAATTGCTAAGAAAGGAACTGATACAAGTAAAGCTTTTGCAATAGCTTCAACAACTATCTCTACTTGGGATGCTGCTCAACAAGCTTATAGAAGTCAAATGAATTTATCTCCTGACTCTCCAATTAGAGCTCAAATAGCTTGGGCGGCAGCGGTAGCTAAAGGAACGCTTAACGTAAAGAATATTATGGCTGAGAAGAAACCTGGAGGAGGTTCATCAGGAGGTGGTTCTTCAATGCCACCAGTTCAAGCACCTGACTTTAATATCATAGGTAGCACAGGAACTAATCAATTAGCAGATGCTATTGGAGGTACAACGCAGCAACCCATAAAAGCATACGTAGTATCAAGCGAAGTTACATCTGCACAGGAATTAGATAGAAATATAGTAGAATCAGCAAGTATATAATTTAAAATAAAAGAATATGAGAGTAATTGAATTGATAATTGACGAAGAGCAAGAGTTCTCAGGTATAGAAGCTATCTCGATAGTAGACAAACCTGCGATACAAGAAGATTTCATAGCGTTGTCCAAACAAGACAAGGTGCAACTTGCTGACGTAGATACAGACAAGAGAATCCTTATGGGTGCTGCTTTGATTCCTAATAAAAACATCTATCGTCAAGATAGTGAGGAAGAAGAAGGGTATTACATCTATTTCTCAGAAGAAACAGTCAAAAAGGCTTCTGAATTATTCTTAATCGAAGGAAACCAAAACAAATCTACCTTAGAGCATCAAGCAGAGCTAAGTGGGTTGTCAGTAGTTGAATCCTGGATAGTAGAAGATGAAGTCCACGATAAATCACGTAAATATGGCTTAGAGATGCCTGTTGGAACGTGGATGGTATCTATGAAGGTAAACAACGAAGATGTTTGGCAAGACTACGTGAAAACAGGTGCAGTAAAAGGGTTTAGTATCGAAGGATATTTTTCTGAAGCAGTCAGTTTAAGCGTTTCTGAGGAGGTTGAATTGAAAAGC
>VMHT01008650.1_pt1 | contig 10058 bp, 11 predicted proteins | sample 4693611 | NCBI WGS metagenome assembly VMHT01 (sample SAMN12280063, study PRJNA550983) | marine metagenome | isolation source: seawater sampled from same location over 5 years 0.02-0.2 micron viral filtrate | place: USA: collected off the coast of southern California halfway between the port... ...
ATTAGATTCGTAAAGAATAATAAGAGGATCAAAAATACAATCGAAACATTATTTAATTTATTTTTCATTATTTATTAAATATTCGTTTATAGTTTCATTATTCTTTCCGTTTAATATTGCTACTCCTAAAACTTTATTATTATTAAATAATATATCACCGGGTTTAATATCCTCTATATTTTTAATGGTATTATCTATTAATTTTATTTTTGTATTTTTATGAAAACCATGTTCTAATTTTAAATTTATATCAAGAATATTATTTATATTAGTCAAATCTTTTAATTCTTCTATATCATTTTCATCTAATTCATCCCAGTCTTGAAATATATAATTATCTATTGCTATTTTTTTACTTGTTGTATTTATGCAATAAAGATATTTTTTGTTGTAGTTGGTTATTTTTTCACTTTCGGGATGTTCATCTACCCGAATCCATTTGTTTTTATATAAAATAGGATGTTCTTCTGTAACTAATATATTTCCTATTTTATAAATTGTATCTTTATTATATTCCATTTTAAATATACCTGTAATTATTGAATCATCTTTTAAAATATCACCTATTTTGATATTATGCATTTTTTTTTTCCCATTTATTGTTTCTAATATAGTATTTTTATCAAAACAACATTGGTCTATTGTTATTTTATTCGTTCCGCAATTTTCATACGCTTTTAAAGCTTCTTGTGGCGTTCTTACATTACTTGCCAAATAATGTAACCAACTACTCATTGTAGTTGTAAGAACCCCAAGTATTAAAATAATTGTTCCCGCTGTTATTACAAATGGTGCCGAAACAGTTCCTACAATAATTATAGGCCATATTTTAGCACCAATGGCTATTATAACTATACCCAATAATGTTACTACTACACCAATTACTATCCATTTTATAATAAAATCTATAAATAATTTTTTAATAAGATTAATTACAATTCCTACTAATTCAAAATTATAATTTATTACTTTATTTACACCTCCTATTATATTAGTAATATTTTCAAATATACTAACTATTACAGACATACATCTAGCAATAACCTTTTTTATTAAAATTAAAAATGCTTCAAAATTACCCATTAATTCATTAAAAAATCCCCTAATTGGTTCTAATTTTGATGTAATACCATTTAAAACTGTTAATACACTTGTTATTACTATTGTTAATGGTGCAAATGCACCACCAACCATCCCTTTTAATATACCATGTAAACAATAATTAAAATTTTCTGTTGTATATAAAAATATATCTTTTTCGTCTGAATGAATATACCCAGCAAATGGTATTACGTATGGTTTACACCTTTCGTTTTTCCAATTGTTTTTTAAATATTTTTTACTATTTTTTAAATATAAATAAAGATTTCCTGACAACAATCCACCTAATAATAATATAGTTATTATTAAATCAAATCCATATTTATTCTTATATGCATTTGTATTTTTTTTATATTTTAAATGTTCAAATAAATTTTTACCATTCATTATATATATTTCTCTATTTTTATTTTAATTCCACGCTAACTTTAACCTGGGAAAAAAGAAAACGGATTTTCTGCAGCACCTATAGGAATATTACCAACTTGTGCACCTACTTTTACTAATACAAAAGCAATACTTAATATATTCTCTGTTATTTTTTCAAAAGCACTCATCATGGTTTTTAATACATCACCAAACTTAGTCAACAACGTTTTAAATAACCCCAATACTGCTCCTTGATTTAGACTTATATTACCACCAAGAGTAGATAGATTGCCTAAATCACCCGCTAATCCACTACCAACACTAGATATTATATCTAAATTACCCATTATTGGACCAACAAATTCACTCATTAAATCACCCTGAATATTACTTATACAGCTAATAAAATTATCACCAACATCATGACCAAAAAAACTTGCAAATGGCATTATCATCGGTTGACATTTGTATACGGGCCAATTCCTTTTTATTTCAAAATACTTAATATAAAATATATTAACTATATACAAAAATGTAAAAATAAATATTATAATTATTGTTAAAAATAAATCAGTTGAATCCATAATAATATAATTATATATTATAATATATAATATATATTACCTTTTTCTATTTTCTTCATTTATTCATTTTTCTCTTTTTCCTTTTCTTCATTTTTCTCTTTTTCCTTTTCTTCGTTTTAATTTTTTTACGTTTTTTTTTTGATTTTTTTCTTTTCTTGGTTTTTCTTTTCTTCGTTTTGATTTTCTTGGTTTTGATCTTAAACTTTTTTAAAAAGTTTAATTTTGAAAAGTTTAATTTTGAAAAGTTTAATTTTGAAAAGTTTAATTTTGAAAGATTTAATCTACCACCCCCTTGTATTATTCCTCTACTGTGTTGTTCTTGTAAATATGATGCCTGTGCTGATTCTGCAGCACCAGGACCATCACTTTCATATACAAGTTTTGGTTCGCCCATTATATATTATCTACTTAAAAAATATTTAGAAAAATAAGAATATTATACATTATAAAATATGTTGTCACAAGAGCAAAAAATGGACTTAGATAAACTTATCAAATCTTATGATTCTAAAGATAATACAGAACAAATACGTAATTTAAAGCATAGCAAACTTATTAAGAACGATATTAACACAATTTTGCAACTAAAAAAAAAATATTCACGACTTAAATATGAATCTATAGAAAAAATGGCCACAAGACAAGCCAGTTTCTTATGGACTAACTATACCAATATTTTTATTAAATTAATGAAAGGAAAACTAAATGTAGATACTCTCTTTAAATTCGTTTCAGTTCTTGAAATGATTGAAGAAGGTAAACTTGACCAAAACGAAGGTTCCGTTCAAATAGGTCAAATATTAAAAAAAATGTATATTGATACTGCTTTATATGAAAGCAAAATTAATAATAAAAAAAAAGGTAAAGATAAAAAAAAGAAAAAAAAAGTTAAAAATATTTCTTGGGAAGAATTTAAACAACAACAGAAAGGCGATTTAACCTGAGTCATTAACCATCGTCATCCCATTCGTCTTCATCTTCATCTTCATCATCATGATCCAAGTCTGTTATTTTGTACAAAAAAATCTTTTTACAAATTTATAGTTTTTCTCGTGGACTTCTTGCCAACCACCCCTTTCTTACTATTGTCGGCCGCCTGCCCTTCGGGCGCCGGATCTATTTGTTTATTTTGTTTACTTTCTTTCCCGCTTCCGACCACATTGCCCGCCTTGGTGGAGGCGGGATTGCCTTTAATATCATTTTTGTCCCCCCCATTACTCTCTTCAGCCGCGGTGGAGGGGGTGGCGGCGCCACGAACTTTGTCATATTCGCAAACCCTTAAATGTTTTACAAAAAATTCATCTAGTATACTATAAGGGTTACTCTTTTTAATTTTAATACAGAAAAAAATTACCCCCAGTTCTTTTCGATGCCTTTTTTTATAATCAAGAGTTTCGAGATTCACATCCTCCATTAATTTATTACTGATAGATTGAATCCAATATTCGGCATCCTTGTTATTGTTAAATTTGTCATGTTCAAGGAGAGGTGCTCCGTCAAACGCCATTAATCCCATTTTATATTCGTAATTTTTTTCGTTTTCTTTCATTTTTTTTAATAGGCCATTCAATGAATTTTTTAAGACTGTGTAGCCGATTTTTTTTTTTTCTGTAAACCCGTTCGGGCAACCAATTTCTAGGTGATCTTGTTCTGGCATTGGGAGAGTTTTACTCAACACTTCAAAATCTATCTCATTGGGGGTCGCCGACGGCCGACGACTACGATTGGGGGTCACGGATTTAACAATACTCCTCATGAAATCGCCGGCTTTACGTTTAGTATCTTGCAGGCCGGTGGTGATCATTCTCCCCCGTCGGGGGGGGAAGGAGGCGGCCCCCCCCTTTTGCTTTCTAGTTTTATTTTTTCTTTTTATTCTTTTTCTATTTGTTTTTCTTTGTGTTTTTCTTAAAACACCGCGTTTTCTTCTAAATTTTCTAGTTGCCATATATATATATTTAAATAATATAAAAATAAAAAAATTAATAAATTGAAAAATAATTTAATTATAAATTTTTATGTTATAATTAAATAAACAAAAATGATTCTCGTTATTGTCGAATCGCCCTCTAAATGTAAAAAAATCGAATCCTATTTAGGTTCGGGATATAAATGTGTTGCATCTTTCGGTCACATTTGTGAATTTAAGGATGGATTAAAAAGTATTGATAAAAATTACAACCCAACATTTAAAATTTGTAAAGAGAAAATGAAATATGTGAATAATATTAAAAAACTTGTGAAAAAGGCGAAAGAAGTCATTATCGCAACGGACGATGATAGAGAAGGTGAAGCCATTGGTTGGCATTTATGCAAAGTTTTAAAATTAGATGTGAAAACTACTAAAAGAATTATCTTTCATGAAATTACGAAAAAGGCAATTCAGGCAGCCATTAAAAATCCAACTATTATTAATATGAAAATGGTAGAAGCACAACAATCGCGTCAAATGTTGGATTTAATTGTTGGATTTAAAATTTCTCCACTTTTGTGGGCAAATATTAATCGTGCAAAAGGATTATCTGCAGGTAGATGTCAAAGTCCAGCATTGCGACTTATTTATGAAAATCAAAAAGAAATAGACGATTTAAAACAAGTATTTATTTATAATGTATCGGGATATTTCACAGATAAAAACTTGGAATTTAAACTAAATCATCAATACAATGATGAAGATAGTATGTGTGATTTCTTAGCTGACTCATTAGAACATGATCATACATATTCTGTTTCAAAACCAAAAATTAGTATTAAAAAATCACCGCTTCCGTTTACAACTAGTTCACTTCAACAAAAGGCGAGCAACGAATTAAGGTTTTCACCTAAGCAAACTATGCAATTGGCGCAAATCTTGTATGAAAATGGTTTTATTACATATATGAGAACTGATTCTGTTATTTATAGTAAAGAATTCTTAAAAAAGGCAGAAAAGTTTATTATTAAAACATATGGAGAAAAATTTTATAATTTTCAAGAAAAGAAATCAAAAAAAATGAAAAATGCACAAGAAGCGCACGAGGCAATTCGTCCTACTGATATTGAAAGAGACGAATTGCCTAAAAATATTGAACCAAGGGCTGTAAAATTATACAAACTCATTCGTAGAAATACATTAGAAAGTTGTATGGCAGATGCAAAATTAAATGTTATTGAAGCCAGAATTACTGCCCCAGAAAAACATTTTTATAAATACAGAACAGAATTAGTTATTTTTCCAGGATGGTTAATTGTAAATGGGTATGATAAAACAAATCCTATTTATGATTACTTACTAACTATTGAAAATGGTACAATTTTAAATTATAGTAAAATTTATTGTAAATGTTCTTTGAAAAATGGTAAATTACATTATACAGAAGCAGCGTTGGTAAAAAAATTAGAGAAATTAGGAATTGGTCGTCCATCCACATTTAGTAGTATTATCTCAAAAATTCAAGAAAGAAAATATGTAGAAAAAAAGAATATTGAAGGTAAAGTGAAAAAGTGTAATGATTTTGAATTAATTGGTGGAGAAGAAGAAATTAATGAAATAGAAGTTTCAAGAACTTTTGCCGCGGAAAAAAATAAACTTGTTATTACGCCAGTAGGTATTATTGTAATGGAATTTTTACTAAAAAGTTTTGATTCAATGTTTAATTATAAATATACGTCTGAAATGGAAAAAAATCTTGATTTAGTATCTCAAGGAACCATGGATTATAAAAAAATATGCAAATCTTGCGATGATGAAATTAATGTTTTGTCAAAAGACATTAAAAAGACTTATGGTGGTGACAATTCTCTTCACAAATTTGACGAACATCATTCATGGATGGTAGCAAAATATGGTCCAGTTGTAAAACAAACTATTAATGGAGAAACAAAATGGTTAAAAGTGAAAAAGGATCTCACACTTGCACAAGTAAAAAAAATGAAATTAGAAGATGTATTACTACCAAAAAATCAAACCAGTTCGGGCGCCAAAGAATTGGGAGAATATAAGGGTGAAATTATTTATTTACGTGAAGGCAAATATGGTCATTATTTAAATCACGCCAGAAAAAATTATTCTGCTAAAAATCAAGAAAATATTACACTTGAAGAAGCGATTGAAATTATTGAAGGACGTAAATCTGCAAATCCTAGTGTACTAAAAGTATTAAGCAAAGACATTACTATTCGCAAAGGCAAATATGGTCCTTATATCTTCTATAAAACTGAAGGAATGACAAAACCACGATTCTTAAAACTTAAAGATTTAGAATGGAAAACCATGAGCAATAAAGGTATTTTGAAATGGATTAGTGATGAGTATTTTTAAGGTATTTGGTTTAAGGTAGTTATTTATAATTAAGATAAATTTCTTAAAAGTTTTATTTTGATTTAAAACTTTTTTTTAAAAGTTTTATTAAATGGATAAAGTAAAAAAAAACAAACAAAAAAAAACTTTAAATGAATTATTACAAATATTACCAAAAGAAATAGTTAGTAAAATTAGATTTATGGCACATAAACCACAAAAAAGAAAAATGTTGAGCGATATTAAAAATTACAATATTATAAACAAATATTTGAGAAATATGTATTATATGAGGATTATAGTTAGAGAGAATTTAATAGAACCTGAGGACAAAAATTGGTTAGTAAATGATTTATGGGCGTTTTTAAACAAAAACCGACCATTAATGCATGGATATATAAATGAAATTTATGAGTTTTTCAAAAGAAGAAAAAACATATACACAAGAAAGCAAGTTATTAGTTTTATAAATATAATGGATAAAAAAGATGTTTCAACACAAATAAATGTTTATTTGGCTATGATGAATAATTATGAAAGAATAAAATTTGCAAATTATTGTTTAAAATTAGAATCTTATTAAACAAAATGACACAAAAATGACTCAAAAAAGAGTAAAAATGAAAAACTTGAAATTTATTTAGTAACTTATTAATATTCGACTTAATAAGTTATATTCAACTTTTAAAATTTAATATTTTATACATTAAAAATCGTTAAAAAAACATGGTGTAAAAATAAAAAAAAAAAAAGAATTCTTCGTTGAAAAAAAATGGACAACTTTTTTTTGTCCAAAATTTTTTTTTCGTGAAGAATTTTTTTTTCAAAAAAAGTGAAAAATCACGTTTAGAGCATTATGCTTTGATAAATTTTTTAGTTTAAAAATTTTTGTTACTGTAAACTTTTTTTTGTGTAATTTTTTTTGCAAAATCAGAGTTGTCCAAAAAAGGACAAAAAAGGACAAAGTGGATAATAGTTATCCATTTTGGATAATTTTGGATAATATTTTGGATAACCCACATTTTTTTAGTTTTTTTTTTAAAAATAACAATACCATTATGGTTTGAGAAATATTTAAGAAAAAACTTGTCTTTTTTGGACATTTTTTGGACAACTTTAAAAAGTATAAATCCTATAAATTTTAAAAACTAAAATTATAATTATTTTAAGTATTACTCGCAGCATAATGGTTTGGTTTTAAACGCTTTATTATAATTTATAACAAAACTTAATTTATACTTTTTATACTTTTTTGGACAAAAGTATAAGAAAAGTATAAGAAAAGTATAAATTATAATTTAGAAAATATATATATATATATATATAATAATAATATGAGATATTTTTGTAAAAAATGTTGTTATGAAACAGAAATAAAATGTAATTTTAATAAACATTTGAAAACAAAAAAACACATAAATAAAAATAGTAAATTTATATGTGAATGTGGGAAAGAATACAAATATAATACAGGGTTAAGTAAACATAGGAAAAAATGTGTATTAAAAAATAAATTAGAAGAAATGAAAAATGAGATTATTTGTTTAAAGGATAAAAATAGGATAATGGAGAATAATACATATAAAATATTGGAGGTTATAAAACAATCATCGGAAAATAATAATGATTTAATTCATGAAGTGAAAAAGTTAAAACAGAAAAATGATAAATCGGTAATTCAAAATCAAAATATTCAAAATATACAAAATCAAAATATTCAAAATAATACGCAAAATATTTCTATTAATGTATTTTTGAATGAACATTGTAAAAATGCAATGAATTTGACAGATTTTGTGGAAAAGTTGCAAGTCACATTTGAAGATTTACTTTATACTGGTGAAACTAATTATGTAGAGGGAATATCTAGAATATTAATAAAAAACTTAAATAAAATGAATAAATTAGAACGTCCTATTCATTGTAGTGATGTGAAGCGAAAGGTGCTTTATATAAAAAATGAAGAAGGATGGGAGAAAGATAATAAACATGAAAAAATAAACAAGTGTATTAAGGATGTAGAGTTTAAACAAATACAAAAAATCCCTCAATGGACAAAGGAAGAAAAAATAGATATATATAAAGACAACGCAGAAGGAATGAAATATCAAAAAGTAGTTTTTAATACTATGGGTGGAATCAATTCGGGAAAAAGAGAAAAAAACAAAAAAAGTGTTATAAAAAAATTAAGTGAAAAAACAAATTTTAAAACATAATTGTGTTTAATAATAAATTATTAAAATAGTTAAAAATAAATAGTTTTTTATATTATAATGGTAAAACTAATTTTTGGAAGCGATCATGCTGGTTATGAATTAAAAAAATATTTAATTGAAAAATTAAATAAAGAAAATAAAAAAGAAGAAGAGCGAATAGCAAATTACAATGGGATATATAGTATTTCGTTACCTGTTAAAGGTACTTATGAAATATTAGATATTGGTTGTTTTTCTAGTGAAAATAAATGTGATTATCCGGATATAGCAAAATTAGTTTCAAATAATGTCATAAAAACAGATAGTATTGGTATTTTAATTTGTGGAACAGGAATTGGTATAAGTATTGCGGCAAATAAGGTTAAGGGTATTAGATGCGCTGTTTGTCATAGTATAGAAACAGCGGAAATGGCAAAAAAACACAATAATGCGAATATTATTGCTTTGGGTGCAAGAATATTAAGTAAAGATAGTGCATTTAAAATTTTAAAAACATTTCTGGAAGAAACATTTCAAGGGGGGCGACATCAGCGAAGAATAGGTAAAATAGAGTAAAAATTATATAGAATTAAAATTATATAGAATTAAAAATTTATATAATTTTAAAATAAAAACTATGAATGATTTAATTACAGGAACAGCGATGGGTATAAGTCAAATAATAGTAGGTCACCCATTTGATACGATTAAAGTTTTAATACAAAATAAGCAAAGGTGGTATGGCTTTCCTATAAAGAATTATTATAATGGTTGGAGATATCCATTATTTTGTTCTTCTATATTTTATTGTACGACTTTTCCTTTGGTAGAAAAAACCTATCCATATACGAATAATTATTGGGTATCTGGATTAATATCTGGGTCTCTACTTTTTCCAATTGGATTTATTTATAATATTGGAAAAATAAAGCAACAAACATTGCAAAATATTTCTTTATCAACATTTTATAAAACAAGAGGAATATATTCTACATTTTTAAAGGAAACATTATCTATGTCTGTATATTTTGGAGCATATCATGAAATGAAAAATAAAGATTTCCATCCTTTAATATCTGGTGGAATGGCCGGACTGTGTTCTTGGACTTTTACTTATCCATTAGACGTAATTAGAACAAGACAAATAGCCCAAAATCTTTCTATTGTGGATGCTTTAAAGCAAAAAAATATGTGGAATGGTTATAAGATTTGTGCTTTCAGAGCAATATTATTAAATGGTATAAATTTTTGGGTTTATGAAACAGTTAGAAAAAGTTTATATGAAGAAATGGTGTGAGTTTAAAATATTAATATTATATTATATTAATGAATAACTATAAAATTGATATTTGGTTAAGTTTTGGTAAAATAGCATTTGTAGTTGGTGTAATAGTTGTATTATTATCATATTTATATTCAAATATTAGTGGATATGTTTCTGGATTTAAATGGATGGCATTTGGTTCATTTTTTATATTTTTTGTTTCTATAATAAAATTATCTTTTGATTCAGTAAAAACAGGTAGAGAATTA
>VMHT01012273.1_pt1 | contig 10058 bp, 10 predicted proteins | sample 4693611 | NCBI WGS metagenome assembly VMHT01 (sample SAMN12280063, study PRJNA550983) | marine metagenome | isolation source: seawater sampled from same location over 5 years 0.02-0.2 micron viral filtrate | place: USA: collected off the coast of southern California halfway between the port... ...
ACCATAGAATCACCATCATATCTAATTTTATAACACATGCTGGACAGTGGCACTAAACCTCTCAGGGATAGAACAAACAATAACCTATCCCACAAAACTTGCTTTTGTGTACCGACTTGTATTTGCTGATCAAAAGTGTTGAGGGTCGTTGTCTCGCTTGGAGTGCTCATCGGCGAGTACTCGGGAGCTAAAAAATCAAAACGGAATGAAGGCTCTGCTTCTGTAAAGAATACAGGGTACTTGTTTATGTATGCAAATATCAATGCTGACAAGGAGCTACCGATCACAATTTCATCGTATTCAAAAACCAAAATACCTCAAGCTTATTATACCCTACTCGATGTTAGTTGTCAACTCCGGATTGCGCAGGCCTGCTGAATTGTGGCCACCTTCCCTCCAGTTCGGATGCATCATATGCATTTTCTGGCTGTAGTGGTTCCAGCCTAGGGCATGACCTATTTCATGTTCGATCACTCTTTCTTTTCTACCATTTTTTGGAAGTATAAAAATCTTAGCCATGACAATCTTGCCGGTTCGATTACTTGTATAGATTCTTGTTGAGGCCATGTGGTGTGCAGAAAAATCGCCCTCTGGCAGAGTAATTATGATTTCTCCGTATCTAGGTTCCATGCAGTCTATTATGTAATCTTTATATGCATACTTAAATTCGTAACCAAGCCTTTCCCAATATTTAACTGCGTTGTCGACACGGGACATTATTAGTTGAGTGCTGGCGCATACTCTTATTTTGGGTGAGGTTTCCCAATGTGCTTTTTTGACTGGCTTACCAATAACAAAAGCATCTGCCGGTTTTTTTCCCGACACATAAATAATGTTTTCTAAATCTGCACCAGTGACACAGTTTAGTAACAATAATAAAAGAAGCCCCACACATTATATAGTGTGTTAATTATTTCAGTCGTCTCCAGCAATCTCGTCTAGTAAAGATTTTATATCCAAGCCTGCACAGTCAATCTTTCTCTTACTAACATGATAATGACTAACAAATCCGGAAAATTTTCCGTAAGCTACATCCTGTTCATATTTCGTGGAAGTCTTGCCAAACTGGTTAACTGGAGTTTCGTAGGGAATGTCAGTAGCGCCTTGAATAGCCTCCCAGAGTGCTTTTAAAGCCTCCATTTGTACCGGGTAAAACCCCATGAATGGATCTAGCTTCTCTCCATGTACCCATGCATCCTCTATCAGGGGCCTTTCCCCAAATCCATTTTCAACATACCAAGATTGATATTTTGGATAGTAGGCGTTTGAGATCTCAACGCCGGCCGAAGCACGATTGGTTCTTTCTGAGCCTGCATGCCAAGCTGCATGTTGCAAATCCATTGTTTGATAAATCGTACCGTCGTTATCGATCAAGAAATGAACCGAAATACCTCGTTTGCTTAAAACGCCCTGACAAGACTCTGAAGATAGGCACACATCCCAATGATTTACAAAATATCTAATTGGTCTCTGCGGTCGTCCAGAATAGTCGTAATACTTTCCCTTGGATGTTTCCAATCCGGTGTCATCACTCCACAAAACAAATTTATCCCACTTAATGGGATAGAAGCGACCGTTATAAACAATAGAATTAGAGTAAGTGGCGCGCGGATCTTTACAGTATTCTCCAACAACTCTAGGGGCTTGCCTTTCAGTCCACAGTCTGCGGAAGGTGGTGGGCCCACACAATCCATCTGCAGGGATTCGCCTCTCTTTCTGCCATTTTTTGATTGCTCTAACAAGCTTATCATCAAAATATTTTTCTCCAAACCAAGAAGGCTCCCACCCAAGTTTCTTAGCGGAAGCCTCATTGTAGAAATTTTTGTCCATTTATTAAACCTTTAGGGCGCTAATACCCCCACGACATAATTCTCTAAAATTACATTATAAGTAGTGTTGTTAACGACTATTTCTTCGATCATGGCCGAATCGACGACTATTTGAGTGCCTACCGACAAGTCAAATTTCACATCATCAGATTTATTGATAACCTGAACAACCGAATGCCTCTCTTGTTCAGGTTTATAGTCTTCGGGCAGCACGATTAATGATTTTTGTTCATCAGTGCGCTGGTCTAGGTCAATTAAAATGTGCCTATTTAGTGGTTTAAACATTGCTTCTCCTTAAATTTCGCATGTATCATTGGTACAAAACTTCGTTCCAGAACCACCTTCTTCATCGTCAATGCGAACAATTGGTGTGATTTTGGCGGACATTTCTTCGTATTTCTCTTTTGTTATAGACTCATACGGAGCTTGTACATATCCGGTTTCTTCATATTTTAAGAATGAGACTGCTTTCAATCTTGTCTCATACATCTCTAGGGCGCTACGAATCTGATCTGCCTCAGTACCTTTAAACGAGATCGTAACAGACACTGCGTTATCGGCCCAATAATTTTGGTATTGGGCTGCAATCTCAAGTTGCTCCCACATCGAAACATCTCGTTTTCCTTTTTCAAAGTGTGGTTCCTTAACAGGGAACTCCACAACAGAAGTATTCGGAGAGTATTCATCATCTTCTATATTATACCCTGCTTTGATTAAACTTTTAAGCACATTTGATGTATTAGAGAATCTAATTCTTCTAATATAGTATTCGTCTTCCGGAAAATGAATACCGGGAGTTGATCCATTTAAGAGAGATACTGTACCGGAAGGTTTAATGGATGTCATCTTAATAGATTTGGGCACACACAGCCAATTAGAATATTCAGTATCCAATTCTTTGACATAACCGTAGGCATTATCACACCAATCTAACATTTGTCGGCGACCGTGTTTGTTGAAAGCCTGAACAATGCCCGACTGAGATAAACCAATGCGGCGATTCTTTAGCATCTTTGCGTTTGTTTCAGGCCAGTGAGTATTGACTAGTGTAACTGTCTTGCCATAAAGGTATGCGCATTTTAGTGTTTTTACATAGTCTTCGTAATCTTCGTGTTTAGCCGGGAAAGTTTCGACCAAGCAACACATTTCTGCATTGTGAAGACTTTGTTCAACACAAGGATTGAATCCCACAACTTCTCGATCGTCATAGTTGATTCCGTCCTTAAATCGCCCATAGGCTCTAGCGTTCTCAAGCCAGATAGTACCCGGCTCACCGTTTTCCTGTGCCTGATTGGCGTGCCATGTGTAGTCCATGCCCACTTCGGCGCTGTATGAGTTGTTTGAACCCCAGCGGTGGTGATAGAGCTTTTCTTGATCATTCTTCATCTCAAGGTAGTGAAAATCATCAGCTTCACCAAGGGCTAGTGCTGCAGAGCGGCGTACATTTCCGGAGACCACACAGCGTCCGATCAGGTTCTCAATATCTACAATGTCAACAGAGGTTATGGCTTCCCCAATCTTATCAGCAAATAATTCTTTAAGATTTTCGTGGAGTTCGATAAGGGGGCCCGGGCCGCTAGAAGTGCCACCAAAGCCATGAATCAAAGCACCCAGTGGTCGAAGAGCCGAATAGTCAAACTTTGGCACTTTGTGGCCAAAGAAAAAACCATTAAGAAGCGTTTGCACTGAATCTACCCAGCCTTCTCGGGAATCATCGATAACAAGAATGTCGCCAGTATACTCTGGCTCTTCAATCGTTATAGTGCCGGCGCCCTTCGTATCAAACCCAACTCCAACACCGACCATCAAAGCATCCATGATCCAACTAAAGATGTAGCCACCTTTGCTAGAAATGTCCTGTGTAGAGCGGAAAGCACAATTAAACAATGCGGCGCCGGTGCGCTCTTCTACAAACTTGGTGCCCATCATCCACAGGCCGCGGCCGGGAGGAGTCCATTTGAGATTGAACAATCTGTCATATGCGTCTTTGGCCGTTTGTTGCGCCTTGCTATCATTCCACTCAAGGCCTAAACGAACAACATGCTGTTTTTGCATATTGAACATACCCTCGATGACCCGGCGGCAAGTTTGCCACCATTCTTCTGAGCCTGTTGCGGTGGGGTCAAATTCACTAAGACGGCGTGCGTAGGTTCGCTTGAAGGTTACATACCCAAGAGGACCCCATGGTACCTCAGCTGTTGTGTATGGCTCTATAAAAGAGTCGGAAAGCCTAAATCTGCGAATGTTCTCAATTGTTTTCATTTTGTTGTTCCTTTAAATTTTTGATATTTTGTCTGTAAATAATTTCTTTGCATTGTGGGTGTTAGAGCTACAGGACTTGTCACTACCCCATTACTGGTTATTGCCGTAACAGCATTATTCTTCGGTAATACCCTAATCTTTACATTAGAGGTATCCATAAATATGTTATAGACCATCCCATCGGGCCCATTTCTATTTTTTGCAACAAAGATTTTACCTGTGTTGTTTTGTTTGTCTTCTACTGTTCGGGACACTGAAAAGATGAAGTCTGCTACGAAGCATTTGTTGAAAGCTTCAGAAATCTGCTCCATGGTGATCACCTCGGCGTTCAAGCCTGAACGGTTTGTTTGGGATGCCGTCCAGATTGGACAGCCGTGCTCTGTTGAAAGCGCTCTCAGTTCTTCGTAGATAGATTCCAACTCGTTTCTCTTTTCTTTTCTTACCACCATTGGCTTTAGAAGGTCCGCATAATCAACGATAATCATATCTGGCTCTATGCCCCTCTTTGCAAGTTTATTAAGATGGTTTTTTATTGTACCAGTCGTTGCAGATTTTGTAGGATATTCTTTAACAATTAACCTGCCGTCCAGATCTTTAATCTTTTCATAAATCTCGTCTTTAAAAACAGTTAACTCTGAAAGAGGGAATTCTGTGATACAGCTATCATATCTTTTACCAATAACTGTTTCTTGAAGCTCTAGCGTATAATGGATAACAGTTTTGCCCTCTACGATAGCCTGTGAACCTAAGTGTACCAAAACCATTGACTTGCCAGCACCTGTCGGCGCAACCACCACACCTAACTCTGATTTACCTAAACCTCCGCCTGCAATTTCATCCATTTCTTTCCAGCCCGTAGTAATCGGGTTTCTGAATCGCGGGAGGTACCTCTCTTCGAAATCTACCAAGTAATCATAACCAAAGTTATTTTCAGAACCCAGCTTTAAAGAATCGTTAATAATCTTAGAGATCTCGTCAAATGAGCAGGATTGCAGTAGATCAACAGACTTTAACATAGCCTCTTTCAGGTTCTGTTTTCTACAGAAATCCAAAGACTGCTCTTTGATGTATTCTGCACCTTCAACCTCGGAAATAGAAATCTTGTTGAAATATTCGGTTGTCTGTTGAGAGATTACCTTATCTTCTCTCTCCAATTCGGTTTGTAGAATTGTGTCGACGATCTGTTGGCTGGGATGCTTTGAGTATTTTTGCCTATAATTGACTATCTTAGATGTGAAAAGTCGCAGGTACTCAAGCTCTAGGAAGTTCGTATCAAGAACTTCTAGGATTTGGTCTGCAAACGGTCTGTCATCCAATATAAGATGAACGAGATCCTCTTGGAAACTTTTTCCATATTTGCTGAAACTTGGCTTGTTAGACAATTGTACCCTCCCGGTGATTATAACTGATTACTTGCAAAAATGCAAGCTAACACGACAATAAAATTTTATTGAGGTGTGTTTTTAGATCTTCCCAGTTAAGTTCACCGAAACCATCCTCGGTCATAAGTGAGATAATCTTTGTTTTATTAAATGTGCAATCGAAGTTTTCGATGGACTCTCGCACAAACTTTTTAGCCTGAACTGAGAGTAATGGCGCGTACAACTGCATCATCTTATAATTATGTGAGATAACTTCTTTCCCCTCAATAATGCTCGTAAAAAAGCGCAATTTACTGTCTGCTTTTTCGCAGAAATCTACTAACTCGTTGATAGTGTAGTCTTTTTCCGAAGCAAGAAAAGACAATCTTTTTTTGACTGAAACCAGACCGGCGCCTTTGATGCCCGGGAGGTTATCCGAAGGGTCTCCGATGATTGCCCTAGCGAGGGCCATATTGGTAGGATGCACTCCAAACTCTTCAATAATCCTCTTCTTGTTCATAAGCTGATCTCCTGTGGGTCTATACACCACAGTCTCGTCATCACAAAGCTGATAAAAGTCTTTATCATTGGAGATCACTACCTTTTGCCAACCATTGTATCGGTCCAGTGCACACGCATAGGCGATCACATCGTCAGCTTCAATCTCCGGAAGCATTAGTTGCATGATTGGCATCTCGTTGAGGTAATCAACCACACGAGACTGCTGCCAGATTTTGTTTAAAATTATCTGGTCATCAGTCAAGTTGTGCACTGACCGGTTTAGCCTCAGAGGCTTGCGGCCGGCTTTATAGCTCTTGTCGATACTCTTTCTTTTCGCGGAACCATTTGGACCGTCCCATACCACAAGCACCTCATCTGGCTGCGTCATTCTTACAAGCTTCTGCAAGATTTTTATTGTCCCTTTAATTCCTCCGATGGGGTCGCCATTGGTGGATAAGGAAGGATCAACGATATATGCACGAATAAACATGTTCAGTGCGTCAATGATGATAACCCTTTTTCTATCTGTTTGAGTCATTATACTCTCTCCATAATTTGTCTCTTCTTGAGATCGCGGTTGCGATCATAAAATGTAGTTTAGCCCAATCTGGATTCTTGGATAGAATCCTCTCTGCTATTTCTCCCGGTTGTGGGAATTCTTCAGGTGTGTGCTCAAGCGTTACTTTCTCGCATGCGCCACACATATCATGATGTGTTTTCTTCATAAAAAAACCCTCCGACAGTTAATATCATAACCGATCGGAGGGCTCAAGTCAAGTACTTTCTTACTCTTTTATTGGGACTGATAGGTCTTCAGGATCTTCATAGTAAGCCGCGGCTGATCCTTGTCTCTTATCAAACTTTTGCACAATTTCTTCATCCATAATGCTGATGACCCTGTTTTTAAACTCTTCGTCAGAGGTTACAAGACCGGTCCATTTTGATGGTTGAAATTTCTTGGTATACCCATCGGGCATCGATAAAGTATACCACGCTCCAGCAGAAGAGAGATATTCGCAACCTTTGATCGCGTCAAACCACGATTCTTCATCGCGAATACCCACATCTTCAGTGCCCCACATAATGCGGAAAGCACACGATCTCCCTTGTGTCCCAAAACGAGATTTCTCCAGTTTCACCTTAACTTCGGAGCCAATACGGAATCCTTTGTCATCTTCGATAAAAGCTGACTTGGCTTTGCGGCCAGTCAACCAGATACGAAGCGAATAAGCATAATGCATCGCCTTACCACCGGGGGTGATATAAGGTGTCGTCATAGCAATCTGTCTAGCCATGGGACCTTGGGGGATATTTGTCTTCAATTGATTTAGCACAATGAAAGTTGCTTTCTTGTCTGCAATCGGAATGACTAACTTTGACATTCCTTTCGCAAGAATGCGAGCCTTCACGGCCATTGAAGATTGAGGGTTGAAATCACCCTCGACATCGGAAACCGAAGGCGTGAACGCCAACGAGTCCCAAATAAATACGAGTTGTTCGTCAGTAGCACCGAGTAATTCTTCGATGGTCTCCAGAACAAACTCCACAGAGGATGCTTGAACATACATTAAACGCTCTAGGTCGCATCCTGAGCGCTCTAGAAAGCTTGGGTCGATGGCTGACTCCGAATCGAAGTAAACGACCATCTTGCCCGATTTCTGAGCGTTTGAGGCAATCTGTGTTGCCATGTAAGATTTGCCGGTCGATTGAAGACCTGCAATCTCTGTAATTTTACCAACCGGAATTCCAGCAACCTGGCCCTTACATACGATAGAGTCTAACCACCTAGAGCCTGTTGGTATCCACTCTTTGACAGAGGTGGGGTTGTCGCCGGTTAAGTCGTGTGCCACATTCTGGCCGGCTTTTTTATTCACTAATTTCATGAGGTCTTGCATATTAACTCGACCCGCTTTTGCTTTCGCCATTTTGCCTCCTTAAGAAATGGCGGCAGACTTTAACCGGTCTGCCAGCGGGTTTTTGTTACTCTGCTGCTGTATCAACAGAGTCAGCGGTGTCAGCCGCCGTGTCTTCGTCCTTATCCCCACAGCCCATTAATAGGGTCATGGCAAGGACCGGTAGAACTAGTCTCATTTTCTCTCCTTAAAATAGCGGCAGACTTTTTACCGGTCTGCCAGCGGCTTTAGCTACTCTGTTGTTTCAGTAGCTGTGGTGGTTTCCGTTGAAGCGGGGGAAGTTGCTTCTTCAGCGGAAACCTCGACTGCGGTGGTCTCCTCCACTGTTTCAGCTGCTGGGGTAGCTTCGCTAACCTCAATAACAGCGGGCGGCTCGACTGAGCAAGTTCCATATGCGGTAGCAATGACAAGCACGCCTCCGGCGACACTAACTTGAACCTTCCAGCGGGCCCATAGGGATTTTAACCATTCCATAACATTCTCCTTTTTGTTTATAGAAAATTGCGGCACCCAATTTCAGCCGGGGTGCCAGCGGCTTACTAACAAGCTACTTAGTTGCCATCAATTCATCAAATGCTTTGTCAACTGGGTTGATAGCGGGCTCTTTATTATATTTGCTTGTCTCGTTGGAGCGAGACTCAGCAGAGGCACCACTCGCCAGTTGTTCATCTAAGATAGCGTCAATTTGTTCGGGGGTCAGACGCTCAAAGAGTGAATCAATATCGGGGATGCCTTCTAGGAGGGCGGGGATGGCCTCAGTATCCTCCAGTAGAGCAGATGTGCTTCGACGCATCTTGAGGCTTGTTTGTGGGTATGCACCCGGGGTTGTTGGTTTGGTATAAACCAACGAAATATCAGTTCCTTCAAGGGTATCAGTAATATCACCATATTCTGGGTCAAGAATGTAACCGAGAAGAAGCTCATACGCTCTCTTACCATATCCGTAGACTTTGATGCCTTCGGCTTCGCGACCACGAACCAATACAGGTGAGTAGTAACGCGCTCGGACAAAGAGAGACTTTGCAAGCTTTTTGGATTCTTCATCGTTATTGCTTGTTCCGTCTTTCCAAAGCTGGGAAGCGAAATCGCAAATTGGACAGCGCTCACCATAATTGCGCTTGGGGCAAGTAATTGCACCCTTGTGATCTCCAACATTGTAGTGGAGATACACTTCCTTAAGAGGATCTCCATCGTTGGTTGGCACGATGCGAACCACTTGTTCGCCTTCATCGGGCTTAAACCACGGCGAGTTACCGTCGCCTTTATCCTCGCCACGAAGTTGGGCGAGTTTCTTTTTCATTAGTTCCATGTTGATTGACATTAGTTTTTCTCCTGTTTGTTGTTATAAAGTATATCAAGCTTTCCTTGATATCTAATGTATCACTCTTGCTCTAGCTTGTCAAGAGTATTTTGTTGTTGTGTCGCATTTGTGTGGGTAACGACAAACCCAAAATCGTGCAAATGTGTCTCCCAAATCCCGTATGAAACCTTGCGAAATGCATTTCTTGGTTTCTCTTTTAAGAGATCGACAATCTGCTTGTGTAATCCGCTTTCCTTCTCAAGTCTTTCTTGGTTGATGCATATATAATAGCATGTTTCTCGCGGCATGTCAAGCTCAAAGAGCCACTTTTCTGATAAAGTTTTTACATCTAATATTCCGATCGAGCGGATTCTGTTAATTTCTGATGGTTTAGCCATTTGGCCAATTTCAGGCTCAGTGTGATTGAAAAAATTTAAATAGTGCACACATGAAAAGATGGTATGATTAAGTTTTTCATAGTAATTTTTAATTGACAGGCCGGGAATACTCTTTTCAATCTCTAAATTAGAAAGTATCGTAACTGATTTAAAAAGTCCGGATCTTGCATATTCTTGTAGTACCCCAAACATTAGATTCTCTAAAAGTTTTGGCACTCCTGTGAGTAGTTCTGTGTCTGGTTTAACATAAAATATTTCTACATTTCTATCTTTTAATTGTTCTAAAATCGCCAACGCGTAGTTTGAACTATATGAAGAACCTGTTAGAAAGACTTGGACATCGTCACCAGCTTCTTTAAAAAACTTACGCAGATCCGGAGTATTGTTTTCGTAATCTTCCGGGTTATCAAATTTTTTCAATTTCCGGGTGTATTTGGTACTTTTTTGCTCACTTCCAAGTTGGTAGACTTTATAATTGTTTTTTTGAGTCTTAA
>VMHT01190898.1_pt1 | contig 10058 bp, 11 predicted proteins | sample 4693611 | NCBI WGS metagenome assembly VMHT01 (sample SAMN12280063, study PRJNA550983) | marine metagenome | isolation source: seawater sampled from same location over 5 years 0.02-0.2 micron viral filtrate | place: USA: collected off the coast of southern California halfway between the port... ...
AACTAAATTAATTCATATTTCAACTGATGAGGTTTATGGAGATGTAATTAAAGGAAGATCCTCGGAAAATTGGCCTTACAAACCAAGTTCACCATATGCTGCAAGCAAAGCTTCCTCGGATCATATAGTATATTCTTACGTTAGAACATATAAATTACCTGCGATAGTAACAAACTGTTCTAATAATTATGGACCAAGACAACATCCAGAAAAATTAATTCCAAAATTGATTTATAATATTTTAAATGGAATAGACCTTCCTATATATGGAAAAGGTAAGAACTCTAGAGAATGGATATATGTTGAAGATCATTGCGATGCATTATTAAAAGTATTTAAAAAAGGAAAAATTGGTAATTTTTACAATATAGGTTCTAACTATAACTTAAATAATTTAGAAATTGTCAAAAAAATTTTATCAATTTCAAAAAAGATTAAGAAAGGTAATAAAAAGGTAAAAATTAAATTTGTAAAAGATAGACCTGGTCATGATTTTAGATATGCTCTAAATAGTAAAAAAATAAAAACCCAATTAAAATGGTCACCAAAGAATTCATTCAACAAAGGAATATTAAAAACATTTTTATGGTATTTTGATAACCAAAGATATTTTAAAAATTTTTCAAAAAAAGATATTATTAAAAGACTAGGAAAGAATGATTAAAAAAGGAATTATATTAGCAGGTGGCAAAGGTACTAGAATGAGCCCCTTAACCAAAGCTGTAAATAAACAGCTTCTTCCTATATATGACAAACCTTTAATATTTTATCCATTATCAATTTTAATGTTAGCTAAGATAAAAGAAATACTAATAATAGTTAACAAAGGTCAACTAGAACAATATAAAAAAATTATTCCAAACGGTGATAATTTAGGTATAAAAATTACTTACGCAGAACAATCTGCACCGAGAGGTCTTCCTGAAGCATTCATTATAGGAGATAAATTTATTGGAAAAGATAATGTTTCTTTAATTCTGGGAGATAACTTTTTTTATGGGCAAAATTTATCCAAATTATTATTGAAAAGTACTAAATTAAAAAATGGAGCAAAAATTATTTTACACAAAGTTGTCAAACCAGAGTTATTTGGAGTAGCAAAGGTCGATGATAATGGAAAGATAATTAAGATTGTTGAAAAGCCAAAAAAATTTATTTCTGATCTCGCAATAACTGGTTTATATTTTTTTGACAATAAAGTAGTTAAATTTGCAAAAAAATTAAAACCATCAAAAAGAGGTGAGATTGAAATAGTAGATTTATTAAATTTTTATAAGAAAAATAAAAATTTATATTCTGATTTAATAGGCCGAGGTGGTGCATGGTTAGACACAGGTTCTATGGAAGACTTCTACAAAACTAGCACTTTTGTATCATCAATTGAAAATAGACAGGGTTTAAAAATTGCTTGTTTAGAGGAAATTGCACTTAATAATAAATGGATTAATAAATCACATATTAAAAAATCAATTAAATTTTATGGCAAGTGTGATTATTCAAGCTATTTATCTAAATTGATTTAAGAACATTTTAAAATGAATCAACTAAAAATGTTTTGTCTTTGTATTCACAATGATCTGTTACCAAAATTTAAATATATTGATTATATTCCAGTAGGTCTAGGTAGTGATCAATTTGATAAAGGATGGTTGACTGATAAAACTGGGGAAAACATTTCATCTAAAAATAAATACTATGGTGAATATACTTTTCATTACTGGTTATGGAAAAATGAAATTCAAAATATTGATAGTAAAAATTGGATAGGCTTTTGTGCCTATAGAAGATTTTGGTCAAATGAAAAATACTTAACAAATAATGATCAAAAATTTGAAAATAAAATACTCAAAACTGTGCCAGAAATTTGGAATAACTATGATGTAATATTAGGAAACAAGATATCAATGAATGATATTAAATGGATCAAAATATTGAAATATGGAAAAATTTCTTTAATCCGAAACCCTAAAGCAATTTTAAAAAAAAATCGTAATATAAAATTTCATTTTGATATGTTTCATGGGAATGGAATGCTTGATAAAGCAATTGATATATTAGATCCTAAAGATAGGAATGATTTTAGAGAATTTGTGAATTCAAATCATTCTTTTAATCAAGGAAACATGTTCATAAGCAAATCCAAAAAATTTATATCAGAATATTATGAAAATATTTTTAATTGGCTATTTGAATGTGAAAAAATATTTGGTTTTAATTTACAAGGATATTCAAATATGAGAATTTATGCTTTTTTAGCAGAAAGGTTTTTACCTTTTTGGTTTAATAAATATGCTAATTGTCTTGAATGGCCGATTGTATTTCAAGATTTAAGAAAGGAAAATTTTAAGTGAGTAAATATATAAATTTTTTAGACCTTGGTAACCAACCATTAGCAAATAACTATCTAAGAAAAAATCAATTAATTAAAAAAGAAAAAAAATATAGATTAAAAGTTGGGATCAATAATGAAAGCAAATTGGTTTCAATAGAGAAACCACTCTCAAGTAAAATAATGTTCAATCAAAATTATCCATATAGATCCTCAATGTCCAAAACAATGATAAAATCATTTAAAGATTTATCAAATTTGATCAAAAAAAAATTCAAACCAAAAAAGATACTTGAAATTGGAAGTAATGATGGAAGTTTTTTAAAAAATTTTTCAAAAAAAAAAAGTGTTGGCATAGAACCATGCTCAAATGTCGAGGAAATAACTAGGTCCAAAGGATATAATACCTACTCAGAATATTGGAACAAAAAAACTGCAAAAAAAATATTGAAAAAAAAAGGAAAAATTGATTTAGTTTATTCTGCTAATACAATTAGTCATATTCAAAATCTTGATGAAGTTTTTCAATCTATCAATATTATTTTAAAAGATAATGGGATAATAATCTTAGAGGATCCTTCATTGCTTGAATGCTTAAAAAGAAATACCTATGATCAATTTTATAATGAACATATTTATGTATTTTCATTAATTGCAATTGAAAATGTTTTAAAAAAACATAATTTTGAAGTATTTCATGTCCAAAACTTAAAAATTCATGGTGGTTCTAATAGATATTTTATTAAGAAAAAAAATAATAAAATTAAAATTAATTTAAGTGTGAAAATTAATAAAGATAAAGAAATGAAATATGGTTTGGATAATTTAAGAACTTATAAATCTTTTGCTCAAAGAGTTCAAAAATCAAAAAAAAAATTAAAAGAATTATTTTCAAAAATTAAAAATAGGAAAAAAATTATTGTTGGATATGGAGTAACAGCAAAATCGACGACTATATTGAATTATTGCAAAATTGGAAAAAAATACATCTCATACTTTGTTGATACAACTTTTGATAAACAAAATAAATACACACCAGGAACTAGAATACCTATATTTGAATATAAGGGTTTAGATAACAAAAAAATCGACTACATATTTTTAGGAGCATGGAATTTTAAAGATGAAATATTAAAAAAAGAAAAAATGTTTGTAAAAAATGGAGGAAAAATAATAATTCATACGCCTATTCCAAAGATTATATGAAAAAGATTTTATTTACTGGTGGTTCTGGGAGATTTGCAAAAGTATTTAAACAATTGCAGCACAAATTTGAAATTGACTATCCTGCAAAAAAAAAATTAAATATTGAAAAATTAGAGAGCATCATAAACTATCTAAAAAAGTCAAAACCAAAATATTTAATACATTGTGCTGCATTATCACGACCGATGAATATTCATAAAACAGATATTGCAAAAAGTATTTCAACAAATATTATTGGCACAGCTAATATAGTTAAAGCCTGTGCAAAATTCAAAATTAAGCTTATTTATTTTTCTACTAATTATGTCTATCCAGGTAGAAAAGGAAATTACTCAGAGGATAACCCTCTTTTACCAATAAATAATTATGCAATTTCTAAATTAGGTGGTGAATGCTCAGTTCAATTATATAAAAATTCTTTAATATTAAGAATCTGCATGACAGAAAAACCCTTTGTTCACAAAAAAGCATTTAATGATGTTGAGATGAATTTTATGTATCACGAAGATTTTGCCAAATATTTATTAAAGTTAATTGATCACAAGGGAATTATAAATGTTGGCGGCCCAACAAAAATTGTTTATGATTTTGCAAAAAAAACTAACAAAAATGTTTTATCAATGTCAGCCAAAAAAAAATTTGGTAAAAAATATCCACTCAAACAGTCAATGAATTTAAGCAAACTAAAAAAGATTATTGGAAAATTTAATTTTTGATTTTTTTTAGATAAGAATTAATTCTTAAATTTTCATATAATTTATAAATTAAGCCTTTTCTTGAAATTTTTGAAAATATTTTTTTAATTAACCAATTTGCATCATCAGATTTTAAATCTGTTTTTTTGAATCTATAGTCAGAAAAAAGGCTTCTTAAATTTTTATTATTTTCAATGTTTTTACTCATTTTTAATTTTTTTTTGCTTATATTTATACAAACTATTGAGTCAAAGTATTCAATAGAACTTATTTTATTAGAAAATTGGTTAATTTTTTTTTTTAACATTGGATTTCGTCTATGTAAATTTTCAATTAATTTTGTGCTAAAGCTGATAAATGAATTTTTAGAGGGATTTTTAAATCCCTTATAATTCATAAAACTAGTATGAGTATCTTCAATAATTATAGACCCATCATCTTTGATATGAGGGATACTTTGCATTAAAGTGGTAATTTGTTGTAAATTTGTGTGGCCACCATCATCAATTAATATGTCAACTTTGCCAACTTTTTTAAAAAAATTCTTCCAGAATTTTTCACTGGACTGGTCACCTATAAATATTTCAAAACCAAATTTTTTTAATATCCTTGAATCTGGATTCATCTCTATTCCTATAACTTTAGCTTTTTTTCCTAGGAAATCTTTCCACATAAATAAAGATCCTCCATCACCAACTCCTACTTCAACAATAGTGACATTTTTATTTACATATTTTCTTAAAATTTTTTCATAAATTTCAAAATAATTGCTCCACTTTATTGAATATTTTTTTGATTTTTTAAATGATTTAAAAATTTTTTTCATTAAATTGGTAGCGGGAAGTGGGATCGAACCACTGACCTCAGGCTTATGAGTCCTGCGCTCTAACCAACTGAGCTACCCCGCCAATTAATTTTCGTTGATTTATAATAGTTTTATTTTTTTGTGCAATCAAGTTTTTGATAACTTTAGTAAAGCAAATAATAGTATATGATGTTATTCATCTAATTGGAAAATGATTAAATATATAGATAAATTAAAAAAACTATTAATGATCAATAAAAACTTTCACATATTTTTTTTCACCTTTTTAAACATAATACTATTTTTAATATTAATTTATGGAGGATCGAGAAATGACTATGCTCTATATGAGGAAACTTGGAAAGCTATTCTCAATAATAGTGAAGATGTAAGATTCAACACTTATGGTCCACTACACTTATTCATTTCATTTGTTTACGAAATTAATTCATTGCTTCCTAAAATTATTTTTGGACTGTTGTTCAGTATTTTACAATTTTATTTATTTTTTAAAATTTTAAAAAATTCTTGTAATTTATTATTTTATTTTTATCTAATTTTACCCTGTAATTTCCTAGTAATTACTAGTGTTTATTTCTATGGAATTAATGACTCAATTGTTGCTTTTTTTTTCATAATTTCAATTACTATGTTCATAAACAAAAAATATTTAACAAGTGGTGTTTTTTTTTCAATTTCTGCATTCATAAAATTATATCCTTTGTTACTACTGCCAATTTTTACACTATACAAAAAGATAAATTTTAAATTTTTATACTCATTTATTATCTCAACCTGCTTAATATTATTGATTTCTTTTTATAAATTTAATAGTGATTTGATATTTGAACCATTGAAATTTGGAAGTGTAAGAGCTCCAAATTTCATATCTATTCTTGAATCATTAAGATTTGATTTTCCAAATAACAAAATCTTATTATTTTTTATTAAATATAATAGCATTATTGTCATATTATTGAGTTTGATAACTTTAATATATTGTTTAAGAAAAAAGAAATGTTTATTAACAAGTTTAATACTTATCTATTTGATAATTTTAACAACCTACAAAGTTGGTCATACTCAATTTTATATACCTTTATTGGTAATTTTTTCTATTTTATTAAATTATAATACTTTATATTTTAAACATGTTAAAACTGCATTACCATTAATCATCCTATTATCAATAACTTCTTTTGCATACCCTTTGACTGGAGGATTTGATGTTATGAAGCAAGAAAATATTTTTTGGTCAATTAGAGAAAATATAGGTTATTTATATTTTTTTACTAATATTTTTACAGTATATAAAATTTCACAATTAAATACTGATGAGAGACAATATAAAATAAAAATTTAAAGTAGAAAAAATTAAATGAAAAAAATAAATATAATATATTTTTTACCGGAAATGAAGGGAGCTTCGGGTGGTGCTAAAGTAATATACAAGCATTCTAGTATAATTAATAATTTAGATAAAAATTTTTCTTCACAAGTAATACATCTTAAAAGAAATACTATTTATAAATTTGAAGCATCATTAGCAAAAAGATTAAATTTTTTAAATGATAAATATTCAGGGTTAAATGCAAAAAAAATGAAAATTTCAAAAAATTATTCCCCAGATAAAAACTGGCAAGAAGATATTTATGAAAAAAGACAATCATTAAATTTTAATAAAGACAAAGATTTTGTTATCCTGCCAGAAATTTGGGCTCATTTTGCGCAAGATTTAGATCTTATAGAAAAAAAAATAAATTATGGAATTTTTGTTCAAGGATTTTATCATATGTTTTCAACAAATAACTTTACTAAACTTAAAAAATCATACGAAAAAGCTAAGATTATTATTTCTGATTCTGATTATAGTATCAAATGTATTAAAAATATGTTTCCTGAATTTACAAAAAAAATTGTAAGAGTAAATTTTTCAGTAAATGAACAAAAATTTAAAATTTCCAAAAAGTCTAATTTTATAACTTACATGCCAAGAAAACTTCCAGACCACGCAGATCTTCTTATTTTTTATCTTAAAAATTTATTACCAAAAAGTTGGAAAATTGTACCCTTAATAAATATTAGTGAAAAAAAACTTGTTACTTATTTAAGTAAATCTAAAATTTTTTTATCTTTTTCAAATTTAGAGGGTATAGGTATACCACCAATTGAAGCAGCTTTAGCTGGTAACAAAGTAATTGGTTATACAGGCGGGGGTGGAATTGAATATTGGAAATCACCAATATTTAAAAAAATTGAGCCAGGAGAAATTGATGATTTTGGTCAGATTTTGTTAAAAGAAATAAAAAACTATAAACTTAGCTGGATAAAGAAAAGTAAGAAATATAGAAAACAACTTTCAAAACAATATTCAGAGCAAAATCAAACTAAATCATTAATCAATTTAATTAAAATTATTAAAAAAATTTATATTTAATTTAATCTAATTATTTTTTTAAGAAATTATCTTTAAGACTAGATTTATTTTTAAAAAATTAAAACACCAAACAAAACAACCCCTAAAGAAGTTGCGGCAGTAAATAATAGTTTTTTTCTGCTTTCTTTTTTTTGATCTTGTCTAACTCTATTTAGTAAAATATTGATATTTGTTGACTTCTTACTATACAAATTTTGATCTTCAATCATATATCTTTGAATCATTTTTTCTTTAATTGAAGCTAAAACATTTTTCATTAACATCATTTAACCACCTAAATACTTAATTTACAAATCATTTAAATTGAAAAATAAATTCCTAGAGTAACAAGAGCTGTTAGAAAAAAAATTATAAAAATTGTGTTTCTAAGGTTCTCTTTATCCTGGATTGCTTTTGCTCTCGCTTTAAGGACGTTAATATCAACTTTTCGATTTTGAATTTCTTCTTGTTTTAAAGGCTTATCTGCTATTGCTTCAAGGTTTGGGGTCTCTTGCAAATCAACTTCTGCTTCAAAGCCTTTATTAGTCATAAATCAATTAAAACACATATTAATAATTTCTCAGCATTTGATCAGTTCATTCTGGGTCACTATTTATTTGACATGTGTTCATAATGGGTTTCTTATCACACTTTTACAACTATGAACTTAAAACAAATAGATTTCTCAAAAGTTCTCAATGATGATCAAGTTTATGATCATGTGATGAAAGATTATGACCAGCTAGGAAGAGACTGGATTGTTCATCAATGGAGCTGGATGAATAATGTATATCAAGCTTTCAATGATCATTATAAATACTTAATTGTCATTTCTTTGATTGAGAAAACTTTACAATTTTATGATCAAATGAATATTCAATATACTTTTGATCAATTTTACTCAAAACCATATCTTCAAATAGAAAAGTTTAGTATATCGGAATTATGTCAAAAACTTCAATTACCTAAAGAAACTGTTAGACGAAAAGTTTTGGAACTTGAAAAATTAGGTGCTTTAAAAAGAATAAATAAACAGATAATAATCGACCGATCTGTTTTTTCTCATGTAAAACCTGAAAGACAAATAAAATTAACGTCTAAATATATCCTTCTAGTGTCTGAAATGTTAATTAACAATAAAGTTTACTCAAAGAGTATGGATACAAAATTTATTGAAAATACAATTAAAAAAAATTTTAGTTTAGTGTGGAGATGGTTTTATAGAATGCAAATTCCTATGATCATTGGTTACCATGAGATGTTTGAAGATGTATCAACTTTTCATATTTGGGGAACTGTAGCTATGAACCAAGCTTTTAACTATAAAAAAAAAATGAATGGACAAAGTATTAAGTTTTTAACTCCAGACTATATGGAATTTAATAAAGGTGTTATTGAAGAAGAAGGATCTTCAACTGGTATTAGTGCTATGTCTTTATCCGAAATGACAAATATTCCAAGAGCGACTGTAATAAGAAAATGTAAATATTTAGTATCTCAAGGCTATTTAAAAATTAATGATAAAAAACAATATTTAATGACAGGTTTTAATATTTCCAAAATTCTTCCCTATCAAAGAAGAGTTTTTAAAGATAAAGCAAAATTTTTACGAAAAGTGCTTAACCTATTAACTATTTCATAAATTTGTTAATTTTGTTACAATAATCTAATTTTTTTTTGGGGGAAAAATTATGGGTATCGTAACAACAATTGCACCAATAGCCTTAGCTCTAATTATGTTAGGTCTTGGTGCATCTTTGACTGTAAAAGATTTCACCAGAGTTTTTCAAAGTCCAAAAGTGTTTTTAGTTGGATTGCTTTGTCAGTTAGTTTTACTTCCAGTTATTGCATATCTTTTAATAATCATCTTAAAAACTCCAATTGAATTAGCTTTGGGAGTAATGTTAATTGCAGCAGCTCCTGGAGGAGTAACATCAAATGTTTTAACAAAATTTGCAAATGGTGACGTGGCGCTCTCAATATCTATTACAGCCTTTACAAGTTTAATAAGTATAGTTTCTGTTCCTTATATAGTTTTTTTATCAATAGATTTATTCAATATCTCTTATGTAGAAAAAGAAGTTTCAATGCTTGGAGTATCATTAAAGATGTTTTTTGTCGTAACTATTCCAGTAATAATTGGAATGATTATAAGAAGAATTTTTAGTAATTTTATTGAAAAAAATATGAATGTTATTGAAAAAATATCTATAGGATTATTTTCAATAGTTTTTATCGCTATCTATATTGAGGAATGGGATAGCATTGTAATGTTCCTATCTACCGCAGGAACTATTGCATTAATTTTAAATATCACAATGATGATTGTTGGTTTTTACATAGCTAAATTTTTTGCATCAGGGGTAGCCCAAAGAAGATGTATATCTCTAGAATGTGGTTTACAAAATGGAACACTGGCTGTTTTTGTAGGAACACAATTATTTGGTTCTAATATGACTTACATGGTGCCTACTGCTGCATACGCATTAATCATGATGGCGACCTCAGTAATTTTTGTTTTTATCTTAAGAAAACAAACTTAATCATAAATTTTTAAAATCTGTCCGTTTTAGGGGGTCTGATTGTATTGAAATTGAATACTTTTGT
>VMHT01208947.1_pt1 | contig 10054 bp, 10 predicted proteins | sample 4693611 | NCBI WGS metagenome assembly VMHT01 (sample SAMN12280063, study PRJNA550983) | marine metagenome | isolation source: seawater sampled from same location over 5 years 0.02-0.2 micron viral filtrate | place: USA: collected off the coast of southern California halfway between the port... ...
AGCAGCTATGAAAAGTGGTGTCGCAAGAAAAAACATTGATGATTTAGAAATTTATAAAGATGAATTGGCAAATAGATTGGATCCATCTATGTCACTTATGCAAGGTATTAACGCGAAGGTCAGAAAAAATCCAAAAAGAGTTATTTTTGCTGAAGGTGAAGATAAAAATATGCTTAAAGCGGCAATTGAATTTGGAAAAAATAAATTAGGTATTCCAATATTAATTGGTGCTGAAAAACGGATAAGAGAACAGCTTAAAAAAATTGGCCTAGATGAAAATTATAAAATCCAAATAGTAAATTCAACAGATAAAGAAAAAAGAAATAAATATGTAAAATATCTATATAAAAAATTACAAAGAGATGGACAACTAGAGAGAGATGTTGATCGTTTAGTTAGAAACGATCGTATAGCATGGGGTTCTTCTATGATTGCTTGTAAAGATGCTGATGCGATGGTTACTGGTAATATAAGACACTATGCAGCTTCTATAGAAAAATTAAAGAAAGTTGTTAATTCCAGACCAGGTGAAGAAATTTTTGGTATGACTATGATTGTTTCAAGAGGTAAAACAATTTTAGTTGCAGATACAAACGTACAAGATTTTCCTTCTTCAGAAAGATTAGTCAAAGTATCTAAATCTTGCGTACGTGTAGCTCGATTATTTGGGTTTGACCCTAAAGTTGCTTTTTTATCTCATTCCACTTTTGGGAAACCTATTTCAAAAAATACTAAACACGTAAGAGATGCTATTGAATTACTAAAGAAACAAAATGTAGATTTTGATTTTGATGGTGAAATGCAACCAGATGTAGCTTTAAATCCTATTTACCAAGAAATTTATCCATTCTCTAAAATTGTAGGTAATGCAAACATTTTAATGATGCCAGCCTTACACAGCGCAGCAATATCAACTAAGTTAATGAAAGTATTCGGGGGAGGAAAATTAATTGGTCCACTTTTGATCGGCCTGGGCCTTCCAATTGAAGTAGCTCCATTAAGATCAAGCACATCTGATATTTTAAATCTTGCATCAATTGCTGCTTATTCGTCGGATGTAATTGATTATTCTAATTAGATTTTATTACGACTTAAATCTGAAACTAGATAGATTGAAGGAATAATACTTTCAACATCAAATATTTTATTAGCTTCGTTCATGACTTCTTTTTTTTCTTCTTCATCCATAGCTATTCCAAAAATGTAAATATTTTTATTAATAGTTTCTAAGGTAAAATTTCTTGATTTGGTTTTTTTATTAAATATCAAAGCAGATCTTAATTGACTGGTTATAAATATATCTTTTGCTGTATTTTTAAAATTGCTCTCACCCTTGATTGTAATAGCATTTTTAACTGATCGTGCGCCTTTTGTTTCCCAAGCAAGTTTGGTAATTTTAATTTTATCCTCTGGCTCGTTTACTTTTCCAGTAAGAAATATTCTTCCATCAATGACTTCTGACTGTATAGTTAAAAAATATTTTTTATCAGTCAACGCTAATCTAGCAGTTAAATTTTTTTGCATTATTGTATCATCAATTTGCATACCGATAGTTCTAGGATCAAAAGTTATATCAACACCAGCACCAAATCGTCCTACTGATGAACACGAGGTTAAAAAAATTATAAATAATAAACTAATTAAATTTTTCATTTTTCTTTATATCTAAGCATAACTTGTAAGCTTTATTTTTATTAATTTTTTCTGAATCAGATAATATTTCAACTACATCTTTTAAGCTATATTTTTTTAAATATTTTTTAGCTTTTTTTATAATTTTTGTCTCATCTAAGTATTCATCTTTAATATTTCTATTTGATATTACAACAGTTAATTCTCCTTTGAATGAAGTTTTAAATATATCAAATTCATTAATTTTTCCTCTATAAAATGTTTCGTGAAGTTTAGTGATTTCTTTAGCTATTAATATTTCTCTATCAATAAAAAATTTCTTAAACATCTTCATATAAAAGTTAATTTTAATTGCAGGAATAAAAAATACTTGGCAATAGCTACATCTAGATAAAGAGGATAAAACTTTTTCTAATTCATTTACAGTTTTAGGCAAAAATCCATAAAACAAAAACTGATCTTTAAATCCTGAAACACTCATTGAAGCAGTAATTGAGGATACTCCTGGTATTGGTACAATTTTTATATTTTCTTTAATACATGTTTGTATTAATAAACGCCCAGGATCCGATAAAGCTGGTGTTCCAGCATCAGAGATTAAAGACAAAATTTTGCCCTCATTTAAATGTTGAATGATTTTATTGAGTTCTTTTTTTTCATTAAACTTATGATAAGAAATTAATTTTTTTTTAATTTTTAAATGATTAAGTAACTTTAAAGAATGTCTTGTGTCTTCACACAATATTATGTCAGATTTTTTTAATACTTCTATAGCTCTTATTGTAATATCATCAAGATTGCCAATAGGTGTTGAAACAATATATAAACTTTTAATAAATAATTTCATTTTATGAAAAAAAAATTTGTAATAATAATAACTTATATATTAATATTTTTTAATTCTAATGCATTAAGTAACGAAAATAATAATATTCTTAAAATTGGGCTTTTGGCTCCTTTAAGTGGTGAATATAAAGAGCTCGGTGAGTCTCTTTTATATTCATTGCAATTAGCACTAGATGAAATTGGAGATAAAAATGTTCATGTAATACCTAGAGACTCAGGCTCTAATGATAAAAAAAAATTAAATATTGCAGTAGAAGATATTAAATCAGAAGGAGCTAACATTATAATTGGGCCAATCGAATACATAGACTTTGATGAGATTAAAAAATTTAATGATGTAATATTTATTTCTCCGTCAAATACAAATCCTGAATTTAACAACAATATAATTAGCATTGGAATAAGTTTTGAGTCCCAAATAAGTGCTTTAACTAAATTTATTAAAAAACAAAAAAAAAATAAAACTGTAATACTTTTACCTAAAAATAATTATACAGATTTCATAGAGAAAAAATTAAGTAAACTTGATTTAAAAAATTTTAGAATTTTTAAATACAATAATGATCCAAAAATACTAACCGGAGAAATTGAAATTTTAACTAATTATTCTCAAAGAAAAAGAAATTTAGAATTAAGAAAAAAGATTTTTGAAGATAAAGAAGACGAACAATCAAAACGTCAACTTGAGATCTTAGAACAAAAATATACTTTGGGAGATGTAAACTTTGACTCTGTTATTATAATTGATTTTGGCAATAGCTTAAAAAGTGTTTTAACTTCTTTAGTATTTACTGATGTTGACCAGGATAAGGTTCTATTCACTACTGTAAATCAATGGTTTGATGAAAGTGTTTTTTATGAAAATACGGTTAAGAGCTTATATTATCCCTCTGTAAATTATAAAGAGTTTAAAAAATATAAAGATAATTATTTTAAAATATTTAATGACGCTCCAAGTGAAATAACGATTCTTACTTACGATGCTATTGGCTTAATATATTATGTCTGGAAAAAAAATGGAAAAATAAGTTCTGTTAACGATTTTTCATTTAAAGGTAGAATTAAAGGCAAAATTGGAACTTTTAGTTTTGAAAATAAAAAAACATTTCAAGAATTAAATATATATAAAGCTGAAAAAAATAAATTTACAAAATTTTAACTTTTTTTTTCATTTTTTTAAAAGCTATATGCCTATGATCCATTTTAATCTTTTTAAGTTTCGTCATTTGTCCAAATGTAACAGATTTTTTATTTGGGATAAATATAGGGTCATATCCAAAACCTCTTGTTCCAATAATTTTATTAGAAATTTTTCCTTTAATTCTGCCTGTAAATGTAATTATTTTTCTTTTGGGATACTTTAAAGACAAACTACAAACAAATGTTGCTGAACGATTTTTTTTCCCTTTTAATCTATTTAATATAAATTGCATCGCCTTGTTAAAACTTCCATATTTTTTTGCCCATCTTGCAGAATATATTCCTGGCTTCTCACCTAGCGATTCAATGCATAGCCCAGAGTCATCTGAAATAACTGGAAAATTTGTGAATTTAGAAAAAAAATTTGCTTTTAATCTTGCATTTGCTTGAAAAGTTTTTCCTGTTTCTTTGGGGCTTTTAAGCCCCAAGCTTTGTGGGGAAATTTTTTTAATTTTTTTGGAAAGCAAATAGCTAATTTCTCTAAATTTTCCTTGATTATGAGTGCCTATTAAAATTTTTTTCATTAGTATCTAGTAATTTAAAATTTACTAACTATATAACAACTATCATGAGTGAAAATAGTCAAAAAACAGATGATATGAAAAAAAGCGCTAACAAGGCAGAGGAGGTAAATAATGATACTAAATCTGATGTCGAGCAAATAAATGAAAGGTCTTTGGAAGAAAAACTTGCTGAGTCTGAAGATAAGTTGCTCAGATCTTTAGCGGAAATAGAAAATCAGAGACGCAGATTTGAAAAAGAAATTAAAGATGCTTTTGAATTTGGTTCTTTTAATTTTGCTAAAGAAAGTCTTGCTATTTTGGATAATTTACAAAGAGCAAAAATAGCCATTAAAAATGATCAAACTTTAAAAGAAAATAAAGACTTAGATAAATTTCTTGAAAATATAATAATTATTGAAAAAGACTTAATTAATATATTTGAAAAAAATCGAATTACAAAAGTTGACACAAAAAATAAGAAATTTGATCCAAACTTACATCAAGCTATGTCTGAGATTGAGGAGGAAAAAGTTGAAACAGGTAGTATTCTCCAAGAGATGCAAGCAGGCTATATGCTAGGTGAAAGACTTTTAAGGCCAGCTTTAGTAAGCGTGTCTAAGAGAAAGATAGCGATAAAAGAGGAAAAAAAGGAAAAAGAACAAAAAAAAGAGGAAAAATAACCTTGTAGAGTGAAAAAAAACACCCATATAGAAATCATTAAATAAAGGGAATAAAATTATGAGCAAAGTAATAGGAATAGATTTAGGAACAACCAATTCATGCGTTGCCATTATGGATGGTTCGCAAGCAAAAGTATTAGAAAATGCCGAAGGAGCAAGAACTACTCCTTCTGTAGTAGCTTTTTTAGAAGGTGAAGAAAAACTTGTTGGTCAACCCGCCAAGAGACAAGCGGTAACAAATGCAGAAGATACAATTTTTGCTGCAAAAAGACTAATTGGTAGATCATTCGAAGACGATACAGTAAAAAAAGATATTGGAAAAGTTCCCTTTAAAATAATCAAATCAGATAAAAATGAAGCTTGGGTCGAAGGTAAAGGCAAAAAATATTCTCCGTCTCAAATTTCCGCTTTTATTTTACAAAAAATGAAAGAAACAGCTGAGAAATATTTAGGACAGGCTGTAACCAAAGCAGTAATTACAGTTCCCGCTTATTTCAATGATGCTCAAAGACAAGCAACGAAAGACGCTGGTAAAATTGCCGGTTTAGAGGTTTTAAGGATTATAAATGAACCAACAGCTGCAGCTTTGGCTTATGGTTTAGATAAAAAGAACGGTCAGAAAATTGCAGTATATGATTTAGGTGGTGGAACCTTTGATGTTTCAATTTTAGAAATAGGAGATGGTGTATTTGAAGTTAAATCAACTAACGGTGATACATTCTTAGGTGGTGAAGATTTTGATGATACTATTGTTAGCTACTTAATTGATGAGTTTAAAAAAGATAGTGGAATAGATTTAAGAAATGATAAATTAGCGTTACAAAGATTAAAAGAAGCTGCTGAGAAAGCTAAAATAGAACTTTCTTCAGCTACTCAAACTGAAATTAATTTACCATTCATTACAGCTGATAAGACTGGACCGAAACATGTTAATTTAAAATTTACTAGAGCAAAATTAGAAGCTTTAGTAGCGGACCTTGTAGAAAGAACTTTAGAGCCATGTAAAATTGCACTTAAAGACTCTGGTTTTTCAGCAGCAGAAATTAATGAAGTTGTTTTGGTCGGAGGTATGACTAGAATGCCTAAGATAGTTGAAACAGTAAAAAACTTTTTTGGAAAAGAACCTAATAAAAGTGTTAACCCTGATGAAGTTGTAGCAATGGGTGCCGCCATTCAAGCTGGGGTTCTACAAGGAGATGTTAAAGACGTCTTGTTGCTAGATGTAACGCCACTATCACTTGGAATAGAAACTCTAGGAGGAGTATCAACTAAATTAATTGATAAAAATACAACTATACCAACCAAAAAAAGCCAAGTATTTTCTACAGCTGAAGACAATCAGCCTGCGGTATCTATAAGAGTTCTGCAAGGTGAAAGGGAAATGGCTTCCGACAATAAAATATTAGGAAATTTTGAACTAGTTGGAATTCCGCCAGCTCCAAGAGGTACACCTCAGATTGAGGTTACTTTTGATATTGACGCTAACGGAATTGTAAACGTATCTGCTAAAGACAAAGGGACTGGCAAAGAACAAAAGATACAAATTCAAGCATCTGGAGGATTATCTGAGGAAGAAATTCAGAAAATGGTAAAAGAAGCCGAAGCAAACAAAGAAGCTGATAAAAAGAAAAGAGAGACTGTTGATGCAAGAAATCAGGCCGATAGTTTAGTTTTCTCTACTGAAAAAAGCTTAAAGGAACATGGTGAAAAAATATCTGTCGAAGAAAAAAAAGCTATCGAAGCAGGTATAGTTGATTTAAAAAAATCTCTTGAAGGAACTGACACTGAGGACGTTAAGAAAAAGACGCAAAACTTAATTCAAGCTTCTATGAAATTAGGTGAAGCTGTTTATAAAAGCCAACAAAAACCTGAAACAAAAAATAAAGAAGAAAAACAAGCTAAACCAGAAGAAAAAGATAACGTCGTGGATGCCGACTTTGAAGACGTAAAAGAAGACGTAAAAGAAGAAGATAAAGAAAAAAGCGCCTAAGATAATAATAAAGGAGACGTCCTGTGGCTAAAAGAGATTGTTATGATGTCTTGGGTGTAACTAAATCTGCATCTAAAGATGAGATAAAAAAAGCATATCGTAAATTAGCTCTCAAATACCATCCAGACAAAACAAAAGGTGACAAAGCCTCAGAAGAAAAATTTAAAGAGGCAAGTGAAGCATACCACATTCTCTCAGATGAAAAAAGAAAAGCAAACTATGATCAGTTTGGTCACGCAGCTTTTGAAGGAGCTGGAGGTGGTGGACAAGGATTTGGTGGATTTGACACTTCGTCATTTTCGGACATTTTTGAAGATTTTTTTGGAGACTTTAGTGGAGGAGGTTCTTCTAGAAGTTCTAGTAATAGAGGAAATGATTTAAGATATGATGTTAGTATAGATCTTGAAGAAGCCTATAAGGGATCTGAAAAAAATGTAAGATATTCTACTTACAAACAATGTTCCACTTGTTCAGGTAGTGGTGCAGCGAAAGGATCTAAACCTATAAAATGTAATTATTGTTCTGGTAAAGGTAAAGTTAGAACTAATCAGGGTTTTTTTACAATTCAACAAACATGTCCTCAATGTAGCGGTTATGGCGAAACAATAGGAACACCATGCAGTAACTGTAATGGAAATGGTAAAATTCAAGGAGATGAAAATGTTACAGTTAAAATACCTAAGGGTGTAGATGATGGAACTAGGATTAGATTGTCTGGCAAAGGTGAAGCGGGTTCTAAAGGTGGTTCAAATGGAGACCTTTATCTTTTTATTTCAATAGATAATCACAATATTTTTAAAAGATCTGAAGAAAATTTATATTATGAAATGCCAATATCTTTCTCAGATGCCGCGTTAGGAACAACAGTTGAAGTTCCATCTATTGATGGAGGAAAATCTAAGATTAAAATTCCTGCTGGAACTCAACATGGAAAACAATTTAGATTAAAAGGAAAAGGAATGCCAATATTAAGAAGAAATGTATTTGGTGACTTATACATTAGAGTTGTCACTCAAGTTCCAACATCGCTTTCAAAAAGACAAAAGGAAATACTTGAAGAGTTTAGTGAATTAGAAACCAGCAAACCTGATCCTGTAATAAAAAGTTTTTTTGAAAAAGCAAAGAAATTTTGGAAAAGATCTTAATTTAAATGGATACAAGTCAAATGATGTCTGCAATTTTTTTAATTGCAATTTTAGTTCTTATCCTGCCTGGATTTTTGTCAACAAACAACAAGATAAAACAATTTCTTAAAAATCTTTCTATTTGGGCTATAATTATCCTTGGTATTATTGTAATTATTTATTTTATAAAATAATGAAAAAAATTAATTTAACAGTTACTGGATGTCTGGGAAGAATGGGTCAACAGATCATAAAATCTTCTAAAAAAAATAAAGAATTTAAATTAGTTTCACTAACAGAAAACAGAGTAATTAATAGAAAAGTTGCAGGACTTAAACTTAATTTAAATAACTTCGAGGCATTTAAAAATACTAATGTAATTATCGACTTTACTGTTCCAAAATGCACTTTGGATGTTTTAAAAATTGCATCAAAACTTAAAAAAAAAGTTGTTATCGGAACAACAGGGTTTACTAAAAAAGAAGAAAATTTAATAAAAAAATTTTCAAAAAAAATCCCAATTTTAAAAGCTGGAAATATGAGTCTTGGCGTTAATGTACTAATGTATCTTACTGAGATTGCATCTAAATCTCTTAGTAATAATTTTCTTAGTAAAGTTTATGAAGTTCACCATAAACACAAAATAGATTTTCCATCAGGAACTGCTTTAATGCTCGGTCAGGGAATAGCTGATGGAAAAGGTAAAAACTTTTATAATTTAATAGGTAAGAAATATTTAAATAAAAAATCATTTCCTTATTCGAATAAAATCAACTTTAATTCTATTCGCAAAGGAGAAGTGATAGGTGAGCACGAAGTAAGATTTTCGAGTGGAAAAGAAATTATTAGATTAAATCACGAATCTTTTGATAGATCTCTTTATTCAGAAGGTGCTTTAACAGCAGCTAAATGGCTGATGACTAAAAAGCCTGGCTTATATTCAATGCGTGATCTTTTAAACTTTAAGTGAATAGCAAAGAAAAAGTTAAAATTATATTAAGGATACTTAACAAAACTTATCCTAAAGTTCCTATCCCTTTAAATTATAAAAATATTTTTACTTTATTAATTTCTGTATTACTCTCAGCGCAATGTACCGATGTAAATGTTAATAATGTTACAAAAAATATTTATCCAAAATATAATCAACCACGACATTTTGTAAAACTAGGTAGAAGGAAAATAGAAAAACTAATAAATAAAATTGGTATATTTAGAATTAAGGCTAAAAGTATCTACAATTTATCGAAAATTTTAGTTGAAAAATATAAAAGCAAAGTTCCAAAAACGTATGAAGCGCTAGAGAAACTTCCAGGAGTTGGACATAAAACTGCCAGTGTAGTTATGTCTCAAGGTTTTGGTTTTCCTGCTTTTCCAGTAGATACTCATATTCATCGTCTAGCTCAAAGATGGGGTCTGACTAATGGTAAAAATGTAGTTCAAACAGAAAAAGATTTGAAACATGTTTTTCCCAAAAAACATTGGAATAAACTGCACCTTCAAATCATTTGGTATGGAAGAGAATATTGCAAAGCAAGAGAATGTTATGGAATAACTTGTAAAATTTGTAAAAGTTGTTATCCAAATAGAAAAAAAATAATAAAAACAAAAAAGGCTTAAATGAAAATAATAGGTATAGGTAACGCAATCGTGGATGTAATTTGTAAGGTGGATGATGATTTTCTTAAAAAAAATAATTTGGCTAAAAGTAATATGAAGTTAATTGATGAGTCTGAATTTAAAAAATTATTAGGCAGCCTTAAAATAGAGGAAACTGTTTCGGGTGGCTCTGTAGCTAACTCGATTGTAGGACTATCTCAGCTTGGTGACAAAGTAGGTTTTATTGGAAAAGTAAGTGATGATGATCTGGGTCAAAAATATGAAGAGGGTTTAAAAAAAGAAAATGTTGAATATTTTTATAATAAGAGAAGAGAGATCATTTCCACTGGAACATGTCTTATACTTATCACTCCAGATTCAGAACGAACAATGTGCACTTTTCTTGGAACAGCAGGAAAAATAAATAAAACTGACATTGATCTGAATGCTATAAAAAGTAGTGAAATAACTTTTTTGGAA
>VMHT01141108.1_pt1 | contig 10052 bp, 9 predicted proteins | sample 4693611 | NCBI WGS metagenome assembly VMHT01 (sample SAMN12280063, study PRJNA550983) | marine metagenome | isolation source: seawater sampled from same location over 5 years 0.02-0.2 micron viral filtrate | place: USA: collected off the coast of southern California halfway between the port... ...
AACTGGACCTGAGGAAATCGCACGCCTTCTGGCCCGCTATGGACTTCACTTAGGCGCCTCGAATGAGCGCGGAGTTTGCTCGACAACAATGCTTGGGGTGATGATTTCTTGCGCCGGGGAGGGCGTTAAGGGGTATTTCCTTGATGAGGAAGGTCTGGAGGCCCCCTCTAGCGATGTTGAAGATTTTCTGATTGAGGCCGTGGGACCGGGCACGAACTTCATCATCGAAGGGCACCACTGCCCGGATCAGCAGAGCATGGTGCACTCCAGCATGAACGCCTGGCAATCAGAGGGTGACCTTGTTGTCTCTACACAGCGCGCCTTGTTCACGCGTGACGGAGAACGGGTGACCATGCTCAATCAGGCCCCTGTCTCTATCACCAGCCCGAGCATCATTGCAGGCAATACCCCACCACTTTGTCTGGTGGGGTAGAGGTTACTTCAGCGAGGTGAACGGGCTTGATCGATCGTCTGTCCAGGCGTGCGCTGGATCAACTTTGATCTCTTCCCATCTTGTATCAGGATCCTGCAAGAAGTCTGGCATCTGACCGTTGCGTACAACCACCAAAGCCAGGATGGCGACCTCATGCGCGGCCGCACCCATTGCAGGCTCATCGTAGATATAGAAAGCGCGATGCCCCAGATGGGCGGCGGCGGCGCCGAGCGGCTTACGCAGATCGAAATATCGGTTCGAAATATGGTAGGCTAGGACTCCATCCTCTGACACATCCTCCATGAAGACCTCCATCGCCTCTACGGTCGACAGATGCATCGGCACGGCATCCGAGCTGTAGGCATCGATCAGAAGGACACCATAGTCGGATTTGCGCTTCTCAAGCTGGATACGCCCGTCTCCGACAAAGATGCGCGCATCTTCACCATAGCTGGACATGAAGTTGAACAGCTTGGGATCTTTCGCGATCTGCACCACACCCGGATCGATCTCAAAAACATCGATTTTCTGGTCTGGCGCGCGATAAGCCAGCAAGGCACCGACGCCGAGACCCATGATGCCGACCTGGTCTGCATCCTTCCAGGAAGCGGAAGAGGCGATCTCGCCCAGAGCGCCATCCCGACGGTAGTAATAGATCGGCTCGGGATCAATCGTATCGCCAGAGATCTGCCCACCGTAGATTGTGGTGCCGTTCATATAAACGCGAAGCTCACCATTATCCGCGACCCGGTGCAGACCGAAGAAATTGCGTTCCTCATAAATGGAAACACCTCTGCCATCGAGCGCCACTGTGGCAACAGTTACAGCGCTGAGCAGGAGCACTCCGACAGTCCGGTATTTTACCAGGGCCAAGAGGATGCAAGAGATCAAAGTCACCACCGTAAGGTTGTAGGGTGTGGCGACCATCTGCAGATATTGCCCATCAACCGCCAGGATGAAGATGATCGCTGTCACCAATGCGGCCGAGATAAACGGGCTGGCGCTGCGCAGCTCACCATCAAGGCGCAGAAGCAATACGGCCGCGGCGGCCAGGACGGTCAGCGCAAACTCATACATGCCGCCCATCAGGCCGGGCGCCATGATCGCATTGAAAAAACCACCAGCTGCGCCACCGATCGAGATCGTAAGATAGAAGACGGTCAATCGAGATGGATCCGGGCGCAGCTTGTAGAGGCGACGATGGAGATGCAGGCTGACCACCGTGAAGGCCAGAGCCATGACCACAGCCACTTCCAGCGTCAGCAGATTGGCGAAGGATGCGATGCCCGTGACACCAAGAACGGCGATCGCACAGGGGTAGAGCCAGACCATGGTCTTGTCTGAAAGCAGGGCCTTGCTTTGGAAGCCGGCCACATATGTCATGAGATAGAGCGCAAGCGGGATGACCCAAAGCAAAGGGAAAGAGCCAAAATCCGTGGTGACCTTTGTGGTCAGCGCCAGCATCAGGGAGGAGGGCACGAAGGCGATCGCCGCCCAACGCATCATGATACGCATATCAGACTTCTTGTCGCTGATCCTCAGGACTGTCTTGGCATCTGGGTGATCATGTGTCGTCCAGAAGGCGGAGATGAACAGCAGCGCCCCAAGAAGGATGAACCCCATGCTCCAACCCATGGAGATGGCCGAGATGCCAAAGAAGGGCTCAGCAACCAGCGGAAAGCCGATCAAGGCAATGAGGGCACCGACATTGGAGGCGCCATATAAGAAGTAGGGGTCATGTGAGGACTGACCGCGGGTCCGCCCATACCAGGTCTGGATCAAGGGTGCGTTGGCCGAGAGGAAGAAGAACGGGGCTCCGACAGTGATCCCATAGAGGATCAGAGTCTGCGTCTGGATCGCAGTTCCGGTCTGCAACGCCCAGTCGGCCGCGACCTCCATTGGCAGGAATGTCGTTGCGACCAGCCACAACAGAAGATGGATGCCGATTTGGTGTCTGATCCTCGGCAGGCGGGTCAGAAGATGCGCATAGAGGTATCCGCCGATCATGACGCATTGGAAGAAGAGGGTGGCCGTTGTCCAAACTCCAGCTGCGCCCCCAATCTTCGGCGTGACCAGTCGAGTCAGCAAAGGCTGCACAAAAAACAAAAGCCCTGCAGAGAGCAAGATGGAGAGGGTAAAGAGGACAGGCGTTACATATTTCGCATGCAAAGACCCCTTGTCATGAAGGGTGCCACCGGTGGCCGGAGTGGCTGCTGTTTTCTGAAATTCCATAGTCACGATAACGCATACCTGGTTGGTGATAAGATTTCCTTACACTAGGGTTTTTCGCAAACGGTTTCTATCCTGTGAGCTTGAATGATCGTTCTGGAACGAAGTTTCCCACAGGAATATTGCCATGCCCAAAGATAACGCCGCTCAGAGCGAGACACTTCAGGTCACCGTCACGGCGGTGATGCATTACAACGAAGAAGACGGCTTCGCAATTATGCGCGCTGAATCGATCATTGGGGAAGAGGTGAAGATCCTCGGCAATTATCATGAGAACCCCAAAGGACAAGATGTCATCGTGCATGGGGTCTATGAGCATAATGAGACCCATGGCGAGCAGTTCAGGGCGGCTTATATCGAGCCGGATCGCCCGACACATCCACATCGGATCGCATCCTACCTGGGAGCCTTGGGCATTCCGGGGATCGGACCAGCGATCGCACGGCATATCACCGACCGCTTTGGTCCAACCACGCTGGGTGTCATTGATCGCACCCCAGAGAGACTGCGTGAAGTGCCACGGGTCAAAGAGGAGACGATCGATTATCTGAAGGAGAATTGGAAGGGCATTGGCGCCCACCGCGAGCTTGTTCTCTTTTTGATCGACGCAGGCATCCAGGTCAAAAAAGTGCATGAAATCCGCGAAGCGCTCGGGTTTGCTGCGGAAGCAAGGATCCGAAAGGACCCCTATGTGTTGTGCCGGGCTGTGAGTGGCTTTGGTTTTGATCGCGCAGATGCAATCGCGCGGCGCTTTGGGATCGACCCGCAGAGCGACGTGCGAAAAAGAGCGCTGGTAGACCTGATCCTGTCCAATGCCCTGTCTCAGGGTATTTGCGGGGTGCCGCGGGTCGAGCTTTTGGAAAAGTCGATCGATAAGCTGAAACTGCCGGCCCAAGAAGTTATCGGGTTCGTTGATGGTCTTATCGATCAAGGCCACTTCGTTTGCGAGGAAGTCGAAGACACAGCCGTCATCTACCTGCCACATGTGATCGCGACCGAGCGGCGCCTTGCGGAGCATATTTCTGATATCTCAAATGGCGCCCCGGCCTGGCGGCAAATCGATGCGGATGCCGAGATTGACGAGCAATCCGCAATGACTGGCTTCCGCTTGGGCGGAGAGCAGCGCGGGGCCGTCCGGACGATCCTTAACAGCCGTATGTCTGTCATGACTGGTGGGCCAGGCGTGGGCAAGACCACGACCCTCAAGACCGCGCTTGATATCCTCTCTAACTACGGCGTCAAAATCGCCCTCTGTGCGCCGACGAATATGGCCGCCAAGCGCATGTCGGAAATGACAGGCCGCAAAGCTACGACGATCCACAGCTTGCTGGAGGTCTCAGGGGAAACCGGAGGGTTCAGGCGCAACGCAAGCAACCCGATCGAGGCAGACCTCATTGTCGCCGATGAGTTCTCGATGACTGATATCAACTTGGCAGAGAGTCTGCTCAAGGCCGTCGACGATGGCACATCGGTGCTCTTCGTGGGGGACGTCGACCAGCTTCCATCTGTTGGGCCCGGCCGGGTATTGCATGACCTGATCATGTCCAACGCGATGCCCGTTTCACGGCTGACGGAAGTATTCCGGCAAGGCAAGGAATCGATGATCATCCAGGCGGCCCATGCGATGAACCGCGGCGAACTGCCGCCGCCGGCGCCGAGCGACATCCCAAAGGCAGAGCAGGACTATCTCTTCTTGAGAAAGTCGAACCCCCGGGCCACGCAGGAAGCCATCATTGAGATGGTCTGTGAAAGACTGCAACACCATCCTTTGCTGTCCGACGGGTTTGATCCAATCCGCGATGTGATGGTGATCTCCGCAATGAAAGAAGGTGAGGCGGGGGTGAATACACTGAACCTCAAGCTGCGGCAGAGACTTAACCCCCTCCCTGAGGTCGGTTCAAACAAGCGTCTCGATGTGCTGGATGGCTCCGGAAAACTCCGCGTGGCGTACGGTATTGGTGATAAAGTCATGAACACGGTCAATGATACCGATGCAGAAATCGTGAACGGCGATATCGGTCTGATCATTGATCTGGACCCCGATGGCAGATTGCTGGTGGACTTCGATGGGCATCACGTGGAAATGGAGGGAAAGCAGATCCGTGATCTCCAGCTGGCCTATGCGACAACGGTTCATAAGGCTCAAGGGGCTGAATCGAAGGTCTTGATCATGCCTGTCGTGGACCAATTCAATCACATGCTGCAGCGCAATCTAATCTATACGGGCCTGACGCGTGCGAAAAAGCTCGGGATCATGGTGGGCTCAATGGATGCTTTGGAGAAGTCCGTGCGCAATATCGACAACCAGAAGCGCTGGAGCTTCACGGCGGAGGCAATTCGACGTCAGATGGACGTTGTCCCAGAAGATGATCTCGCACTCACAATGTAATCAGACAGCTTCCAGAAGGGGCACCATCCGAATGAGGAGCCGGTCGCGGATCCACAGGGGGAGACTGTCATAGTTCTGGATCAGGCGACTGCAAATCTCTGTGGCGTCCCAATATGCGATCTGAAGCTGCAAATTAGAGAGCTCACGTGCCACAGGCCGTGTTACGCCAGACCAGGATACCAGAAGGCCTTTATCGGCCCCACGGGCCTGTATAACGCCTCTGAGACCCTGTAGCGTGGGTTCATCTACCACGATGTCCCCAGACTTGACCTGACCAGCAATTGTGGGGCCTTCAATACCGAGACCTCCACGGGCTGCCAGAAGATCACACCCCCCGTCTGGTCCGGGCGGGGCGACAGTAACCTTATAGCCTTCGATCTCCAGTAGTGCGCCCACCAGGCGTGCAAGATCATGGCCCGCGAAGGTTGAGCCCACTTGAGCACGCATACGTGCTTCCATCATGGGCAAGATGCTGTCGGGATCCATGCTCTGCGCCGCGGCGCTGTCGCGCGTGCCCGCTGGACCGGGATCCTTGCCATCTGCAACCAGCGCCTCAACCCGGGCAAGAGCATTGTTGCGGGAGAGTTCGCAGATCTGGTTTCCGGCCGACATAGAATGGTGAAAGTCGGGATGCAGATCTGTCTTGCTAATTCCTTTGCGAAGCCATTCGACCTCTCGGCCGGGGCGTCCGTCATCATCAGCAACAGAACCTGACCTGAAAATGCCGATCGCAACGCATTTCCTTTGGTTGTGGGGATGCATCACCAGATCACCGGCCTGGATTTCGTTGAGCAGCAAATGCAGCTGTTTGCCGAGGTTCTCGATGCGGCCTGTCTTTTCACGTGGGTTGGCAGCGACGACCTCTTCAAGGATCATCTCATAATCAAGATGATCGGAAAGGTCTTCGCGCACACTGAACTCACCCGTGACCACACCGCTGTCGATCGCGCGCTCGTCGTAGTTTCCAACCTTGGGCGGTCTGATCAGCCAGACCCTACGTGATGTCATTCCATGCCCCTTTGCGAAAAACCGTAAATTTCATCTATGCGCCATATTTTGCGCTGTCCAGGTAAGTGTCATCCGCCAAAAGCCATCGTCAGCAGCTTGGCTGTGGCAAAAACCATGGCGACAACAAACGTCATGGACACCAAACCACCGATCAGGCCCGCGGCGACCCAGCGACCGTCTGTCTCAAGCCGGCCGAGAGTTATGATGCAGATAGACAGACTGGGTAGCATCGCGGTGAAGGGCAGGGGGATCATCATGCCGATGGCAAGAAGGATCACGAAACAGTCGAGGATCAGGTCGACCCCAGGCCGAGATTGCCAGGCACCACTGGGCTTGACCCACCTTTCCGCGGAGGCCAGCCATGACGAGAGGCGGCTGCGCACCGCATCATAGCGGCCACGAGATACTCTGGCACGCATGATGAAGCGCGGCAGCTTTAACGGCAGCCCGGAAGCTTTCTGGATGCAAACGATGATCAACGGAATGCCGATCAGGACGGTGAGGCCGGGAGGTGCCGGGATAAGGCCAAGCGCCGCCAGAAAGAAAATCGCAGCGCTATGGGCCAAATCATCCAGCGTTCGGGTAAGTTCTGCTACCGTCGCATGGCCATCGGCGCCGGGAAATGGCGCGTCCTTCAATGTCTGTGACAGTGAGCGGTGATTGCGATCTGAAAAGGCGATGTCAGTCGGCACCAGAGGAAAGGACCTTCACGCCTGTAAGGCCCGTCTCTTTGGTTGTCCCAGTGATGCCGAACTCTGAGACCGTGGTGCCAGTGGGAGTTTCACCCGCGACATCTTGCTCCTCCGCGAGCAGAGCGTCTTCCGCGGCCTCCAGCTCCAAGAACAGTTCATTCTCTTCTGCTGCCGTCAGATCGCCAATATCCTCCCCTTCATTCACAGATTGAGCATCATCACCTGCGGCACCCAAGGTCCGCTGAGTTGGTGCGGCGCTCGGGGCCTTTACTGTTTTAACGGCGGTTTTCTTGTCGACTTTCTGGTCAGACTTTTTTGTTTCCGTAATCCAAGGCTCGATCTCTGTCTTGTTGCCGTAGATGTAGGCGTTCAGATCCGCGGCATTCAAAGACGTAGCGTCTGAGCATGGGACCCAGCGACCGCAATCCTCAGCCTGGACAGGCAAAGTGTAGGATAAAATGAGCGCGGTGGCCGCGCCAAGAGCATGAAGCTTACGCATGAAGATCTCCGGGTGTCTGAATTCCTCATTAAGATAGACCTGATTTTGTTTGCGAAAAACAGATATGATGGTGTTAACCTCAGATAGCTGTGGATTGTCTAAAGGATCAGCGTGCAATCTGAGCCGAAGCGGTTCAATCCATGAGCCTCGCCATTGCAGAAGTCGAACGCAGACATAGGATTAAGGAAAATAAGAAACTGGAGGCACAGCATGTATCACGCGATCCCTACGCGCAAAGAAGTTCTTCGCCGGGCAACGGTTCATCTCGACAAGCTCAAATTGGGGAAGATGTTCCCCAGCTATGAGGCGGGCTGGACAGGTAAGGAGGCTGCCGACCTTCTGGGATTGATCGACGACCTTTGTCTGATCCTGGATCACGTCGCACCAAAGTTGCTCGACCGCGCATGGTCCGATCGTGCCAGAGAGCTCGATGTAAACTACACGCCGGGCAGCATCCTACGGGCGAGCCGGGAGCGCATCGCTGTGGATGGTGGCTTTTCAGATATGATGGAAGCCAATTGCCAGCTCCTCAAGCAAGCCGCCGCGGGACAGGGAACCTGTGCATGGAATATGAAGGGATGCAGAGCTCTGCACAACATCCTTGAGGAATTGATCTACAAGGTCACGATGCTCACCCCGACCATCCTGAGCAATGTTGCAAAAGCATCTGAGGCAGAGATGCCGCGTTTTTTGGAGGCCGTTGCCTAACCCCAAAGAACAGCTTCAGGGTGAATGTGTCTCGGCATCAAGCTGAGGAGATAACACCGCCAAGAGTGTGTCTGCGCTTTCCGCACCGACATCGGTAATAAGTCCGAAATGGTTACTATTCGCCAATTCGTCCAATACGGATGCAGACATCTCAGCTGATAGGGGGGCCTCAACACGCCCAGATGTGAGCGAGTTTGCCCTCGGGTAGCCCATGTCCGAAGTATGTTTGAGCCATTTGTGAAGCCATACACGCGTTTCCTCGGTCGTGAGCTCCATGATCTCTCTGGCACGTTCAGGATCCTGGCATTCAGCTGCAGCAGCCAAGATCTAATTGGCATGAACCATGATATCATGGTCTTCTTTCATACCAGGCAGGGGAAACTTATCAGACATTGGGTCCTCCTTACTTATTGCTCAAGACAACCCTTCGGTCATGAAAGTTCTGCTTGGCTTTCTTTAGGTTTAAAGGAGATGCCTGTTGATGCTGCCCTTAGATCCCGGAACAAGAACCGGGACAGTGCCTTCGGGATAAAAATGCGCCGGGAGGTGGGATGCAAAGCGCGTGCCTCCTGTTCGAGTACGACCTCAGAAGTCTCCGTCCAGTCGGTATCAGCCTCACTACCCACATAGTGGGTGCCGCGGGTCTGGGGTCCGGTTTCGCTGACAAGCGACAGCGCGAGATCGGAGAACTTATCCTCCAGATGGTCATAAGCCCGCACATAGAGCCGGCCCGCGGCATCGATGATTGCATGAGGCGAGACATCGCGCCAGCTCACACCATTTGAGGTAGCGATGGAGACGCGCAGAGGCCGCTTTCGCAGGATGGCTTCGCAAATGTCCCGCATGATCTCTTCAGGTGGCGTGATCTCGTTGAACTCATTCACCTTTACGAAGGGGATCGCAGCCGAAGTTTTAAGCCAGTCACGCAACTTCGGGATATCGAAAATCGGGGCAGACGGGAGAGGTCTCAGGATTGAGATTTTGCCCTTGATGATGCCGAGCACCGGAGATGGTTCCACAACACCGTTACGTTTTTCACGATGCGCACATTCATGGTTCATGGCCCGTACGAAACCGGCCTGATCAGCCGATATTTGTGGCGCATTGATATCAAACCAGTCGCCATAGGACACCTTCTCAAACCGGCCTGAGTATCGAAGGGAAGCTTCAATCCATGCGTACCGGGATTCTAGTCTTTTCTGCTTCGACATGACCGCTCATTCTTTTGTTATTGTTAGCCAAGGCATACTGCCTTGCTATCCTACACCTGATGTATGCTCTGAGCGTGTGGTCGTGCAGCGTTATCCACAACAATAAATTTAGATTGATGATAATTCGGCCCGCCTCAGGCATGAGACATGGATTGTATGCATGCATGCATCAGGAGAGCGGCCGTGGAACATTACTGTGATATTTTTCCTATAGTGGTGATTTCTCAAAATAGACACCCGGATAGGTAGAGACAGATAAGGGCGTTTTTGTTAGGGTTCCAAATTGTAACGAGTATCTTTTTTTGACCACTGGCATTGTTTGCCGAGAATCCAAATCTCAGGAGGAGATATGGAGTATTTCAATACCGATAAGGGAAGTTTGGCTTCCTTTCTCGCAAGGATCGAGGATCTGCGTTTGCTCCTCGATCTGGAAGCGCGCGCATTGGCTGGCCACCGTCTTGATGTCTCGCGCACCGTAACCCTTCAAAGTTTGAGGGAGTTCTACCCCGGTTCTGCGCGTCGCTTTCGTGACGAACTTCTAATGCAGGAACATGACGATGAAGCTTTGTTAATCTTCGCGTTGGAAAGCGAAGATCAAGAATGTAGCGATACAGTCGGTCAGGTCGAAAAGGACTCTATCCCCGACAATGTGATGGATCTAAAGATTTCCAGTGGTGAACCTGACGACCCATCGGTTTGATCAGACCGTAGCTGAGAGACGATGCATCTCATCCTTGACTGCCAGCTTCTTGCGCTTCAACTCCCGCAGTTCTGCGTCGTCGGCGCCAGGGTGTCGTTCCAGATTGAGAATTTCGGTGTCCATTTCGGCGTGCTTCGCTTTCAAAGCCTCGATCCGGTTCGCTGACATAGCATACTCCTTTGC